>Ga0222718_10002792_pt1 | contig 15351 bp, 12 predicted proteins | sample C33_27DmetaG_FD_165045 | JGI IMG/M metagenome (GOLD analysis project Ga0222718, IMG submission 165045) | Estuarine water microbial communities from San Francisco Bay, California, United States - C33_27D | ecosystem: Environmental > Aquatic > Marine > Unclassified | place: USA: California... | reverse complement strand
TGTTTCGCAATCTCCCGCACTTTCGGCGGCAACGAACTGATGAAGTAAATCAGTTCTTCTGAGGTCTTGCCGTTCGCGGTCCGCTCACGATACACCATGCCGATGGTCTTAATGTCGCACCATCCCATCTTGCGAAGTTCGGCAGGAGCGGGGCGGATCACGTTGTGGCGTGGGTGGGAGAAACTGGCGACGTTGGTCCGAGGCGCAGAACTCGCAGAGACCATGAAATCAACTTGTTAAAATGTGGGTAAGGACAAGCCCCTGCCCTACATGAAATTTGAGCCGCGTGCGCCAGCACGCAGGGGATTATGAAACTTCTTCTGCCTGCAATTTTAAAGGTTCACCAAAATACGGTGTTACATTTTGCCGCGTTCAGCAAATTTTAGCCCACTTGCTCGGGTGTATTTCATGCATCCTACTTCTACGCCATCCAATAGCCGATCACTCCAACGACGAAAATCAAAAGTACGGCTGCCGACCCACAGCCTGAAGATGACGCAGAACCCGAGGTGAATCTCTCTGGCGATTTTTCCTGCAACTCCGCCGTGAGCGAGTCGATAAAGTCTTTGGCTTCTTTCAACCCTTGGCCGGACGCATCGCGGTACAACTTGATGGCGTGAATTTTGCGTTGGGCGAAGATCGCATCGGCGATTTCGTTTTTCTCTTCGGGAGAAATGTCTGCTGACATCGGATTGTTCCTTGCTGAAATTATTCGGATTCCTTCGTTTCCTCTTCCTCTTGCCGTTCGACAACCATGACGTTGGTTGATAAGTCTTCGCCGACTTGGCCATCGTGAATATCGGACTTTGATCGCATTTTTTTCAGGTCGGCTGGTTTCATCCCTTCGGGAAGCTGTCCCAAATTACAAACGGCTTCTCCCGGACTGACCGCGGGAAGGGTCGTCATGCCGATGACCACCGCATCAAACGGAGCACGCAAGACGGACCGTTCTCTCCCCAATAAAGTTGAGTTCGTCGCGATAGGAGCCTCTTGTTCGATCACATCTCCCGGCGAGACATGAAATTGAAGAAATCCCCCTCGTTCCGCACGTATCCATTTTGACCGTTCGACGACAATCTGGCACTCAGAGTTTTCCGGCTCGCCTTCCAGCATATTGAAATTTATCAAGACATTCTTAATCCCGCGGACTGCCGAATCGACCACACCCGGCTCCACCTTCCAGACTTCTCCCCCTTCGAGAATAATCGTGGGACATCCTGCGAGACACGCTTCGCGACGGAAGGCCCCTTTCGGACCTTTCCCATTCATCACAATTTCGGAACCAAAAGCTTCCGCCAGCTTTTTTACTTTAGGATCGGACAAATCCCCCCGGATGTTGGGATAGTTGGTTCTGCGAACCGACGCCGTGTGTAAGTCGATGCCATAGTCGCAGCGAGACACAATTTCTTCAAAGATCTTTTTCGCCATCCGGCTGGCGAGACTTCCCGATTGCGAACCGGGAAAGGAACGATTGAGGTCGCGACGGTCGGGCAAATATCGTGAATGCTGATCGAATGCCAAAAGATTCAGCACAGGAACAAAAATGACCGTCCCTCTCTGAATTTCGATTTCCTCATCCATAATCAACTGTCGGATCGCACCGGTTCCGTTAATTTCATCGCCGTGTAATGCAGCCGTTAGGAAAATCACCGGACCAGGTTTGGTACCACGTCGTATATGAATGGGGATTTTCACCGTCATACTGCTGTAGCTCTCGCTAACAGCCAGCTTTACGTCAGCCGAAGTTCCGGGAAGAATTTCCGTACCGTTCCAGTCATCGATGGGCTTCAGAACTCGGTCGTTGTCCTTGGTCATGAGATGTTATTCTTCTTCTGAGGAGACTTGGGCTACGGGAGCGGTACTTTCAGGGGCGACCAGTTGCTCCTCGACCATAGCCTCTTCGATGAGTGCTTCTTCTGCGACCGGCAACTCGGGGAGATCTTGAATTCCCTGTTGTCGTTTGCGACGCGTTTTGGCCGGGACAAGCCCCTTCATTGATTCGAGTTTCCCGAAGGCCAAAAGTCGATCTCCTGCTTCAAGCTCACGTTCGGAACGAGGATTCGGAATCACTTTCGCTCCGCGATACAGCGTCAACACGTTAATATCGTTATCTCGCAACCCCGATGAACTGATCGTCTTACCGACGTAATCAGAGCCTTCGGGAATATGAATTTCTGTGACGCCATATCCTCGACTGACTGTCAGTCGTTGGCGAAGATCGATCTCAGGGAAATTCACCTGCGCGGCCATGTAATCGACAATCGCGCCCGCCACATCCAGTTGCGTACAACGCTCGATGCCTTCTAACCCAGGAGAAGAATTGACTTCCATGATCAGTGGGCCATCTTTGCCTTCCAAAAGGTCCACACCGGCAACCCGCAAGCCCATGATTTGAGCCGCACGAACCGCCGTCTCGCAATAGACATCGTCCAACTCAACCTGTTCCGTAGAACCACCCCGATGAACATTGCTGCGAAACTCTTGTCCTTGAGCAACACGCCGCATGGCTGCAACGACACGGTCACCCACAACAAACGCGCGGATATCTTTTCCTTTGCTTTCTGCGACAAACTTTTGGATGAGTACGTTCTGCTTTTGGTTTTGTAGCAGTTCGATAATGGCTTCCGCCGACTGCACGGTTTCCGCCAACAACACACCAATCCCCTGTGTTCCTTCCAGCAGCTTAATGACCACCGGCGCACCGCCCACTCGTTCAATCGCCGGGAGAACATCTTTCTTATCGCGGACAAAGGTCGTTTGTGGAATTCCAATTTGATGTCGGCTTAAGATCTGCAAGCTGCGCAACTTGTCGCGAGAGTTGGAAATCCCTCCTGAGCTATTTGCGCAGAAGACATCCATTTGCTCGAACTGACGGACCACCGCCGTACCGAAATACGTAATCGAAGCACCGATCCTCGGCAGCACAGCATCGTAGTGTGTGAGCTGATGCTGATTGAAGTAGAGGTCGGGATGACCTTCTTCCAGATCAATCGCAAACTTGAGCGTATTGAGAACTTTCACATCGTGGCCCCGTTGTTGGGCCGCTTCGCGAAGTCGTCGTGTACTATAGCATTTGGAACTACAAGACAGCACAGCCAATTTCATTGTGAATCTTTCCAGAGCAGGAGATAAAATCCCAAAGCAGCGATCAAACGCCAAAGAAACTGTCGGGATTCTTCCTGATTCTCATCCAGCGTACGCGATCCGGGAGTCACAAATCAATGGCGACACCAGCGAGATTTATTGGCTACTCAACCGAAAAGTCGGCCAAGCGAAAACCGGGCAGTTTGGATTGCTGAGCGGCTTCCTTCAGCTTTGTCAGGACATAAGACTTATGGTTGGCGACTTCTTGTTCGCTGATTCCGATTGACTCGGCCGCTTCTTTGTTGCGTTGCCCGACAACGAACAGCAATTCCGCACATTGCAAACGCTGCCAGTCATCCTTTTGTTTCCAGTCCTGAATCAATTCGTCCAGAGTTTCCTGAATCAAATCTGCCTCTGCAGATTTTCGCTCACCGCTGCGAAACAGGCTCGATGCCCGACGCTCTGGCCCCGGAATAGCGGTAACTCCCGGTCGCGACTCGGTCCCTGCAAATTGAACCGTGGGGCGGCGACCCGTTTTGCGAAAATGATCGGTCAGCTTATGACCGGCAATCGAGAACAACCACGATTCCAGCGGCGTGCGTTCATCGTAATTGGGGAGACTGACGAGAAATCCGAGAAAGGTCTCCTGAACCAATTCCTCACTGACGGCACGATTGCGAAGGCGACTGTCGATAAAAGCAATGAGACGACCTTCGTACAGATCGATCAGCGATTGCCAAGCATCCTGATCGCCATCGCGAATTGCAGTCAGTAATGATTTGTTATTGGTCTCAGACATCCTGTCATCATACCACATGCTGATACAAAAGCAGTGAGTCTCTCATCAAATAAGCACCCACTGCGGCCGCCACAACGACCGATAAAGCGGCAAATCTGATCCAGCGGGTATAAACTCCATGAGTTTTCATATCGAGTGACAGGCTGCCACCGATGGCGAAGAACACCACCATCAAAACGACCATACAAACCTGCAATACGGTGGTTCGGAAAGTTCGCAATTTGGGAATCCAGGCTTCGACAATCTCACCACGGACATCGTCAGACAGTTCGACTTGCAAATGCGTACGAAACATCTGCGTGGTCTGGTCGGGCAAGAGGGAGATATACCGTGTCTCCGTTTCTGTCTGTTTAATGGCATTCAACGGATCCAGAGACAATTCAATTTCCCAGTTTTCCGCATCCGGGAATGTGGATCGAAAGTCTTTCTGTAACACACGCATTGCCTGACGACGAGCAAAGTTATCCGCTTCGCTTTGACTTTCTCTCCATCCACTATGTACGGGAACCAACGCTTTCCCGGTGTAGGAAACTTGACCGTTCGTGACCCAAGGTGAGATCCCTTTGGTGGCCACCTGAAACTGCCGTTCGGTTTCTACTTCTGAACCCGATTGATAGCGATGAAAATGTGATGTCTCTGCCTCGTAATGGACATCACGTTCCAGCGGAGCAAGTGACAAGTAGGGAGCGTATAAAGACCCAACCCAGCCAACCGCCACGAGCATCGGTAACAGCCACACGAACTGCCCGGCAGCTTGCTGAAACTTTTTCATCGTCCAATGTTGTCGTTGATGGGCAATCCAGACACCGGCTCCAATCAGGATTGCCAATAGAACGAGAGAAACCAAGCCACCGATCACAAAAAAATCTGTTCTGAATGCCAACGCTGCGGGAATTGCATCTGATTGAGTGTGCGAGTTCGAAGAATCGGCACCATTCTCGGTCGTTGCTTGATCAGACGCCAAGTCCTCTGAAGAGACGATACGTCCTTCGGCAATACCGGGATTTGTAGAAGTCTCGTTTTCGGAAATTCCAGAGTCTTCGGGAGTCATCGGAATGAGACCCGAATCATGTTCAGCTTCCCGATTCGCCAGTTCCTGCTCTCGAAGAAACTGTTCCCTCTGTGCCAGCGAATCTCGCTCCATCCGATGGACTTGAACCATGCGAGCACTAGAAATTTCTGCTGAGCGATACAAAAACAGAGATGACATGATCAACAGCACAAACACGATACCCACAGGTATGAGCCCCCATTTCTGTCGATGCTGGGCAATCCAGAATCCAACGCCGACCAAGAGTGCCAAAGAAACCAGCCCGAACAGGCTCAGGTTAACTTGTGCAACGGGAGTACTCTGAAAGGTCTCATGAGGAGTCTCGGCGTGCGAGTCCTCATCGGTCGAAATGATAGATTCTGAGGGAGAAGCGACCCGCCTTGTTGTTTCAGACACCTCGACCATCTCGGGAGGCTGAACCTCCGAAGAAACAGTGTGACTTGAAAGATTGCTCAAGTTCGCATCACTCCGCGCGACGCGTGGAGGTTGAGTTGTTGTGGAGACCTGTGGAGTAACTTCCCGGCTCACACTCCATGTCAGAGTCATGAGCAGGAACACTCCCAACAACGCGAAACCTCCCAGCAATATGTATTTCATTCCTTCCGAACGGGGTTGGCGATGATCGGATCGACGAGCAGAATCACCGAACTCATTGTCATCATGATAAGGTGCGGTATTGCGATAATTTTTTGAACCTCGCTGAGACCAGACCCACACCACAAAACCGATCAACAGCAGCAAAAACAAGATGGGACCACTGATGTTGACTTGAACCTCAGAGAGAATATTCATGCGTCACCTCCGGTCTGTTGTCGTTCGAGCAAATCGTTTCTCGCTTCGGGAGGGCAGAATGCGGCAGAGAGTTGAACCACCGCTGACAAACTGGTTGCGATCAAAATACTCCAGGACAACGGAAACGAGACAAAGACTGGCAGGAACATGGCCAGCAAAAAAGTTCCAATGAGGGACGAAATACGAACCCTCGATGAACGAAAATTATCGGTATGCCACCACCAGCGACGCAAACTGAACAGCAATGCGAAGTAAATCATAAAATCGGCGAGCGGACCTCCCGGCATCGAAATCAACCGATCTGCCCCCAGACCACGCACCATTTCATCAACTTCTAAAGCCGTCCCAAAATTCAAAGGTGTAAACAGCCAAGTGTTGATCCAATAAATCCCGGCTCCGACCAAGCCACCCAGAAACGCCATTCGTAAACGACGAAACAACGGATCGACCCGACGTCCCTCTAGGAACTTCGTTTCCGTTAAAATGCCCCAGCTCGCCAAAGTTAAACAAAGCCCCAGCGTGGCCGCTTCTGGAGGTGAACGGATCGAATCGCTCCACCACAACAGTAATGCCGATACAATCGCTGAAAAGAGTGTCGCCAAACCCAACGAATTCATGAGTTCGGCCACACGACGAGCAAATGGCAACCGATGCGGAACATCGGGATTCAAAACAATCGAGGGAGTAGACGACCGGTATGAGGATTGTTTGAGGTCGGGTTGTCGAGAATCTGCAGAATAGGTGTCGAGTTCTGCGGGATCAAAGTGATTCGCACGATGTTTACGACGTTGTCGCTCTCGTTTTGCTTCCAGGTCTTGAACTGAGGTTCCGAACGTCGCTTCATAAATCTTCACGCCGGCAAAAACCAACAATCCCATGAGGACCGCGAAGGGTCCAATGATCATTATCGGTCGAATTGCGCCGAAGACCATTCCTGGTGCCAAGAACAAAATGATCAGAAAGCAGACTGTCAACCATTTCCAGTTTTGTTGGAACCAATGCCCAACATTTCCTTGAGGCTGTCGGTGGACATGCTTTGGCTTTTCTTGAGGATTGTCTTCCTCGAAAATGGGTTCAGCATCATAAACGGGTTCGACGGCAACCGATGTACCGCTCAATGCGGCTTCAAACTCTTCGACTAATCGTCCTGCTGTGGCGATCCGTTGTTTCGGATCTTTTGCCAAAGCTCGTGCGAGAACGGGACGAAATCGCTCAGGAATTTTTGATAAGTCGGGGTGTTCGGTGAGGTGCCGCATCAACACTTCGCCGGGGGTGTCTCCTCGAAAAGGCAGTTGACCAGACAACATCTCGTACAGCATCACACCCAGTGAATACAAATCGAGTTCTCGGCCATATTTTCCGCGAGACACTTCCGGTGCCATGTAACTGACAGTACCGACGCTTTGTGTTTGGGTATGATTGGAAGCATTGATATATTTTGAGAGACCCACATCGCCGATCTTTAACACGCCGTTCTCTTCAAAAATGTTGGCAGGTTTCAAATCGCGATGAACAAGACCTTGATCATGAAGAAAGTCTAAACCTGCGGCAATTTGTGTGAGCCAATCTCTGACCTGTTCGAGCGGCAACCCTTGCGGATGAGCATCGAGGATACCGGCCAACGTCGGGCCGTTCACATACTCCATCACGATCCAGTGATCGCCGTCGCTATCTTCTTTGATGTCGTAAATCGGGACGAGGTTTGCATGCTTGAGATTCAAACAATGCCGAATGCCTCGTAGCTCGATTTCGAGGTTGTCTCGCAATAATTTCAGAGCCACTTCTTTTCCAGCAGCACTTTCCGCAAGATACACTTCACCAAACCCACCTTTCGCGAGGGGACGAATAATCGTGTACCCTTCCAGCGGTTCGGCATTGGCGGCGAAGGTAAATTTCATTTTAGAGCGGCCCTGGTTTCGCGTCGGTGTGGCGGCGCGGGTTGCGTTCAAGATGGTTTCATTCATCGTAACGTCTTACTGACAAAGAGTGGGGGAAATCCCGGTGTGATCTTAACGCTTCAACTAATGATTCAGATCTCCATATTCTTCCGATTTTGTCTTCTCATCTTCCGCCGGGAAAGGGCCGGGCTCTGTGAAGAACCCGACCCGTTTGTTCCAGGCACGGAATCCATTCCCTCAATCACTCACCGATGGCTCGCAGAGCGAGCGGAGTTTCAATCGGCAATTCTTCCGGTTGGTCGTCCGAAGAATCGTTCAGGTATTCCTGAATTTGTGACGTCAGGTCTTCTGGAACCGTACGGACGTCTTCCGTCGGAATCAGATTCGTAAATCGGCCTTCGACTTCCAGCATCCGTTCTTTGACATCGAGAGACTTGTTCAACTCGCGAATGGCAGATTTTGCCTGAGCCAGTTGTGAGTCATCGAAGTTCAATTCGCTGACTGTTTCAGCGGCTTGAATCGATTTCAGACGTGCGTCCAACTGAGCAATTTGAACTTCCAAATCCTGTTTGGCTGACAACATGTTGTCGAGCTTCTGCTGATTGGCTACAAGAGCTTTTTCGCGAGCTTTCAAAATCTTGCGATCTCGCTGCAACGCTTCCTTCGCCACTTTGAATTTATCAAAGCGAACTGCCAAGTCGCGTTTCACTTCATCAGACGTATAAGTCCGAGAAGCATACTGAATCTCCTGATGGCCGCCATCCAGGTCCTTGGTCATGCTGAGCAGGATTTTTTCCTGATCGGCAATTGTGTCTTCACGACGCACGATGTCGGATTGCAAATGTTCCATGTCAACCTGCTGTTCAGCGATGACGTGCATACATTGGCGAATGTCGGGAACCAGGTTCTCGACCATGTCTCTGACTCGTTCGACTTCAAATTCCGCAGGGATTTCCTGCTTCACGGCGTCACGCATGTTGTTCTTAGCGGTGTGGAAGTAACTGGATGCGTCTCTTCCGAAGAAAAGAGCAGGCAGAACAACCAACGCTCCGACTCCCATAAGTACTTTCTTAATCATGATAGTTTCTCCTGTGCCTGAAAATGTCTCTGAAGTTTGATTGGGTCAGCCTCACTCGTGAGCCGTACCCGTTGTTCAACCAGTCATTCGCAGGCCACGGGAGAATCTTGGAAAGTTCTGAGAGAAATTCTGAAAAAACCTCAATAATCGACTTAAAGATAATAGTCATAGTGCTTTACAAACATCTCTAATTCTGTGGCTGCCGAAGTGCCTTGAGCTACAATTGAAAATTGTTAACAATATGCAATCATCCCAAGGTCAAAGAATGTCCTTTGAGAACAAGGTCTCGCCTGCATGACGCCCATCAATCGCACAATTCGAGAACAAGTCACCGATCAAATTCGTGACGATGTTGTGTCGGGGAAATTCCCGGCTGGGCAGGCATTGCGAGAATCAGAACTCGCGGAACGGTTTGGCGTCAGTCGAGGACCAGTGCGAGATGCGTTCTTGCAATTGTCGCAAGAGGGATTTCTCGCCTATCAAGCCAACCGGGGAGTGACGGTCCGTAATCCTCCCGACTCTCAGGATCATGAGTTTCTAGTCTCACTCCGGCAACAGATCGAATGCCATGTGATCAAGCGAGGCTTAAATCAAATCGATGACTCTGACTGGCAACGACTAGAAACCTCTCTTGCTGATCTCGAAAGGGCCTGCCAGACCGAAGCGGTTGTCAAAGTTGCCAAGGCCGACATGAAGTTTCACGAAGAAATCTTGGCAGCATGTGGAGGAACCGATTTTCTGCCACTGTGGAGAAAGCTTTGCTCACAGATGCTGCTTGGCTACTCGCGATTGGAAAACTATTCCGAGATTCACGCCGAGCATGTTTCGATCCTGGAGGCTCTCAAGTCAGGTCAAACCAACGCAGTAACAACCGCAATTATTGCCAACATTCAATAGATACCCGTGACGGACATCATCATGCCAACTCGCATATTCTTTTATCTCGCCATCGCCTGCTTTGCAATTGCTACCACTACGAGTACACGATTATTGGCCGCCGACAAACCGACTCCTACCGCACCAATCACGCAGCCAGACGCTGAGCGGCTTTTCGCGTTGAAGGTTGCTCCCTTGCTGAAATCGAAGTGTCTCGGTTGTCATGGAGAGAAACCGGACGACCTGAAAGGCGACCTCGATGTCCGTTCGCTCGCGGGTTTGTTGAAAGGTGGCGAGTCGGGTGATCCCTCTCTCGTTCCCGGCCAACCTGAACAGAGTCTGTTGTTTTCTGCCATTAAATGGGACGGCTATGAGATGCCCCCCAAAGAGAACGACCGACTCACCGACGCACAAATCGAATTGGTACGCCAATGGATTGTTGCCGGAGCCCCTTGGCCGAGTGACGAGAAACAAAGTGAATTGCGCAAAGCCGAGTGGAGTGTTGAAAGCAACGAAGATGGCTTGATCGTCAAAACCAGCGGCGGACTTGCCGATGAGTGGACCTATCGTCGATACGACCCAGCCGATTTATGGGCGTTTCAGCCGGTCAAACCAACAGTTGCCCCAGATGGTCAACATCCCGTTGATTGGTTTCTCACACAAAGACTGAACGCTATGGGATTTGCTCCGACCGAAGAAGCCGACCCCCGCACTCTCATTCGTCGGGCAAGTTATGATTTGTTGGGATTGCCACCTTCGCCTGAAGAGACGGACGCATTTGTCAAATTGTACAGCAAGAATCCCGAACAAACCTGGGAACAACTGATTGACCGTCTGCTCGCTTCTCCCCATTACGGCGAGCGTTGGGGACAACATTGGCTTGACATCGTCCGCTATGCCGACACGGGTGGATACTCAAACGATTACGAACGTTCGAACATGTGGCGTTATCGCGATTATGTGATTCGCTCATTGAATAACGACAAACCATACGACCAATTTATCGTGGAACAACTGGCCGGAGACGAATTGGCCGACGAATCAGTTCGTGCACGAAAAAGGAGCGACGAGAAGGCCGTCCGGCAGACACGTCTTAACGGTGACTATACGCCAGAGGAAAGTGAATGGCTAACGGCGACAGGCTTCTTGCGAATAGGGCCATGGGATAATGCGATGGTCAAAGTTCCCGAAGCACGACAAATTTATTTGGACGACTTGGTCAATGCAGTCGGACAAACATTCTTATCGACAACTATGCGATGTTTCAAATGCCACGATCATAAATTCGATCCCTTACCGACACGCGATTACTACCGGATGTACGCCGCCTTCGCAGGGACACAAATGGCCGAACGACCGGCTCCATACTTGCCCACTGAAAATCTCGAAGGCTTCGAGGAGGGAAAGAAGCGTGTCGAACAATTGCTGGCTTATGCGATTGCCGAAAAAAATAAACTCGTCAATAAACGCGAAACTGCGGCCCGAAAATGGTTCAAAGAGCATAACTTGGAATATGTGTCTCTCGACAAACGCAAGTCGCTTCCCGATGAAGTAAAGCCTACCCGACATGTCGGGCTCGATTATATCGAGCAGGGTAAGCTAAAAATCCGCGAACAAGACGAACGCATTTGGACTCGTCGCCTCGAACGCTACGAATCGATGGTTCAAAGTGTCTACAACGGAGCAGATGCACAAGTCAAAGCCACTTACGCTCGCAAACTGCGCATCAAAAACAACATCGACTTCACCAAGCAGCCTCAATCGACCATCTTCACAGGAGGATCTCTCGAAGCACCCGGCGAAAAAGTTCAGCCGGGCGTGCTGAGTCCGGTTGGGTTAACAGTCCCTCAATCAGATCTTGAAGACCCTTATCGTATTTCGAGTGACTTGGAAGGCCGTCGTTTGGCGGTTGCCCGCTGGATTGCCCATCCAGAAAACTCACTGACGACACGTTCGATTGTGAACCGTGTGTGGCAACATCATTTTGTGAATCCACTTGCTGGCAACCCTAACAATTTTGGTGCCAAAGGGGACAAGCCCACTCATCCCGAACTGTTGGATTGGTTGGCGCACAACTTTGTCGAAGAAGGGTGGAAACTGAAAAGGCTACACCGACTGCTGATGACTTCACACGCTTATCGACAGGCCAATACTCATCCTAAAATGAAAGAACTGCTTACACAGGATTCCGACAATCATCTACTGGCGTATTTCCCACCTCGCCGTCTCACGGCGGAAGAGATTCGTGACAGCTTGCTGATGGCGACTGGCGAATTAAACCGGACTGTCGGTGGATTACCGGTCATGCCAGAAATCAATATGCAAGTCGCGTTAGAACCTCGCATGATTCAGTTTTCGTTGGCTCCCGCCTATCAACCGTCGCGTACCCCCGAGCAACGCAACCGTCGCACAATCTATGCTTACAGCGTTCGTGGTCAGGCGGATCCGTTTTTGGAATTGTTTAACCAACCCAACCCCAATGAATCCTGTGAAGTCCGCGACTCGGCTGCCGTTTCGCCGCAGGTATTCACGCTGCTGAACAGTGGCGTGATGACCGACCGCTCTATTGCTCTTGCGCAACGAGTGCAACAAGAGACCGACCGCGTGGACGAACAAATCGAACGCGCATTTCAACGAGTCTTGGGCCGTTCACCCGACTCTCAAGAAAAACCTCGCATGTTGGCATACGTGGAGAAGATGCGTGAGTATCACCAGCAAGTGACTCCCGAACCGTCAGTGTATCCTGCAAAAATCACTCGTTCGCTTGTCGAAGAACTCTCGGGGCGCCCGTTCGAATACGAAGAGATTCTTCCCGTTTTTGAAAACTATCAACCCGACAGTAAACCCAGCGAAGTGAGTGCCGAGACTCGCGCTCTGGCCGACTTCTGCCTGTTATTATTTAACTCGAACGAATTCATGTACGTGTATTAGTGATGACACTAACCGTGGGCTAGCGCCCAGCGGCTGATTTTGCTGAAGCCAATACTCAGTCCTATCAGCTTGAAAGTACTCGCGGCCGACTTTGAAACTCAAATCATCGACTGACTGATTACGGAATCCTCCTATGACTCTCCCACATAATTTGTCCAATACCAATCGTCGCGACTTTCTCTATGGTCTCGGTGCGTCTCTTGGTTCGGTTGCTTTCACAGACTTATTAGCTGCTGAAGCGAAATCGGACGCTGGTCCATTGGCTCCGAAAAAACCGATGCACCCACCGAAGGCTAAGGCTTGTATCATGCTGTTCATGGAAGGTGGTCCCAGTCACGTGGACACCTTCGATCCAAAACCAAAGCTGACAGAAATGCACAAGCAGGAGTCCAAACGCAGTGCCGGCCTCGCGACCGGATTCCGATTCTTCGTGGGAAGTCCGTTCAAATATAACAAGGTTGGGCAATCGGGCATCGAGATGTGCGACCAATGGAAGCATCTAGCAGACCCGGAAGTCGCCGACGAACTCTGTAATTTTCGCGGCTGTCAGGCCGAGTCGCTGAACCATCCCGAAGCACTCTTCCACATGAACACCGGGAGTCGTTTGGGAGGAGACCCGGCTGTCGGGTCTTGGGCCACTTATGGATTGGGTTCGGAAAATCAGAATCTTCCCGGCTATGTGGTGATGACTGAACTCGCTTTGCCTCAAGGTGGTTCGCGCAATTGGAGTAACGGCTTCCTGCCCGCCTATTATCAGGGAACTCGCCTGCGCCCCAAAGGTTCACCGATTCTCGATTTACAATCTCCCGGCTACAAAAATCGAGAGCACCAACGTGAAGCCTTGAAAGAACTATCGTTTCTCAATCAACGACACGCCGACAATCATCCCGAACATACCGACCTTGCCGCCCGCATGGAAAACTATGAACTCGCATTCCGCATGCAAACCGCCGTACCCGATGTCATCGATCTTGGTAAAGAACCACAACACTTACAAAAAATGTACGGCCTTGATGATCCCGAAACTGAAGCGTTCGGTCGACAATGTTTAATGGCACGACGGCTTGTGGAGAACGGCGTCCGATTCGTGCAAATATTCTCGGGAGGCTGGGACTCTCACGACTATCTCGAACGTGGACATTCTTCGCGCATCCGCAGCGTCGATAAGCCAATGGCCGCGCTGATCAAAGATCTGAAAGCCCGCGACATGCTCGACGAGACATTGGTTGTCTGGACGGGAGAATTCGGACGGACTCCCGATAACAATAAACGGGGCGGCGTCTATTCACTTGGCCGAGGTCATAACATCGACGCCATGACGATGATGATGGCGGGGGGAGGCACCAAAAAGGGAGCCATCGTTGGCGGGACCGATGAACTGGGTGCCGAAGCAGTCGATTGCGTTCATCCCATTCGCGATGTCCATGTGACGCTGCTCCATCTTTTGGGACTCGACGACAACAAGCTGACCTACTTCCATGCGGGGCGTTACAAACAACTCTCGCAATTCGGGGGCGAGATCATCCCGGAACTGATTGTCTGACACTGAAGCATTTTTCGGAACTCAAATCATTCGTCATTGAGACTCAAGCCAAACAATGGATAACAACAGCGAAATCGTTGACATTACAGACAGCCTCGCTCTCATCGAAATTCGCGGCGGAGGTTTCGATTCTCTACTACTCGTGGATGGAGAGCCAATTGCTTTGAATTGGTCAGATTGTGAAGGAAGTGTTGGCCAATACTTGGCCCGCGCGGGAGCCACCAGCTACGAAGAAAGCTTGCAAAGTCTTAGACATTTTTTATCAGGAAAATTCTTGTCGGATGTTCCACTTGGAGTACAACTCTCATCGTTTCTCGACCTGTTCGTATCTGGTCGATATCGACTACAACGACTCAATGAATGCGAGGACTGCGACTACCTTGAGTACCACTCCGACTGGACGAGAACGAAAAATCACGATGAGTTCTACCCGTTCGGCTGGTCACTCATTATGACTCAACCAAGGGAGTCATTAAATCATGAACAAGTGCAACGATATATCGAGGACATTAAGAAAGGGGTACGACCGATTGCCCTCACCGCAACTGTCGAGGAGGGCTGGTGTGATTTCGTGATAGATGGACACCACAAACTTCAAGGCTACAAACTCGCACAAATCGCCCCCACATTCATCAGTGTTTGTCGCCTCGACGCTCCTCAGCTTTCATCCAGTTCATTCGACCAATCCATCGATCCGAACCACCCTATGAGTTCTCACTATCGCAAAGTGAAAACAGAACATAATTCGTGACCTCGCTTCCATCTCGGAATTGATTGTCTGACATCTCACGGTCTGCTGAAAATTCTCTGAAATTCTTCGTGATATCCTCCTCAAGAACACGCCCAATGCTGTATGGGCGGTTTTCGGTCCAATTTTGGTCCTGAAGAGAGGGTCCTCTGATGGCATCTGTCGTTGTTACCGATTCCAATTACGAATTCGTTCCACCACACACCAATAAATTGTGGCCGCGATTCCTCAGTTGGTTTGTACCGAGAATTTTGCGTCGCACTTACGGCGTCACTGAACTCGAATATCGCGGAACCGACATATTGAAGTCACTCACTGATGCCGGTCACGGTGTGTTGTTAGCCCCCAATCATAGCCGTATGTGTGACGCCTTCGTTCTGGATGGTTTATCGAAAGCGATTAGGCGTCCTTCTTATGTAATGGAAAAACCATGTTCCTGAAAGCAAAATCTTCGTGACACCTGAGCCCGATTCTCAATCTGATTCGTCGCCAACCGACAAACCCCGGAAGGATCCCGGCACGCGTCTCCGATTTGTGATCTATATGGTGAT
>Ga0222718_10002789_pt1 | contig 15359 bp, 10 predicted proteins | sample C33_27DmetaG_FD_165045 | JGI IMG/M metagenome (GOLD analysis project Ga0222718, IMG submission 165045) | Estuarine water microbial communities from San Francisco Bay, California, United States - C33_27D | ecosystem: Environmental > Aquatic > Marine > Unclassified | place: USA: California... | reverse complement strand
TGTTCTACAAAACTTTCCCCAAATGAATTAGGATTTACAGAAAAAAAGGTTATAAAAACAATAAGAGATATTAAAAAAATAAAAATTACTACGATAACTGATTTATTGTTCATACTCCATTATTGAGGACTTAGAGATTTATATATCATTCTAATTTTTATAAAGTACCCGGAGGGGGAGTCGAACCCCCACATCCGAAGATACTGGATTTTGAATCCAGCGCGTCTGCCAATTCCGCCATCCGGGCTTATTAAAGATTATATTCATATTCAGATGAATGAGAGAAAGTTTTTTTTAAGTTTACAATGTAATAGTGATAATTCTTGTAGATGGACACAGCATTGCTTTTAGAGCTTTTTATGCTCTTCCTGACACACTTATAACTAAAGATGGATTTCCAACTAATGTAATTCATGGTTTTTTAATGATGATTTCTAAGTTGGTGAAAGATTATGATTCAGAAAAAATTATTATTACTTGGGATATTTCAAAAAAAACTTTTAGAACTGAGTTATATAGTGACTATAAGGGAAATAGAACCTCAGCGCCCGATGAATTTAAATTACAAGTTAAAACCCTACAAAAATTATTAGAAAAATTTAATATTCCACAAGTTTCAAAAGAGGGATTTGAAGCGGATGATGTTTTAGGCACTCTTTCAAAAAAACTAAACGATAAAGACAAAGAAGTAATGATTGTTACTGGTGACAGAGATTCATTTCAATTAATTACTGACAAAACAAATATACTTTATACGAAAAGGGGTATTTCAGATACCCAAATATATAATGAAAAAATATTTACTGAAAAATATAGTATTAAGTCAAATCAATATATTGAATATCTTGCATTAAAAGGAGACCCTTCTGACAATATTCCAGGACTGCCTGGAGTTGGTGAAAAAACAGCTATAAATCTTTTACTAAAATATAAAAATATAAACAGTATCTATGAAAACATAAATGATCTAACTCCAAAACTTAAAGAAACTTTTTCAATTAACAGAGATTTGTTAGACATTAGTAAAACATTGGCGACTATTAAAAAAGATTTAGAAATAGATATCCCAGAAACAAAAACAACTGAGACTATCTTTTTTGACAATTCAGTTTTAAATAAATCTGAAGGTGAAATATCAAAATATGAATTATCTAGATTTCTGGGAGAACGTAGTTCCAAGGTTAAAGATAAACCTAAAGAGAAAATTGAAATAGAAATATTTTCAAAGAAAATAAAAGAAGATAGTTTAATTTTTATTTTCAACGATTCTTATTATTTTGTAAACCAAAATACTTATGGAGAATTTAAAGATATTTCTATCTTTGATAGAATTATTTCCCTTTCTTCACAAAGATTTTCTATATTAAATAAAATCAAGTTAAAACATGACAAATTTATGGCTCTTGATTGCATGCTTTTCTTAGAAGATCCGAGTATAAAGCCAGACAATATTTTAAATATTATTAGATACTTAGACAATATGACATCAATTGACAAGAAATCATCAGTTGATGAAATTATTATGTTTTTTCAATCTAATTTAATATCCATAAACAAGAAAATAGAAAAATTTAATAAAAACATAAAATTATTTCAAATTTATAAAGATATTGATTATCCAATGCTAGAAATTTTGAGTGGAATGGAAATTGAAGGAATTACAGTTAGTAAACATAAGATGAGTAAGTTATCTAAGAAACTAGCTAAACAATTAGATGATTTAAAATCAGAAGCTTTTTTATTGTCAAATAGAGAATTTAACTTAAACTCTCCTAAGCAACTATCAGAAATATTTTATAATGATTTAGATTTCCCAATAATTAAGAAGACGCCCAAGGGAGCTCCATCTACTGATGCTTCTGTTCTTGAAGAGCTTTCAAAAGACTATGAGCTTCCCAAAATTATTTTAAAATATCGAGAATTGGAAAAAATACGATCTACATATGTTGATGGTCTGATACCTGAAGTGACTGATGATGGTAAAATACATACACATTTTAATTTATTTGGCACAGCAACCGGCAGGTTATCTTCTGAAAAACCTAATTTACAAAATATTCCAAACAAAACAGAACTTGGTCAACAGATTAGAGATTTTTTTATATCAGAACCATCAAAGAAATTTGTCATATCTGATTATTCTCAAATAGAACTGAGGGTATTGGCGCACCTAAGTAAAGACAGTGATATGATATCTATATTAAAAGATAAAGATTCTGATATTCATTCGGAAACTGCAGCAAGAATTTTTAATACTAAACTAAGTGACGTCTCATCAGATATGCGTAGAAAAGCTAAAGAAGTAAACTTTGGATTGATTTACGGAATGGAAGCATATGGACTTTCTAAAAGTTTGAATATAAGTCAAAAAGAAGCTTCAGAATTAATTACATCGTACTTTAGTCAATTTCCAAAAATTAAAGGTTTTCTTGATGGAGTTGTCAATCAAGCAGAACAAGACACATTTACTACAACACTTTTAGGAAGAAAAAGATATATTCGAGAACTCAGCTCTTCTAACTTCCAAGTGAAGTCTGCGGGAAGAAGGATTGCTATGAATGCGCCCATACAGGGAACAGCTTCAGACATAATGAAAATAGCTATGATTAGAGTTTCAAATGAGTTAAGTAAAATAGATGGAGCAAATTTACTATTACAAATACACGATGAATTAATAGTTGAAACGGAGGAAGTTTATTTAAAAAAGGTCAAAGAAATTGTTTCAAAAGAAATGGAATCAGCTTTAACTCTAGATGTACCGTTATTTGTTAATACTAAAGTTTCAGAATCACTCGCAAATTTTAATTAATAGTTTGTAAAAAACTCAGATATGTTATTCTTATTCACGCAATACTATGATTGGAAAAAAAATAAAACATGACTGATAATATTGAAGACACTTCGCAACCATCTAATGTTGTATCTCTTCCTGATGATATAAAACCTGAAGACTTTCCTGAGTTACTTGAACAAACACTCGTTTCTTTTAATGACGGCGATGTTATTGAAGGCACTATTGTTCGTGTTGATAGAAATGAAGTCATGGTAGATGTAGGTTATAAATCTGAAGGAGTTATTCCATCTAGAGAACTTTCAGTTAGAAAAGGTGTTAATCCTAAGGAACTTGTAAATGAAGGTGAAAAAATACAAGCTTTAGTTCTTGATAAAGAAGATGATGAAGGAAGATTAATACTGTCTGTAAAAAGAGCAGTTTATGAAAAAGCGTGGGGTGACATTCAAAAAGTCTCTGATGACAATTCCTCAATAAAGGGAACTGTTATTGAGTCAGTCAAAGGTGGTTTAATAGTAGATATTGGTGTAAGAGGTTTTCTGCCAGCATCTTTAATAGACGTAAGAAGAGTTAAAGAGCTTTCATCCTATATTGGTGAGGAAATTGAAGCTAAAATTCTTGAGCTCGATAGACAAAGAAATAATATAGTCCTATCTCGTAAAGCTTACCTAGAGGAAGAGATGTCCGAAGAGAGGCAAGGGTTTCTTGATGATCTTCAAGTAGGAGACATTAAAGAAGGAAAAATTTCTTCAATTGTTAGTTTTGGTGCTTTTGTTGACATTGGAGGTATGGATGGTTTAGTACACGTATCCGAACTGTCTTGGAGACATGTTGAAAACCCAAATGAAATCGTTAAAGTTGGAGATTCAGTAACTGTTAAAGTTCTAGAAATCGATAATGATAAAGAAAGAATCTCTTTGTCTATTAAACAAGTCAAAGAGGATCCTTGGTTAGATTTCGAACTTCATTACAAGGAAAGCGATGTTGTTGAGGGAGAAGTTACAAAAGTTGTTCCATTTGGTGCATTTGTCACAATAGGCAAAGGTGTTGAAGGATTAGTGCATGTTTCTGAAATTTCTTCTGATAAGGTTGACTCACCAGAGTTAGCACTTGCTCTTGGTCAAAAAGTGCAAATAAAAATTACTGAATTAGATATTGAAAAACGCAGAGTGAACTTATCTATTAAACAAGCAGATCCAAACTGGAAAGAAAAAGAGTCAAATAAAAAGACACCTAAAACTCATTCAAGTGAATCTGAAGATAACTCACCTAAACGACAAACAGTAGAAGGCGTTGACGAATCATTAGAAAATATTCTTCAAGAACTTAAAGAAAGAGGAATTGGAAACTCTTAGGATTATTTTTTTAATAGCTTAATCTTTACTTATGGCTAAAAAAGTAATTATCATAACTGGACCAATAGGTAGCGGCAAGAGTACCGCAACTCACTATCTACATACACTTGGTTATAAAACTATTGATTTAGATGAGGTATCTAATAACATTTTGAATTCTCACGAATCTTTGAGTTTTTTAGAGCAGAAATTTCCAACAGCTGTAGAAAAAAATATTATAAATAAGGAGTCTCTGGCAGGTATAGTTTTTAATGATAGAGAAAAATTAAATACCCTGGAAAACTTTTTACATCCTCAAGTATTAATAAAATTACAAGCAATTATATCAGAATCAGAGGGCGTTATTTTTGTAGAGGTATCAGCACCAAAAAATCTACAAAATGATTTTGATTGTTTAGTTGTTTTCTCACCTGAAAATATTAGAAAAGAAAGATTAAAAAAGCGTGGAATGGAAATTCAAGATATCGAAAATAGAATCAATTCACAACAAGATGAAAATTGGTGGCTATCTCTTGGTACTGTTTTGCATAATCAAGATTTAGATAGTCTCTACAGTGAAATTAATAAATACTTAAATATAAATAATTTACAATGAGTTCTTATATTTAGGACAGATGTATCAAATTGGTATAATTATTCATGAATAAGTTTGAAGTAATTTCCGAGTTTGAACCTAAAGGCGATCAACCCAATGCTATTAATGAACTCTACGATGGCATAAATGTAGGAAAAAATTTTCAAACCCTTAAAGGGATTACAGGGTCAGGTAAATCTGCAACTATAGCTTGGCTTATTGAGAAAACACAGTTACCTTCATTAGTTCTCGCACCGAATAAAGCTTTGGCTGCTCAATTAGCAAACGAATTTAAGCAGTTTTTTCCTAACAACAGAGTTGAATACTTTGTGTCTTATTATGACTATTACCAACCAGAAGCTTACGTTCCACGAACAGATACATTTATTGAAAAAGATGCCAATATCAATGAAGAAATAGATAGATTGAGACATTCTGCAACAAGTGCACTTTTGTTAAGAGAGGATGTAATTGTGGTATCTTCAGTTTCTTGCATCTACGGACTTGGTTCGCCACTAGAGTATAGAAATAAACTAATTCCAATTATAAAAAATGAAGAATTCGAAATTGATGAATTATTATCTCAACTCATAAAGCAACAATACGTAAGAAACGACCTTGTAGTTCAAAGGGGGTCTTTTAGGCTTAGGGGCGACACTTTAGATATTTTCCCAGTTTATGAAGAGACTATTTTTCGTATTGAATTTTTTGGTGATGAGGTTGAGAATATTTCCAGAATTGACCCAATAACAGGTGAAGTTCTAGAAAGGTTAAGTGAGTTGGCAATATTACCAGCTTCTCATTATGTTATATCAGATAATTCTAGAAAAGACGCTCTAAAAGAAATATCAAAAGATATGGAGCTACAAATTAAAATATTTAAAGACGAAAATAAACCACTTGAAGCACAGCGAATTGAACAAAGAACAAAATATGACCTAGAAATGTTATCAGAACTAGGAGTATGCTCTGGTATTGAAAATTATTCAAGATACTTCGATGGACGCAAACCGGGTGAAGCACCTTTTACATTACTAGATTTTTTCCCAGATGATTTTTTAATGGTAGTGGATGAAAGTCATATAGCTATACCACAGATAAGAGGACAATATGAAGGTGATAAATCTAGAAAAAGTACTTTAGTTAATTATGGGTTTAGACTCCCTTCAGCACTTGACAACAGGCCATTAAAATTTGATGAATGGAAAGATAAAGTTAAAAAAGCTATTTTAGTTTCAGCAACTCCTGGTAGATGGGAAAATGAAAATTCAGATAATTTTGTTGAGCAAGTTATAAGACCTACAGGACTACTGGATCCAAAAATTCAAGTTAAAAGCAGTAATAATCAAATAAAAGATTTATTGAATGAAATTAACAGTGTAGTGAGCAATGGTAATCGAGTCCTTGTAACAACCCTTACTAAAAAAATGAGTGAAGCCTTAAGTGATTTTCTATTAAAAGCTGGTATTAAAACAAGATATCTGCATTCTGATATTGATACACTTGAAAGAATTGAAATTCTAAGAGACTTACGAAAAGGAGAATTTGATGTATTGGTAGGTATAAACCTTTTAAGAGAAGGCTTAGATTTACCAGAGGTACAATTGGTAGCAATACTTGATGCAGATAAGGAGGGTTTTTTAAGGTCTGAAACAAGCTTAATTCAAACAGTTGGAAGAGCAGCTCGAAATCAAGATGGTTATGTAATTATGTATGCTGATAAAATCACTGATTCAATGAAAAAAACTATTGATGAAACCGAAAGAAGAAGAAAGCTTCAAGAAATTCATAATAAGCAAAATAATATAACACCGACAACAATTCAAAAAAATATTACTGATATTTTAGAAATGGTTGAAAAAAATAGGGCATCTAATCCTTCAAGAATTAGTACAGCCGATTTAAACATAAAAGAAGCATCAAAAAAAGATTTAGTAAAAATTTCAAAAAATATCGAAAAGGAGATGAAGCTAGCTGCTGATTTATTAGAGTTTGAACTTGCTGCTAGATTGAGAGACGAACTAAAAGATTTGAGAAGAGAAATTCAAGAAATAGTCGAATGAAAGAAGATATTTTAAAAATTAGGGGAGCTAAGGAGCATAATCTTAAGGATGTTTCTGTAGATATTCCAAAAAATAAACTTATTGTTATAACAGGCCTTTCCGGATCTGGTAAGTCTTCATTAGCTTTTGATACTATATATGCTGAAGGCCAAAGAAGATATGTCGAGAGCCTTTCTGCTTACGCAAGACAATTCCTAGGTCAAATGGAAAAACCTAATGTAGAAAGTATTGAAGGTCTATCACCCGCTATTGCAATAGATCAAAAAACATCATCTCGAAGTCCAAGGTCTACAGTTGGTACCGTTACCGAAGTTCATGATTACTTAAGGTTACTTTGGGCAAGAATCGGTATAAGTTATTGTCCAAACTGTACTAATAAGATTGAAAAACAATCTGTAAATTTTATCGTTAACCAAGTTATGAATTTTGGTGAAGGTTCAAGTATTGATATCTTAGCTCCGGTAGTGAAATCAAGAAAAGGTGAGTTTGAGTCTCTTTTTAAGGATTTACAAGCTCAGGGATTTTCAAGAGTTCTAGTTGATGGAGAAATAATCAGAATAGAAGACACACAAAGACTTGATAGATATTTTAATCATGATATTTCAGTTGTAATTGATCGAGTAAAGTTAAAAAAAACGCCTGGAAGAAGATTACCACAATCAATAGAAACTGCACTTGAACTTACATCTGGATTAGTTGACATCAGTTTTAATCAAAAAATATATTCTTATAGTCAAAATCTAGGTTGTCTTAAATGTGGTCTTTCATATGACAAATTAGAACCACGTGATTTTTCATTTAACTCACCTTTTGGAGCTTGTAATTCATGTAATGGTTTAGGAGTAAGTTATGAAATCGATGAAAACTTACTAGTAAAAGACTTTGATTTAACAATTAATGAAAATGTATTTCCTGATATGTCAACACGAAAATATTTTAGAGCACAAATATATGGAGTTTGTGAACATTTTGAAATTCCGATGGATACCCCATATAAAGAATTAACTCGTTATCAAAAAGATATCCTTTTACATGGTTCAAACGGAGAAAATACCGTCATAAGATATACAAATAGATTTGGGAATTCAAGAGTTTGGCATCGTCCTTATAGAGGTATAGTTCCAACATTTAAGAAAAATTATGAAGAAACTACATCTGACCACGCACGTGAGTACTACAAACAATTCATGAGGGAACTTGATTGTAAAATTTGCGAAGGCGAAAGACTAAATAAAAGATCACGGCTAGTTAAAGTTAAAGGACTAACCTTAGGAAAGCTAAACAGTTTATCTATAGCTAATGCGTTAGAGATTATCAAAAATTTAGAACTTACTGGAAGTGATAAAGAAATTTCATTACCTATTATTAGCGAAATAATTGAAAGGCTAACATTTTTAAATGAGGTTGGTTTAAGCTATCTGCAATTGAACAGGGGAGCCGCCTCCTTATCTGGGGGTGAGGCTCAAAGAATTAGACTGGCAACACAAATTGGCTCTGGGCTAACCGGTGTTCTGTATGTACTAGACGAACCATCAATTGGACTTCATCAATCTGACAATATAAAATTAATCGAAACTTTAGTACGATTAAAAAACTTAGGCAATACAGTCATCGTTGTAGAACATGATGAAGAAACAATGAAATCGTCTGATCATTTAATAGATATTGGATGGGGTGCTGGAGAACAAGGGGGTGAAATTGTAGCTGAAGGAAGTTGGGAAAATGTATCTAAAAATTTAAAATCTTTAACTGGTCAATACTTATCTGGAAAACAAATCGTTTCATATCCAAATGTTAGAAGAAAAGGTAATGGGAATAAAATTACAATTAGAGGGGCTAAAGAAAATAATTTAAAAAATTTAACCATTGATTTTCCATTGGGGCAATTTATTTCCGTAACAGGAGTTTCTGGAAGTGGAAAATCAACCTTAGTTTCTGATATTTTATCGAAATCTATACAAAATGAATTTTCAAAAAACTTAATAATTCCAGGACTTCACAAAAATGTTTCAGGTTTGGATGATATTGATAAACTAATCGAAATCGACCAGTCACCAATTGGAAGAACCCCAAGATCTAATCCCGCAACATATTCTGGAGTTTTTGATCAGATTAGAAATCTTTTTTCCCAAACTGAAGAATCGAAAATTAGAGGCTATAAACCTGGAAGATTTTCATTTAATGTTTCTGGGGGCAGGTGTGAATATTGTAAAGGTGATGGAAATATTAAAGTAGAAATGTACTTTTTACCAGATATTTATGTTGTTTGTGATGAATGTGAGGGTTCTAGATATAATCCTGATACTTTATCAATTAGATGGAAAGGTTATAACATTGCCGAAATTCTTGATTCAACTGTTGAAAATGCACTTCAAATATTTGAAAACCAACCTAGTATTTTTAGAATTATAAAAACTTTAGATGATGTGGGATTATCTTATATTAAACTTGGTCAAGCAGCTACTACTTTATCAGGTGGAGAAGCTCAAAGGGTAAAACTTGCAAAAGAGTTAAGTAAAAGATCTACCGGAAAAACAGTATATATTCTTGATGAACCCACTACAGGCCTCCACTTTGCTGATGTTGATAAACTACTAGAGGTTTTACATCTTTTAGTTGATAAAGGTAATACCGTAATCGTTATTGAACATAATCTTGATGTCATTAAGAATTCAGATTGGATTATTGACTTAGGCCCAGAAGGAGGAGAGAATGGGGGAAATATTGTAGCAGAAGGTACACCTGAAAATATTTCAAAATCTAAAGCGTCTTTAACTGGTAAACATTTAAAAGAAGTGCTTATAAATGGATAAGTTAGACAATAAAGAAATACCTGATAAACCCGGAATTTACATATTTAAAGATAAATACAGCGAGCCTATTTATGTTGGAAAAGCAAAAAACTTAAGAAAAAGAGTTATTACATATTTTGGTAATAACACAACTTGGAAAATTAAACGATTAGTCAATGAGGCAAAGGAGGTATCTTTCGTCGTTTCGCAAAATGAAGCAAATGCATTATTGGCTGAGTATTCATTTATTCAAGAGTTCAAGCCTAAATATAATGTTCAATTTAAAGATGACAAGTCGTACCCCTATGTGACTATAAGTAACGATTTATGGCCAAGGGTTTATGTGTCTAGAAATATAAATAAAAAAAATATAAACTTTGGACCTTATCCATTTATTGGAGCCGCACGACGTTCTTTAGACCACTTAATAAATATATTTCCTGTTAGAACATGTTCAAATAATACATTTGAAAGACATAAAAAATTAAACAAGCCGTGCTTACTTTATGAAATAGATAAGTGTTCTGGACCTTGTGTTGATTATGTTGGTGAAGAGGAATATATAGAAATGATTGAGAACATTAAAGAATTTTATAGGGGTAATTCTGATCTGTACATTAATGACAAAATACAAGAAATGAAATATCAATCAGACAATCAGCAATATGAAGATGCACAAAAAACTAAAAATATCATTCAGCATTTAGAGAATGCAAGAATTACTCAAACTTTAATGACAGCAAATGATAAAAATGTAGATGTTATTGGAATTGATGTTGGAAATTATGATGTAGTTTTAACATGTCTAATTATAAGAAATGGAAGGATTACTGGAGAAATCAAAAAGAATTTAGAACCCATAGATGTTAATGATATAGAGACATATTTACCTCAAATAATTATCAATATGTTTGAAAACCACACACCGTCAAATGAAATTCTGATTAGTCATGAGTTTAGTTTGATAAATGTTATCGAGGAAAAATTAAAACAAAGGTGGAATAAAAGTATTAAATTAGTGAATCCAAAACGTGGATGGAAAAAAGATTTATTAGCTACAGCAATTGAAGATGCAAAAGAACTTAGAAGGGTTGCAGACTTAAAAAGAAGATCTGATTTAGAATTTCGATCATTATCTCTCGAACAATTAAAAAATAAATTAAATTTAAAAAATATTCCATACAGAATTGAGGCGTATGATATTTCTAACCTTGGTGATAAGTTTCGAGTTGGCTCTATGGTCGTCATGGAAGATGGTCTAATAAAACCCTCAATGTATAGAAAATTTCATATAAAAACATTTAAGGGTCAGGATGATTTTAGATCAATAGAAGAAGTTGTATTTAGAAGATTAAAACGACTTACTAATACAAGCGAGCAAGATCAAAGCTTTCGAAAATATCCAGATTTAATTTTAATTGATGGTGGAAAGGGTCAATTGTCCAAAGCAAAGAGTGTAATAGATCATTTTCAACTAGATATAGATGTTTTGGGATTAGCTAAAAAAGAAGAGGAGATTTATTTGCCATTTTCAAAAAACCCTATTTTATTAAATAAAAACTCTGAGGCTCTATATGTATTACAAAATATTAGAGATGAAGCCCACAGAGTTGCTATAAGTGAAAATCGAAGACTACGTTTAAAAGATTTAGATATTAATAATTTATTATCAATTAAAGGAGTTTCAGAAGAATCAATTAATCAATTAATTATTAAGTACAAGACATTAGACAATATCTCTTCAGCATCCCTCAATGATCTAGAAAACCAGTTAACTAAAAGGGAAGCCGAAAAGGTCTTCAATTACTTTAGTTCATAAATAACATCCTTTTAATTTACTATTTCAATCTAGAATGTTGATAAGTAAAATAAACACGAGGAATTTATGGCATCAAAAAGACCTGAAGTTTTACTGTTAGTCGGCATGTCTGGCGCTGGTAGATCTTCTAGTTCAAATGTATTTGAAGACCTTGGTTATTATGTAATCGAAAATCTTCCAGCTGATTTAGTTGAATCTGTAGTGAATTCCAATGATGTAACTGAAACTAATAAACAATTAGTACTTACCATTGATGCAAAAGACACTTCTGCACAATCCGAACTAAAGCAAAGTATTGATAAATTGAATCAATCCGGTGTTTTAACGAGAATAATATTTCTTGATGCAGATAATGAAACACTTTTAGAAAGATATGAGGAAAATAGGAGACCTCATCCAATGGGGAAGGATTCAATATCTCAATCTGTAAAAGCTGAAAGAGAGTTACTAAAACCAATTAGAGAAATTTCTGATCAAGTTATTGACACTACAGATATGAATGTTCATGAATTAAGAAAAAGAATCATTGAAGGCTTCCAGGGTGACACTTCAAGTCAGGATCTCAAAATTTCTGTTACTTCTTTTGGGTTTAAAAATGGTACTCCAAGAGATGCAGATATTGTATTCGATGTTAGATTCTTGCCTAATCCCCATTGGAGGGAGGAACTAAGGGCATCAACAGGACAGTCACCAATGGTAAGAAACTATGTTTTATCTTTTGAAGACGCACAAGTCTTTCTAAATAAAGTAAAAGATATGGTTGAATTTTTACTTCCACGCTTTATTTCAGAAGGAAAGTCATACGTAGGAATAGCAATTGGCTGTACTGGTGGAAAACATAGAAGTGTTGTAATGGCTGAGGAAGTAACAAAATGGCTCAAAGGTGAAAACAATGATGCAGTTGTCCTTCATAGAGATATGAAGGAAATATAGCTTGTACTTCCCTATATATTCTAAGTTTAAGATTTTTCATACCTTGATACAAGAAAACTTATAATGACAGAAATGAAATCAAATATTAATGATTTAGGAAACGTCCTAATAAGATCTGATTTAAATGTCCCAATAATAAACGGCAATATTAATGATGATTATAGAATTTATAAATCTTTAGAAATATTAGATAAAATAAATAATCATTCAAGAACAATTACTTTTTCAAGTCACTTGGGAAGACCTAAGAAAGAAGGCTTAGATTTTACTCTGGAACCTGTAGCTAAAAGAATGTCGGAAATTCTTGATAAAAAAGTAAATTTTATTGATGAGTTGTACGGTAATAAAGTAAAAGAAAGTATACAAAGTGCAGAATATAAATTAAATTTAATTGAAAATTTAAGATTTGATGAAGGGGAAATTAATAATAGCGATGAATTTGCAAAAAATGTAACAAATCCTTTCGACTCTTATATTTTTGATGCATTTGGAGCATCACATAGAAACCATTCGTCGGTAGTTAGTTTTGGAAAAAACTTAAATTCCTACCAAGGACCTTTAATGAGTAAAGAAATTGAACAATTAGATAAATTATTAGCTAACGAAAAAAATGGTTATGTAGTTTTACTCGGAGGAGCTAAAATCTCTGACAAACTTAACTTAATTGAAAACTTACTTCCGAAAGTTGAACATTTATTAATCGGTGGCGGTATGTGTTTTACATTTTATAAATCAATGGGTTACGAAATTGGAAAATCTTTATTAGAAAATTCATTTATTTCAGAAGCTAATAAACTTCTAAATTCTGAACATGGTCATAAAATTATTCTCCCAACAGATTTTGGAGTCACTGAATTAATTGAAAGTGAATTAAGGGAAGATTTAAATATTGAACATTTTAATAATAGGCATATTGGTATTGATATAGGCCCAAATACAGTTTCTTTATTTTCTAAGTATTTACTTTCTTCTAAAAATATATTTTGGAATGGACCAATGGGTATATTTGAAATTGATAATTTCAGCAAGGGAACAAGAGAAATTACTAAAATAATTGCTAAATCTTCTGCTTATACATGTATTGGAGGGGGAGATTCAGTAAGTGCTATAAACAAATTTTCAAATTTAAAATATTTTAATCACATTTCGACTGGAGGAGGTGCTTCGTTGGAATATCTAGAAGGAAAAAAATTACCAGGAGTAAATATTTATAATTCTCTTATAATTTGATAATGAAAAAAATAATAATTGGTAACTGGAAATTAAATCTTGATCATCTAGAAGCAATTCAACTTTTACAAAAAATTAATTATTCATTGCCTGAAAGTATTGAAGATAGTATTGAAATCGTTTTGTCTCCTTCATTTACATCTATTAGGTCACTACAGACAGTAATTAGCTCTGATAACCTTAAAATAAAACTTTCAGCACAGAATGTATCACAATATTCTTCTGGAGCTTATACAGGAGAAATATCTGCTGCACAGTTGAAAAAATTAGATATTGAATATGCAATAATAGGTCATTCTGAAAGGAGAACATTATTCAATGAAGTTGACTCAGTAATTAATGATAAAGTTAACAGATTAATTGATAGTGATATAGTGCCAATATTTTGTTTTGGTGAGTCAATAGATGAGAGAAAATCTGGTAATTATTTAAACTTTATAGAAAATCAAATTAATGAGGGATTAAAAGGCCTTAGGAAAGATAAGGTAAAAAAATTAATTGTTGCTTATGAGCCTATATGGGCGATAGGCACTGGTGAGGTAGCCTCACTTGAAAATATTGTTGAAGTTCTGGATTATGTTAAAAATCTCATCAACAAAAAACCATTTTTCAATGACGATAATATTAAATTTATTTATGGAGGAAGCGTATCGCCAGACAATGCTGAAGATATTTTAAATACAAAAATAGTTGATGGTGCATTGGTAGGTGGAGCCTCTTTAGATGCTACTAAGTTTATAGATATTATTAAAGCGGTGGAATTATGAACTTAGTATTTGTTAGGCATGGACAAAGTATTTGGAATTTAGAAAATCGTTTTACGGGTTGGGTAGATGTAGAATTGTCTGATAAAGGAAAAGAAGAAGCAATTAAGGCAGGTAGAACTTTAAAAGACATAAATTTTATTCCAGAAATATGTATGACCTCATTCCTTAAAAGATCGAAATCAACAGCAAGTTTAATAATTGAAAATCTAAATGGTAAAGACTTATTGGAAATTAAAAGAAAAGAAATCTGGCAATTGAATGAGAGACATTATGGATCGCTACAAGGATTAAATAAATTAGAAACTACAAAAAAATACGGCGAAGAACAAGTACATTTATGGCGTAGAAGTTTTACTACCGTCCCACCTCTTGTTGATCCTGGTTCAGAATATGATCCAAATACAAATTCAGTATATAAAGGAATTGATAATGAGTTACCTCTAGGGGAATCTTTAAAAGATGTTGTTAACAGAGTCTCCTTAACACTTAAAGATATTTTAAAGTCTGTGATTAAAACAAACACTCTTGTCGTTGCGCATGGAAATAGCATCAGAGCGATGGTAAAAATATTAGATAATCTCACTGATTCAGAAATTGTTGATGTAAATATTCCTACCGGAATACCACTAGCGTATAATATTACTGAATCATCAGTTGAAAAAATTGGTTATTTAGAGGATGAAAAAATTTTGAAAAAACTTCAGAAAGAAGTTGAACTTCAATCTAAATTAAATAGTGAGGAAGGCTAATCTTTTACCTATGGATACAATTACTGCAATACTAATAACAGTCCACATTATTATTTCAATAGCTTTGATTGCTCTCGTACTACTTAACAGTGGTAAAGGTGGAGGGTTATCTGATATGCTTGGCGGACCTGGTTCATCAGGAAATATTGGCCAAACATTAGCTGAAAGAAACCTGAGCAGGATTACAGCTGTAGTAGCTCTACTTTTTGCCGCTACAACTCTATCCTTATTTTGGTTTCTTGATTGAGTTTGCGCGGGTGGCGGAATTGGTAGACGCGCAGGATTA
>Ga0222718_10002782_pt1 | contig 15388 bp, 22 predicted proteins | sample C33_27DmetaG_FD_165045 | JGI IMG/M metagenome (GOLD analysis project Ga0222718, IMG submission 165045) | Estuarine water microbial communities from San Francisco Bay, California, United States - C33_27D | ecosystem: Environmental > Aquatic > Marine > Unclassified | place: USA: California... | reverse complement strand
ATAACTTCGTATCTAGCATCTGGATACCGTATTATAACTTGCTTCCAGGCATTAGCCCATCCAATATAGCTAAGACCAGATTTTTTCTCGATAAAATCAGAACAATTAACATCTAGTAGGCAATCCACAACCTCTTGTTTTTTTTCAACAACATTCTTTACCATAATAAACCCTTATAAATCCACTGAACCCAATACAAAATTAGAATAATCCCTATCAAACCGCCTAAGCAAAAACCCCATCGTCAAAACCACCGAATTGTACACAGCTAAAAGCAAAATAACTATGCACACCCCTAAAATCAAAAGTTAACCTCATTCAAAGATTCACTCGCAGGTACAACGGTAATACGCTTGAGTGCATTACGAGCTGAAACCTCTCGATCAAACGCCTCTAGCATCTTACAGTTATCTCTATCTAAGGATTCCTTAGAACTCATACAATTTTTGATGTCGAACAAACGACCCTTTACTTTAGATAGCATTTTTCATACTCCCTTATTACTATACCTATAGTATACAAGATTGTAATTATAATGTCAACAAATATAAATCACAATCTATATTTAAAGGACGTATTTATAAAGGTCTATTTCCAAAAAGTCGCATATAACAAATAGATTGCTAATACTTATTCTTGATTTGTTCGGCTCGTTAAACAACCGTTTCATGTGATGCCGTGTAATTTTCTCTTCAGGTTTTAGGCTATATCTTTCTTCAAGGTAATCGCCAATATCATCAAGATTAAAAACGTCCGACTTTCGGTATGCATGTTTTAAGTCTTTAGAAAAATTCTCATAATCAAATATCATATTACGATTATAAATCAGATTAATTATAATGTCAATTGATTAAGCACCGCCATCTAAGATTTTAAGCTTAGATAACTTAATGCCATTACTAGTCATTTTGACATGCATAGAACGATCTGGGTTAATTAAGACAATTTTAAAGAAGATGTCATATTCCCCTACAGGTATCTGTGTATCTGTTGTTGCTGGCGAAATTGTGAATACATCTTCATTATCAACGACTGCATAGATTATTTTAGGATTATCTCCTGCATAAGCTAAGGTGATGGCGTCTTCACCCTCTGAATTAACCGCTTTAAAAATAGCATTACTAAGATCATCAGAAAGGTCGGGTATACGTGTACCATCATCATTTGCAACGGTAACTTTAATAGTATTATTATCGCCTGGGTAATATTCTAAATAATTAATTGAATTGCAAGTCATGATAGTATTATATACCCTATTTTAGTCAATTACACCCTTTACTTTATTTAATAAAACGTTCCCATTAACGAAATAAGATTTGTCTAATCCTTCTTCATGTATGACAAAGTAGCCACGCATGTACTCAAGAACATCGCCCACTTCGGGATAAAACCCTAAATCAAATTGTGAATCACTTACCTTTGTAGTGTTATAGACAAGACCATTTAAAACGGCTAAAAACTCAGTGTTTGCGACATCTGCAACATCCCTATCAAATATTCTATTAGTACCCGTAATTTGGTCTGATATGTCGTATACAGTAGGCGTAAAGAATACTATAAGCTCATCATTAACCGATGGAGGGTAAGCCATCGTAAAATTATTGCTATCTATGATCGTATAATCAGTAGAATCTAAAGAAAGTCCATTTAGAGTAATATAAACACCTAATAAAAGGTCACTATCCGTGACAAACGCTACATTAACGCCATCTATTTGACTGCTTAAGTTTTCTACTATTGTTGTCATTTAGTTTCTTTCTTTGTTTCGGGTTTTTTAATAGCCTCTTTCTTTTTGGAGCGAGCTTTTCGTCGCTTATCCATATCTCTTTTAACATCTGCAATTTTATTGGTAATAACCTTGCTTCTAACTTCTTTCTTAATCATATCCTCATGCGATTTATGAAGATCTTTAATTGTAGAATTAAGCTGTTGTATTCGCCCTTCTGAACGATACATTTCTTTGCTTCTTTCTTCTCGAAAATCAATCAATGCCTGTATTGTGTGGTTTATTAAATCTCTAATAACCGATTCCCCAGCTTCATTTACACCAGCCTCTTTTAAAGCATCAGTCGTATATCTTATGTTGTAAAATTTTGCTAAATTATCTAAGCAAGAATTCAGCCATTCAAAAGATTTTTTATATCCAGTAATGTCATCTTGATGGTATTTAATTTGATCAATGTACTTATTTTCTACTGAATCAATAAGATCTTTGTTTTCTTTCATGTGAACCCTCGTCATATATCTATTGGTAAGAGGGCCAGAAAACCGACCCTCTATACACTCCCAATTAGATTATAATACTAAAACCTAATTATACTCAATAGTTAACAAATCATCGATCGATAAGGCTACATTGAATTCAATGTCACCATTAGCAGGTATTGTCCCTGCCTCAAAATCATAAGCAGCACCATGAACAAGTCTAACACCATTTAAATAGATCTTAGCGTCCGCAAGGGTAGCCGTAGTCCAGTTTGGCACAGTGCCAGATAATAAAGTATGACTGCTTGGAGCAAAGTTTCCATTAACTGCAATACTAGAATCAATTTCATAAACGGCTACGGTAAACGATGTTACATTAGAATAAGCCTGGTTAAGGGCATTAATTAATGAAACCTCACCAAAATTAGTCTCAAATGTATCAAATTCGCCACTAGTATCAGACAATTTAAATGTACCAGAATATGTTGAGGCTGTTTTATTTTGATCATCTAAAAATATTTCTTGCCCTGCATCTAATGTTAAATCACCGCCATTATTTGAAAAAGTTAAATTACCAGTCGTTGAAATTGTTCCTTGAGTAGAGCCAACTTCTATTGCCTGTCTAATAAAATCAAATTGGGCTGATTCAGTAGAAAAAAATTCACCAGTAACAGATACACTATCACCTACAGCAGACGCACTTACCTGTAAAATATTATCCGTACCAGTAGAATCTCTAAAATTCCACAATGTTTCATCTGTCATATTAAGATTAACAGATGTAACTTGGGTTACTGCTGATGCACCTTGATTGCTAATGGCTTGATTTAATGTAATATCGCTAGAACTAGCAGACTCGCCAAACCGAACAAATGGGAAACTGACATCTTCAGGTAAATTTGAAAACTCAACACGATCTGGATATAAGTACTCAATGACTTTATTTTCAATAGCCGAAACAGGACAAGCCACTAATGCATCTGAACCGTTATTAATTACAAATGAAATTTGGATGCGCTTATCTGTATCGTTAAAAGTATCACCCTGTACGACTCCGTCTTCAGCCTGTATTAATCCAAATATTTCATGTTCGCCAGACTTAATAGAGTCTTTAGTTGTTGAGTCTACAATTTGAACCAAGTTTTTAGGTGATAAAGCGTTAGCGCCAGCAACAACTGTTAAACGATTAGATCCATATTCTCCGTTAGCCAATACAGAAACAACCGCACCGACGCCACTAACACCAGCGGTTTCTGAAGGGGCTTGTAAACCAGTAACATTAAGCGCAACATAGTTATTGCCGTTGCCTACGGTCACATCTGTAAGAAGCTGCTTAAAAGCGATTATATGCTTTGTTTCAATTGTATTTAAGTCTGTGTTAAGCCCTGAAATGCTCCGTTTCTTTCCGTTTATCGTAGAAAGATCATCGTACCAGTTCGTGGTGCCTTTAACTAATTTACTCTGCGATCGTAACGCGTTCATGTCCGATTCTTGATCTGTTGAACCTGTAACCATAGTAGCAAGCCCTGGAAGCATTGTGTCTAGGTAAGATTCTGATTTCTTGATTTGTTTCTGGCGTGGTTTAGTTACTGCCATAATCAATCTCCGATTATACTATACTAATTATAGTATATTCCCTTTATTGATTAAAATTAAACATTTTTTTTTAAAAAATTTCTTAGAGCATAGTTAACAACATCACTATATTTGACGAAATCCCCTTGATTACGAGCATTTTTAATAAACAAATCTAGCTGATAATTTATATTTTCAGAAATAACAAACATCTTTTTAACGCCATTTTTAGTAATAGAATTAGGCGACAAACTTTTTTTTGGGGGAGTATATAGAGGGGATTCATACATTGTCATCTGATAACTACGATCCATTTTGCTTACCTTTCTTATTCCTATTTGATTTATAAAAATAAAATGAAATAGGAATTAGCATCACTGTTAAGTAGATAAATCTTAAATTGGCATTCTCAATATAAAACCCAAAATAAATTGAGGATATAGTAAATGCCAAAATAGCTGAAAAATCACCAAACATATAACACACACATCAACACACATTGAAAAAACTAACGATAAATCAATTCTAAATCTTTTTTATTAGAATTAAAGTTACAAGTCAAACAATAACCACATAAAACATGTTTGTCAACAAAATACAAAATCTTTGTGGAATTACGACACGAACTACAAATTTTATTTTTGGACTCCATATTTAAATTATAATACATAAAATATCATAAAAAAAGATTGTTTTTTCAGTTCGTGTCGTATACGTTAAATCAAAACGGTTGGTTTACCTCCGAATTACGGCTATCCTGAACCTCGTACGCAGTGACGTCTCCCTTATTCGAATCTTCATCAGTTATTTTACACGACATCATATTTTTACCGCTTTTACTTACCTTTTTCCAACACGCAATCCTAACCTGTCTACCCAAAACATTTAGGTTTCCTGTGTAGTCTGGCTGGTTTTCATTTTGCTTTTCGTTAAGGAATATTACACCTTCATTCATTTTATCAATCTTCATACTAACTCCCTTCTAATATCTTATCATTGGTCATTATTTTGCCGTTATTCATGTATTCAGACTCTAAAGCTCTAAATGTATACACCGACTTGTATAACGGCCTAATTTGGTCTTTTTCGCTCGGATACCGTTTCACATCTTCAAAGTACAAATCCCTGGCGATTGAGTCTATTCTCTCTTTTTGGTCACGTGGCAAGCTTGGGTAAATACTACTCACAAAGCTTATGTTTTTATTTTTAGATTCTTTTATCTTGTTTCGTTCTTCACGATAGTCCTTTTTGGACTCTTCAGACTTAAACACACAAGCCCTTTTTAAAAGCTCTTTTCTTGCGTAAAGCCTCACTTTTTTTAATATTTGGTTAGTATCCCACACATCACTACTCCTACCTTTCGTATACCCCTTCAAGTTCGATTTTATCGATAACATGTAGCCATAAGGGTTTTTCTTATAGCCAGGTATACTGTCTACGTACATTTGAGCAATATTAGTAAGTAATGCATCGTTTTTACGAAATATTCCCATCAGATCAACTATAGATGTATTATTGGTATTATGATATGAAATAAAATCATATATTTCAAAAAACAAAACATCCTCAGATTTTTGGTACTTCTCCATGAAGTTACGCGCATCACTCAATCTCATTGCATCATCCTTATAGTCCATTATATCACAATTCACTTGCTGACTTGCCAGCGATTCTTCAGGCAACACTATGTTATGTTTGTTATAAGTATTATTATTTATAATAATGCTTGCTTCACTTGTGGTGATATTATTTTTTTTCACCTTATTTTTACTATAAGATGAGCTTTTTTTATACTCAGGACTGTCATAATTTACTAAAGTAACAATGGTGAATTTGGTGGTGGGTTCTACTGTTATATCACCACTTTCAACAAGTGTCTTGATACATCTACGAACTTGATTTTCGCTAATATTAAGGGTCTTAGACAGCGACTTCCTGCCGACTGCAATCTGTCCCCTATATATCGTTTTTCCTTCAAATTTCAATGTTTTGTAGTTGGCATTGAATTTAAGGTGTGTATAAAAATGCTTTAGTATTGGGTCTTTAAACCACGCACGATCCATTTCTGATCTGTCAAAGCAGATATATCCATTTTTCATATAAAAATTCCTTATTTAAATTTTAAAATAAATTGTCAATAACAGAATTTATTATAACTATTGTTTAGTACAATAACAACTGGTAAGATATAAGTGTTTTTCCTGTTTAAGGTAATTGACAATAACAACTTGGCCCCTTTCTTATTAGATTGGGGCCATTTTATTTGATAAATAATTATTATTATTTTATAATAATGTCATTCATTCTAATTCTACTTACGTATAATTAGAATTTTCCTGGTTAGGAGTAGGCTTTAAATCTATTCCAACCTAACCCCAATCACACGCCCCACTACGAGACTTTCTCTAGTGGGGCATACCCTTAATTAACCGTGTATAATAATTAAGAAAGTCAGCCACATTTTGAAGTGTGTGGCTGGCGGGGTACATTAAAGAATTTGACAATAAATAACATTTGCTATTATAATAGCAATAAAATGAGATATAAATCATTTTTCATGAGCAATGTGTGTTTTGGATTAAGCTCCCAAATTTATACATCTCTCTATTACTTATACCCCGATACTATTCATACCATATAGTGTCGGGGTTGTTCTTTCTACAAATAAATGTTGTAAAAAATACAAACATATATGTTTTTTTTAAATGTGTAGCCTCAAATAGTATTGGCACAAGTTATGCATTATTAAAATTACACACAACAAGTCATTCTCATCCAAGTATGACAATCCATGAAGCGGGCGAATTGCAATGATACCAGGCCATTATTGCAATTCGCCCAAATAACTTATGATTATAAAAAGCATGTACGTTAATAATAAAGACAAAGATCTCATTAAAGATTTAAATAAAAATCTATCTAAAAAAAGATCTTATTTTGACATAAATACAAATAACAGTGTTTTTAAATGGCTAAAAGCTTGTAAAAAATAGCCTACAATAGTAAAATTCTTTTATTGTAATGTTGTGTGAGTTCATTATGGCCGTTTTGCCCGAAGATGTTAATTTGATATTAACATCCTTGAATAAATTGAAAACCAAGCAGGCGGTATGCAAGTACTATGGTATTTCTAGGTCTGGTTTTTATAGCTATGAACGTCGCAATGGGGTTAAATTCAGACGAGTTGACATCCCAAAGTGGGAAATTGATGAAGATAGTAAAAAAAATCAATAATAAGCATGATTATAAAGAGCTATTAAATAAGTTGGATGCACTTCAAGACAATAAATCTAATAATGGGGTCTATTTCTTTCAGAATAGATTTGAGACCTTGTATATAGGCCATAGCACTAATATCTATCAAAGACTATACGCACACCAATATTTTATAGAAAGCCTTTTAGAGTCTAATAAGCTCACCCAAATAAGTATAAAATTGTTTGAGTCTGAAGAAGATGGTAGAAACTTTGAGAGAATAAGCATATATAAGTGGAAGCCCCTATATAATTTGGCTTATACTAATAGTAGGGTAAGAATGTATGACTACATACCATTTTCGACTAGATTGGCTATTAAGGACCATTTTAACGCCAATAAAGACAAATACAATGATCAAGGGGAATTAATAGAAGAAATGGTCAATCATTATTTTCAGAATAATAAGCAGCTTAAGATAGCATAGGAGTAATAGAATGAATTCTCAAGATAAACCAAAATTAACAGTTAGCCCAGAATCTGAAATTACCCTAAGCATGTTAATGGAATATAATTTTAGTATGCACGCCTTTAACTGTATGATAGCTGATAAACATGAGTGTATTAGTTGTGGATGGCAAGATAATACCCACATCCACAAAGATATGATTCATAGACGATATGAAGCGTATAATATGACGACCAAATTTACCGTTACTAATGAATGCACCATGTGTGATAATCAATGGATAACGCCCGAAAAACTAGACTGGTATACACGGCGTAGTATTAAGTTTATGGCTCAAGAGTACGAAAAAGACAACTACGTTGATAGAGAGTTATTCCCGTCTATAATAAGAATGTATGAAGCCGCGTACGAATACAAAATGATACTAGACCCACGTGAATCAAAATCATGTGATGTTGAAGTGCCTGTTATTTAGTATTTATAAAGGCCCCCACCGTATACCCTCTCAAATTTTAAAAGGAAGCTCATTAGAGTATACGGTAGGGGTAATCTGTATTATATCTAAATTTGATTATTCTTTAGAAATCAAATGATAAAGGTCCGTTTTTAAGTCTTGAATTTCCGTCAAAACCGATTCCAAATTGGACTTGTTGACCGCCAATTTTTGTTCTAAATCCAAGATCGATTCCATGATTTGACCCCCCGTGCTTATTTTTATGAACTTTTGCCAAAAAGTCCTTAAGCGGCCCTTGTTTGGATTCATTGATAACCTCTACAGCTTTTTGAGTGTCGCTATTACTTTTTAATCTTTCTATTTTATCTAATTGATCTTGCGTATAATTTAAAATTTCTACGACTTCTTTGTTCGATACCCAGTCTTTGAATTTCTTATTACCATATATTAATTTATCAATTGACACCTTAAAAAATGCACTTCTCAAGCTTTGATTGCCAATAAGCCACAGTGAAACGCCTTTAAAATACTGTAATAAAACTTTTATATATCTCATAATTACTCCAATTATTGCACACATATGTATGCTTTTCAAATACTAAGGATAAAATTTTACTAATTCGTCGGTTAAGCCCTTAGCCAAATCGAAATGAACCCAGTTAACGCCCATTTCTATTCGCCAAAAACCTAACTCACGATACCTAGGTAAAATTTTATCTCTTAATTGATCGGGAGTGTATTCATTTGTATGGAAGTCGCAAGCTAGACCTCTTTGATGTTGTGATAGGATAAGGTTTTTAGTTTCATCATCACCTTTTAAGTAGTAATCCGTAGGCCTCCAGCCACGATAATTAAATTTACCTCCAACGTGCCACGTATTAATGTACATGGGAACACCTAAAAAGACCCTAATATTCTGAGCACATTTTATAGTGTCTATATATACATATCTAAAAAAAGCTGTTAAGTAGTTCTTATTATTGTATCCATACCTTTTTACCAGGTAATGATGTAATTCTCTTGGAATCCATTCTTGTGTTACAAAATTAGACTCACGTCCGTCTATAAAGATTTTCATATTAAATAAGTTGTAAAAATATTGCTACGGCTATAGGTAGTGCGCTTGCTATTGAGGTTATAACAGCTTGCCTCCAAGATAATTGCGATTCTATTTTCATTAATGTTCGCTCTAATTCTTTCATTCTGTTAAGGTATTTTTTAAGATCATTGGAAATACTTTCTAAACGCTCTTGCATTTCCCCTTTTGTTTTTTCCGTAGTATCTTTTATCATTTCTTGTACCTCGGTATACTGTTTTTTGCTCAATTCGGTATCAGACATTTTCAAGATTGAGCAGTCGCTCTTCCAATTCATCAAGTCGGTTATTTAATCGTTCATTTTCTTTGATTAGCTCTTTAATTCCAGCTGTGTTAACAGGGATCATGTTATCGTATTGAATACCTAACATATCATCATCGTTTTCGGTAGACGAAACGATATTAGGCATAACCTCTTGCATATTCTGTGCAATGAATACAGGTATTTCTTTTTTATCTTCATCGCTTTTATAAACTGCTATTTTACAGTCTATTTTTTCGATTAAGCTTAAAGACTCCCTTCCAATATCTCCTACAACATCTTTTAGACGTTCATCCGATCCATTTGTCCAAGATGTTCCACCAGGTTGAACATATGGGCCAGAAGTATAGTTTGTACCTGCAACCAAAGCCGTTCCATGAGATACACCACTTGTTTGAGTTACTACTTGAACACCATTACCATTTGGTAGAAACATCATTCCGCACATTAGTGAAGTTACAGGATCTCTCCCATCACATTTTATGTCCTGTATAAATGGCGATGTATCTGTTCCAGAATAGGATGCATTAACCCCAATAAACGCGTCTGTTCCGTACCTTGCACCATTAACACTGTCTGCCCCATCAGATCTATCGGATGAAATTTTTAATGCGTTAATTCCCATTGTGCAAGAAAAATATGCCTCATCAGTATTTTCTACCAGTAGTAGCTGATTTGTTAAATCTGTTGGAAAGCCAAAAAGTACAATATTATCATTATACTGAGTCCTATTAATCGCACCTGAAACATATCGTGATAACTGAGCTTCAACCGCATCAATAGCTGGTTGTGATTGCCCAGAATTATTTATAATTTCAACTTTCTCATCAACGGCTAAATCAAACCCATCTCTTAGTGCTATAAATTCTTGAAATGGAGCCCTAATACCATTGTCGCCCATATCGGTGGTTGCTCCCCTAGAGAATGTTTTTCCAACCGTTTTATTTCTATAAATATCACTTTGATTTGTCGCGGTATCCGTAACGTCCAAATCTTTAGTTTGAATAAGCATTGTTCCACGGTCATTTCGATACTCAACTTTTGAATAGTTAGTATCAAAGTTACCGATCTGTAGAATGTCATTTGTTTCGTTGAAAACGATAAATGTTAGCAAGAAATCTGTTAGTGTTTCTAAGTAATTTTCCCATAGGTAAAAATTATTAAAAACCCAATTGAAATTTTCATGTGTTGGTATATCGTCCTGACTATATCCATCTGTTTGTAATGTTGCAGAGGGTTGCGTCTTTGGGGCTGCGGGATCTGTTGCGAAATTTGTATTATCTGTTGGTTTAGTTGGTACTGGCATTTTTTTACACTCCTATGTATATTTTAATAAAATTCCTAATAAATAACAATCACGGTTTTTGTCCAGCCAAATATCCTTGGTCAAAACCAAGTCTAGTTACATTTGGTGAAATGTTTGTCGTTACAAATCCAAATGGTGTTTTTTTGGATTCTTGAACATTAACTTCAATACCTGAACAAGTAGAATTAGTGATAGCGTTCACAATATCAGTCCAGTTCCCCGAATATTGCGAATCTGTTGCAAAATTAATTGTATAGGATACATTGCCCGTATTTATAACAACATCTGCGCTAGGAATTAATAAGATAGCAACGGCGATTATCTCTTCCCGTGTCCCTTCGCTGTTATTTTCTGCAATCTTCGCTTTAATCCTAACCCTATATTCATCATCTGAAAGACCGTTCCTTGGAGTGTCCAAATCTAGTCCAAAGTTATCTAGTTGCTGACCTACAGAATTATCTAAAGATCTGTTTTGCAGTGTTACTCTTGCGTTTTCTAGTAGTTGGACACGCTCTAAATTACCAGTGATAAGTTTGTGTAGTTTCTCTGAACTATTATACTGTGTAGGCAGTAAAGATAACCCATCTTCAACAATGTTTGGATCTAATTCTATCATGCTACATTAACCGTTATACGTGCATCTGAGAATGATGCGATTTGAGTATTACTTATACTGATATTGTCTTCTAATGTTGGTGCTGGTGCCGTTCCTACCAAGACCTCTATGCCAATTACTCCAGCAACTTCATTGATTGGCGTGTAGAACTGATTTGTAATAACATCCTTCCCAATAGTAAAGTTTGATACATACGTAATGATTTTATCTTTGATTTGTTGCGCGCCATCCGTAGGGAATAACGGGCCTTCTGATATATCGGTGTTTTCGGTAATGTTAATAACAAAATAAATGTCGATTTCACTTGGCCTACTAAAGCTAATATCTAAAGTTTCGCCTTGAGAGTCTACTTTTTGTACGGTTGTTGTTCCAAATGTATTTATACCACATGGTTGTGAATCAAGAATAGCACTCGCTATGTCACTATCTGTACCACCTAAAACAACTGCTTGTATATTATTGGCTGGTACACCATCAACAGTAATTGACTGTCTATTAGACCATACTCTAGCCGCTAAGACGTTTTCTACGTTAAGAATCTTATTCCGAATCCCTGCATCGGTCCCGTTTTGTGTTGTCTGTAAATTGTTAATTCGTCTTAATTTGAACTCTACATCAGTTTCTTGGTCTCGACCTTGAACCGCATTAGATAGGTTTGTAATAGAGTTTACGCCTGCGGTAGGGGTATCGATTACCGTCAAAGAACCAGCATTTGCAACAACTGGGCCAGTAACAGTGGCGACCATACTCAAATCAACGAATGGTAAATACCCTTTTGTCGTCTCAGTTACGGTTACATTTACCGCCGCGCCATCACTAAGCGTATTATCAGCGGTAGTTAGTAATGGTTGTTCTTGATCGCCGTCTGCGCCTGTAAATGTAACTACGAATCCGTCTGTATAGTTACCTGTAACTGTTACCGCTGATAAACTTGCTAAATTATTTAACGCTGTCTGTATCTCAGTATTAGTGTCATCCCAATTAATATCAACGGTTTCGTTGGTTTCATGTACAAGCTTAAAAACACCACTTGTAGGGACACTCGAAAATGTTACAGTCTGAACCTCATCGATACCAGTCGTAACGGTACCCGATTGAACCGTTTCAAATATAGCTGTAGAATCGCCAGTAACACTAGCTCGAAATCCTACTGGTACCGTTGTCCCTATATCAGCACTAATCCTACCTGTAACCGTTGATTTAGCGGCTCCCAGCCTAACAAGACCTGTATTTTGAGCGGCATTATCTAGGCTAACACCTTCAGCTTTTTGAGCATACTGTGAATTATACTCATCTTCCATCGCGTCCCAGATTTCGCTTTCTTTAATCGCTTCAACGTCGATTATTCCTCCGAGGGGGCTATTACTCTCTGTATTGATTTGTGGGCCAAACAATTCACGGTATCTAGCGATACGATCTTCTTTTATTTCGGTTATTGTTGGTCTTGCGAAACCTGTTGCTGTTACTCCGTATGTCATATTTGTACCTCGTCGTTAATTATTATTGTACCATCCAAAGATTTGACTTCAAAATCTACTGTTAAAATTCTTGTAGTTTCTATAAATGACATGATGAAACTTTCTAGTTTTACAACTCCAGGCGTTGATAGAATTACATCTTTTAAAATATTTTCTACGATGCTCTGGCTTCGTCTCTTGCCTAAAATTTCTTCAATATAAGGAACGCCCAATTCTGTATCAAGTGGACATTCCCCTAATAGGGTTTGTAGTCGCTGCTTTAAATTTTGTGCAACAAACTCTTTACCTTCAACTATCACTAAGTTGTTATTTTCAAATACCAAATCATTATTTTGCGTTTTAATGTCCATTATTGTTTTACTCCGTCTAATTGAGATTGTGCAGATGTCATTGCTGTTATGTTAGGCTGAACCCCTACTGCTGGCGGTGGGAATACAACGGGGTTAATAGCACTAAACGCTGATATTGCTTGCCCCATAAATGATGATATTGCGCTTAATGCGCTATTACCACCGTTACTAAGCTCAAATTTTCCAGCTGCGTCTATACTAAAATTGGCACCACTTGCATTAGTTATATTACAGGTCTGACCATCAACTTTTAAAACAGTGTTATCTGGTGTTGTCACTTTAAACTCGTCACCATTGACTTCTAATATAGTGCCATCTGAGTTTACATACTTAAAATGACCGTTAGGGTCTATAGTTAAGACGTTATTCTCTGTATGCGCTATCTTAATTTTCGTATCGTCACCTGTAAGACCTGTTCCAAATGGCTTTGCTATAGGCACGCATAACGCATCGCTTATATGATGTTTTCTTGGGTCTTTAGGGTCTACTATACGTTGCCCTGTATCTGTTGCTGTGTTGGACTTCCAAATATCTAAAGATCTTTCAGAAAAAAACACTAAACAATCATCACCCTTAGCGACTGGTAAACTAATAATTGTACTTGCTGTTTGCATTGTACATAACGGGATGTCTTGAGCGATTGGAAGTTCTTTAGGATCTACCTCGTCAATGTACTTTCGCTTAATAGATAGTCGTACAGACACCTTTTTAGACGTATGATCAACACTATCAATGATTCCAGGTATGCAAGTATGGGTTTCATATAATTTTTTATCTATGGCCTGATTAATAGCCTTATCTAATGTAGGGTTTTCAATAATATTAAGCACTTGTCTTTTCTCCTAAGCACAGGCATTTGGAGTACCAAGCACTGCTATGGGTATCCCCATTCATTTTTATCTGTTTAATGACGAATAGACCTGACGTATCAATATCGGCATATTCCGACTCAATTTTAACTGTCTCCCCTATTTTAAGTTCAGGGTTTAGTATTGAATTGAATGTTATTCCAGATTCGGTGGTGCTCGCTGTAGCGTCTTTTTCTTTTTTCTTTACAGGTGAGCTAATCATCCCTGTTTTTTCAGATATTAAGATAGAATTGGTGACGTTTATATTGACTCTATCAGACGCATAAAACACGTTATCATCTACGTACCATTCCAATTTTAGCTTTTTAAATAGTTCATTTAAAATATCTTTAGTTGAACCAAGTGCAACATAACTATTAATAAATCTATCTTCTGGTATAGCAGTAATGTTTTTATCAGATACCAGTACCCCCATACCGTTTGCAACATCCTTTATAATTGTTTTTATGGCGGTGTTAGCCGCGTAGGTCTTCTCATAATGGTTGATATTAATCCCCTTATTAGCGTCCCCACATATCAATGTAATAAGCTTATCTGGCCCTGACTTTGAACTCATCGTATCAATTACCTCACCTGAAAAAACAAGCTTCAGATCATCCCTAGAAGATTCATAGCCACAGTATAGCCACATAATAAGATCGTTTTGTTGTAAAAACGATGTTGAAAGAGAGTTCATGTTATAAACGCTAATTTCAGCCGTATTAGGGTCTGAATCGGAAGTTTTGTCAATAGTAAACGTCGTTCTTAGTTTACTAAACTCAATTGCCTGACCGCCCTTATTCGCTACGATAAGCTTAACGATACGATTGAATCCCATCTTAAACTACCTCGTTATATAAAAAATAGTTTCTATCTCCCCAATCATATTCGGTTGGGTTATGTTCTTGATTTAAAGCGTCAATCACCATAAACACCCCTTGAGGTATTGGAAGGTGACGAAATCCAAGCATGAAGTCTACGTCTGTTAAAAGAACTATGTTTTGTAAGATAGGGTTACGATTAGAATCGAAAACGCTAAGCTTCCATCTACTAGCACGCTGGTTATAACTAAACTTAAAATGATAGGGAACACCATCGATAGTAATGTCATAAGCCTGTGGTCCTATATCAGATTTAATTGGCATTTGTACGATAGACATTAAGAGCTCTCCCAAATACTTTAACTAGTACGCTTGCGCCTCTATTTTTAACAGACTCTTGAGGCGTTTCTGTATTCTGTGACCCTAGGTTTTTATCTTTCTGGCCAGATTTGTATTCAAGTGAAACGTCTTTATTGTCTGAAACGATCAACAATTGATTTGATACTATTTGAATCTCTTCGAACCTAGCTACAAATTCAAGTGTTCCTGCCGTCGTTGGATTCTCGCTTATAGATAGATTCGTCATAATCATATTTTCGTATAATTCATAGTTAGTAACGATCTTAATCGGGTTTCTGTTTTTATGTAGCTCTTTTACGTATCTATAAGAGTTTTCCAACCTAGATTCGTCTGTTTGAAGGATCTTGCCAACA
>Ga0222718_10002779_pt1 | contig 15392 bp, 10 predicted proteins | sample C33_27DmetaG_FD_165045 | JGI IMG/M metagenome (GOLD analysis project Ga0222718, IMG submission 165045) | Estuarine water microbial communities from San Francisco Bay, California, United States - C33_27D | ecosystem: Environmental > Aquatic > Marine > Unclassified | place: USA: California... | reverse complement strand
GGTAATTTAGGTAAATCTATTTATAAATCTGGTGATTTAAAAGAAACAGCAAAAACACTTTCAGATATTGCTAACGCCGCTAAAGTTCACACTTTAAGAGAAACAGAAGATTGGTTTGACAAAGTTACCGTAAATCGTAATATGAAAGAATTAACAAATTTATCAAAACACTTTAATAAACTATCTGAAGAAGCATCATCAGTTCAACAAAGATTAGAAGCTTTATATGAAGATATGGGTGGTGTATTAGGTCGTTATTATGAATTAAATGAAATACACGACTATGGACACGAATCAGATGATAGTGAAACACCAGAATTAGAAACCGGTGAAGAAAATCCTTATCAAGAACCTATTAAAGATGATGAAATTACAGAAGAAGATACAAAATATGCAAAATTCTTTAAAGGTGCATTGAAAAAATTTGGAGTTTCAACACCAGCAGAATTAGGTGATAAGAAAAAAGAATTTTTTAATTATGTAGATAAAAACTACGCAGCAGAAAACGAAACAGATTAAGAGGTTAAATTGTTAAAGGTTACAGTTAAAGACAACAAAATAGAATACGCTCTAAGAAAACTCAAGAAAAAAGTAAAAGACTCAGGTATATTAATAGAACTACGCGAAAGAGAGTTCTACACTAAACCTTCAGTTAAAAAACGAGAAATGAGAAAAAGAGCAAAGATAAATAATAGAAAATTATCAAATAATCAATAAAAAAAGACTAATTTTTTCATAATTTTATATTTATATGTAAACACAATATCGGTCTACCTGACCAGTTCATATATTGTAATTAATCACACTATATTATAGTTCCGAATAACTATACAAATCCAACGGAGAAATAAAATGGATGACATACTAAAAGAAGCAATCGCTGATGCTAAAGCACTTCGTGCAACCGCATTAGAGAATGCTAAAATAGCTCTTGAGGAAGCGTTCACACCACGCTTAAAATCTATGCTATCACAAAAAATTCAATCAGAAGTTGAAGACAGTGATACAGAAGGTGAAGTAGGAAGTGGAGATGGACATATGGCAGCTGAAGACGAACACGACGTCGAAGAAGGAATGCACGGAGAGGACGAAGACGAACTTGAAGAACGCATGAAAGACGAAGACGAAGAAGAAGTTTCAGAAGAAATGGAAGATTCTGAAGAAGGTGAAGAAATGGAAGAAATGGAAGCACCAGAAGAAGAAGAAATGGAAGACGACGGCGAACATATGGAAGAAGAAGAAGGTGAACATATGGAAGATGAAGAAGATGAACTTGACTTAGAGTCAGTCATTAGAGAACTTGAAGAAGAACTCGATACATCAGACATAGGTGATGCTGAAAACAAAGAACCATCAGAACGCGCAAGCGATTCATCAGAAGTCGGTGCACAAGGACCTGAAGGCGAAGGTACAGACGAAGAAGGCGGAAAAGAAAATTCTGAAGACGAAGTAGTCAAAGAACCAGTAACAGAAGCTGACGAAATGGAAGATGAAGACGACGATATCGACCTTGAAGAAGTAATCAAAGCTCTTTCTGAAGAAGAAGGAATGGAAGATGAAGAAGAGGAAGATAAGGTGGACGAAATGCAAACACAACTTAAAGAATACAAAGATACAATCGGTTATCTTCGTGAGAAATTAAACGAAGTTAATTTGATGAACGCTAAACTTTTGTTTACTAACAAATTGTTTAGAGGTTTTGGTTTAAACAACAACCAAAAACTTCAAGTTGTCGAACAATTCGACCGCACTAAAAACTTAAGAGAAATCAAATTAGTTTACACTACATTAGCAGAATCTTTTAAAGGTAATGGTAATAAAAGAGTAAACGAAAGTAAAGGTCAAGCTTCTAAAGCTGTTGCATCTACTGAACCAAAGAAAGAAGTTCTTTCAGAGGGAATGGAAATGAAAAACAGATTTAAGAAATTGGCAAATTTAATTTAAACAATATTAAAATCGGAGAGATATAATGTCAGATATAAATAACATTAGTCAGTTACTTGATGGTAACAATCCACACAAACAATTGCTTGAACAAACAAGACAATTGGTTGACAAATGGGAGCCAACTGGTTTATTAGAAGGTATTGATGCTGAAACTAAAAGAAGTGGTATGGCAGTGTTGCTTGAAAACCAAGCAAATCAACTTGTCACTGAAGCTTCACAAGTAGGAACAGGTTCAAATACTGAACAATGGTCAGGTGTTGCTTTACCATTAGTAAGAAGAATCTTTGGTGAACTTGCTGCACAAGACTTTGTGTCAGTTCAACCAATGAATTTACCATCAGGTCTAATTTTCTATCTCGATTTCAGATATGGAACAGACCAATCAAACTTTGATGCAAATCAAAATGTTCACGGTGTAACATCAGCTTCTGGTGATGCAACTGAAGGTTTATATGGTGCAGGAAAGTTTGGTTATTCTATCAATGATACAACACTAACAGTAACAACAAGTTCGTTTTCAACAAGCTCAGTTAACTTTAGTGATGTTGACTTTGAACCAACACTATCATCATCATTTAGTAACTTAAAACAAGTTATTATTGCTAAATCAGCGTTCACAAACCCTGATTCAGATGGTGTTAGAGCATTTGAAGTTGCTAACGCTTCTTCAGACGGTAATGACCAAGCATTAGATGCTTATTACCCAGCTTATAATGCTTTAACAGGTTCAAATTACAGATTTATCGTTGACCCAGCTGAATTAACAGCATTTACTGGTTCATTAAGCTTTAAATACCACAAAGCACCAACAGATACAACTAGAGGTGACTTTGAGGCAACAGCTAGTGGAACAAGTGCTGAATCAGATGCTGGAATTCCAGAAATCGACATAGCATTAAGAAGTATCGCTATCGTAGCGAAAACTCGTAAGTTAAAAGCAGTTTGGACTCCTGAACTAGCTCAAGACTTGAACGCTTACCATTCAGTAGACGCTGAAGCAGAACTAACATCACTATTAAGTGAGTACATTTCAATGGAAATTGATTTAGAAATTCTTGATATGTTGATTGCAGGTGCTTCCGCTAAAACAGAAAGATGGTCAGCATTCGTAGGTCGTGAGTATGAAGGTGGTTTATTCAAAAACACTGCTACAAACGCAAGTGCTTACACAAAAGGTGAATGGTTCCAGACACTTGGAAACAAGATACAATCAGTATCTAATGCAATTCATCAGAAAACTCTAAGAGGAGGAGCTAACTTTATAGTAATCTCACCTGAAACTGCAACAATCCTAGAATCTATTCCTGGATATGCAACAACTTCAGATGGTGCTGTAGATAGTTCTTACGCAATGGGTGTTCAAAAAGTTGGTCTATTAAACAATAGATTCAATGTATACAAGAACCCTTATATGCAAGAAAACCAAATCCTTGTTGGATTTAGAGGTTCAAACTTCTTAGAAACTGGTGCTGTGTATTCACCATATGTACCGTTAATTATGACACCACTTGTTTACGACCCAACTAACTTCACACCTAGAAAAGGCGTGATGACCAGATACGCTAAGAAAATGGTCAGAAGCGAATTCTATGGTAAAGTTGTTGTTGCAGATGTAGACAAAGTGTAATAAATAACATTACAGAAGTCGAGTAGTAATACTTATCACGAAAAACCCCCTGTTCGCAGGGGGTTTTTTGGTTTTCGTTATATTTATTACTAGAACAAATTAAGGAGAAAAATATATGGCTCAAGAACCAATATGGCCTGGTTCAGGTTCAGCAGTTAGTGGTAATACACCATTTGGATTTTATGATACAGATTCGGAGTTTCAAGGTGAAGCTCCAAAGTTTGCAACTTGGTGTGCACAAAGATTAGGTTATCCACTAATGAATGTAGAATTACAAGACAAACAATTTTATGCTTGTTTAGAAGAATCTATATCTGAATATAGTGCTCAAATAAATCAATTTAATATTAAAGACAATTTATTATCACTACAAGGTCAATCAACATCATCAAACTTAACTCACAAACGAGTAACCCCGAACTTAGGTAGAAGTGTATTCTTATCACAAGCTTACGGAACAGAAGCCGGAGTTGGTGGTTTAGTTGAAGTGAAGTCAGGTTCAGTAGATGTTGTTAGTGGTTCTCAAACTTATGATTTAAATGCTCTATGGGCAGATGTAAGTGAAAGTGGTAATGCAATAGAACTACAAAAAGTGTTTTATGAAGAAACACCAGCAGTTCAACGATATTTTGACCCTTATGCAGGAACTGGTGCTGGAACAATGAATTTATTAGACCAATTTGGTTTTGGTAATTATTCACCAGCAGTTACATTTTTAATGATGCCAGTTTACGCTGATATGTTGAGATTACAAGCCATTGAATTAAATGACCAAATTAGAAAATCAGCATATTCATTTCAATTAAGAAATAACAAACTAAGAATATTCCCAAGACCAGATTCTTCTTACAAACTACATTTTGAATATGTAGTTCGTTCAGATAGAGATGATGTATTGATAACAGAATATTCAGGAAGTTCAGATGTAATTTCCGACTTTTCTAATGTTCCTTATGATAATATGAAGTTTACAAATATTAATGATGTAGGAAAACAATGGATTAGAAAATATGGATTAGCACTAACAAAGGAATTATTAGGTATAGTAAGGAGTAAATATGGAGCTATCCCGATACCTGGTGCTGAAACAAGCTTGGACGGAGACACTTTGAGGTCAGAAGCGTCAGCCGAAAAAGAAGCTCTTGTTACACAACTCAGAGAAATACTTGAACAATCTTCTCGTAAAGCACTTATGGAAGCAGACAAAGACGAATCCGAGTTCCTACAAGAAAAACTTAAAAAAGTCCCGTATCCAATCTACATAGGTTAGGAGTGAGAGATGGCAAACCCACGATTTTTCGGAAAAAATGATTTAGACACATTTGATAGAGTTAATAAAGAACTTATCGGTGATTTAAATAATGCGAATAGTGGAATCATTGACCAGACTGTAATTGTTTATAAAATATCAGCTAACAATACAGAAACTAATATGTATGGTGAAACAACAGACGGAAAGGTATTTAAACCAGGTGTTGAAATAGCTTGTTTAGTTGAAGCCGAAGATATGGCATTTAATACAGATGAATTTGGACCAGACTTAAGACAGAATGCAACATTTTCATTTGTAAGACAATCTCTAAGAGATGTAAGTTTAGTATTGGAAGTAGGAGATATAGTTGAATGGTTTACCGCTTATTGGGAAATCAATAATGTAAATGAAAACCAATTAGTTGGTGGACAATATAAACAACTAGACGGACAACATATTCATTCAGTCATTTGTAGTGCTAACTTGTTAAGACGAAGTAATCTTAACATTGAAGAAGTGAGAAGTATTTAATGGAACGAAGTAAAACTTTACCAAGAACAGAAGAAATATTAACAACACAAACTAACTTTAACAGAGGATTCGATACAAGTCGTAAAGATGACAATGTAAAAAATTATTCAGTTGGTTTGTTAGATATTGATGCCGCTGTTATGTATTATTTTAGAGAAGTAATAAAACCAGAAGTAATAGATAATGGTCAAAAAGTTAAAGTTCCTGTTTATTATGCAAATCCAGAAAGATGGAAATCAATTCAAAAACTTGGATATCTAAGAGATGTTAAAGGTCAATTTATTACACCACTTTTAATTTTCAAAAGAACATCAGTATCAAGAGAATCAAATAATGCTTTTCTAACACCTTCATTACAACCAGCAACTGAAGGTTCTAACTACACATTTAAAAAGAAATTTTCTAATCAAAATAGATTTACACAAACTTCTACATTGTTTGAAAATGACGAACCATTAGAAGAAGTTTATAATGTAACTATTCCAAGTTATGTTACAATAAATTATAATTGTATAGTGTTTACACCTTATATAGACCAAATGAATAAAATTATAGAAAAAATAAGTTGGTCAAAAAATTCTTATTGGGGTGAACCTGATAAATTTAAATTTAAAGCTGGTATATCAACATTTACAGATGCTTCAGAATTTGAAGGAGAAAGAATTATAAAAACAACATTTGATTTAAGTATGAAAGGATATTTATTACCAGAATCATTTAATAGTATCGTCAATACACAAAAAGAATATTCAAAAAGAATTGGGTTAGAATTAGGAGTTGAATAATGGCCGATAGAACAAAACCATTACCAAGAACACAGAGAAGACTTGAAGGTAGAGAACTCAATAGAGGACTACAAAAAGGTAGAGGTTCTGAAACAAACCAAAGAAAAGATAATGTAAAAAATGTATCTATTGGTTTAATGGATGTTGATGCGGCTATAATGTATTATTTCAACGAAGTTATAAAACCAATGACAACAATCAACGGACAAGAAGTAAAAGTTCCTATTTATTACGCTAACGCGGAAAGATGGAACTCAATACAAAAACAAGGTTATGTTCGTGATGTTAAAGGACAATTAGTTACACCATTAATTGTTTTTCGTAGAGTTTCAATGGAAGCAAATGAAACAATGCCGGTTGACAAATTAGATGCTAATGACCCAAAACAATTTTATACATTTGAGAAAAAATACTCACAAAATCAACGATATGATAGATTTTCAGTAGTTCAAGGTATGTTAAATTCAAAAGAATACTATACCACTGCTGTTCCAGATTATATGAATCTAAATTATGAAGCAATAGTTTGGACACCTTATATCGAAGAAATGAATAGGATTATTGAACAAATAAATTTTTCTGAAGGAGCATATTGGGGAGAACCAAACAAATTTAAATTTTTATCATCAATAGATTCATTTGAAGATGCAACAGAAATGGGAGATAATGAAAGAATTATCAAAACAAACTTTAATATGAGTTTTAAAGGATATTTAATTCCAGAAGCATTTAATGAGTTTATAAACACACAAAGATTTTTCTCACCAAAACAAGTTGTGGTGAATGATGAAAGTGGTTTGTCCATATCATCAGTATTTTCACCCGATAGTAGAGCAGAAACTGTAAGAATATTTACAACTGGTAATTCATCATTACCAAGTGGATTAGGAAGTGCAACAGACTTTATTAGAGGTGTATCAACCGGAACCGGTAATCAAGCACAAGACTTAGAATTTACAAATACCTTTGGTGGTGATACTTTTTATGTAATGAGAGGTGGTGGTGAACCAACTTCTTCAAGAGATGACAAAGCACTATTATCGGTTTCTAATGCAAATTCAACTTATAATTTAAAATCATTTAGGGTAAGTGGTAGTCAATCATCATCTTTATCAGCAAGTCAAGGACAAGTTTATCAACCAACTTTAGAAACTGATAGAAGAATAATGAGCCAATCAGTTCAAGTAAAATTAAATGGATTAGAATTATCATCTGCTGATAATCAAATAGGATTTTCAAGTGGATTTGATTATTTTGTTTCAAGTTCTTTAAAAGAAGTAGTGATTAGAAAAAGACAATCAGATAATTCAGGATTTACAATAAAAAATACAGATTTTGTAACTATTATATTTCAAAGTGAGATAACATAATGACACAAAGAGAAATAGACAAAAGAACCGGTTTAAAAGGAAGAACAAGACAATTTACATTTCCAGTAAGTGAATCATCTTTTTCAGGTGATAGAGTTATGTTTAATGATACCGGAAGTATAACACTAGGTTATTCTTTTGATAATAAAAATGGTATTCCAACCGTAGATACAGATTTAATTCATTTGTCTAGTGCCAATGAAAGATATTATCAACAACAAGAACATTTTGTATTCTCGGATAGAACTGATTCCACAACTAAATATAATGAGTTTACACCAACAATAGCTGACAATTATCGTATCAGAAATGGGTCGTTACGAATATTTATTAATGGTATAGAACAATTGTCTAATGTTGACCAAACTCAGTCAGCATCAGCAGATTTTTTCATAGATACAACACAAACAAAATTTAGGGTTAACAAATTAACATTTGATAATTTTGGAATGGAGTTAAAAAGCGGTTCGGTAATATCAGATGTTGACACAAATTTTTTACCACCAACTTTAACAGGAGACGGAAGTGAATCTTCCATAAAAATTAGTTTTCAAAGAGAGGCGTCAGTATGAGTTTAATTGATTTAACAACACAAGCACAAGCCCCACAATCAGGTGGTTTAACTTTACAAAGTTCAGCAGTAACTAGTTCTTTAACAGGACTATACACATTAGAATTTGACCAAGTTAATGTAGACAATCTTGGAACCGGTAGTTTAGATATTGGTTCAACCAATACATTTACAGCCGGTAAAATAAAAATAAACCACCCAACAGACCCAGTAATTTTAGATTCCAATGACAATACCGTAATAGAAGTATTGACTAGTGGAGTTCCAAGTGGTAGTGTAAAAATATACGGAGATTTAATTGTTCAAGGTTCATCATCATTTAATAATGTTGAAAGATTTGCAGTAGAAGACCCAATTATAGATTTAAATTTTACAGGTTCAACAGCTTTATCATCAACAGATTCCGGTTTAAGAGTTGGTAGAGCAGGTTCAACAAATGCACAATTACTATTTGACCATAGTGAAACCAGATGGGCTATAGACAATGCCGCAGGAAGTAATATAAATATTGTTGGAACATCAACAACCGATACATTAACCAATAAAACAATCACGAGTTTAGCAACCTCGACAATGGGTTCAGCCGCTAACTTAACTTTTAGTGGAGACGGAGAGGTATTGGGATTGCCAACCGAACCAACACAACAAGGTTCAGCAGTTTCAAAAGCATATGTAAATGCACAAATAACCGGTAGTGTCACTTCTTCAGCATCAGATTATTTAAGAAAGAATTTTGTAAAAGTAGCCGCAGGAATAAGTGGTTCATCAACAGCAAGTTTTGAAGCAGTTACAGCGTCAGCTCCAACCGGTATGACATCAACATCAGAAAATGATTTCATATTCTTTATGAACGGACAATATATGGAACATAATGCTATAGAAGTAGAACAAAAAGGAACATCATTTTTATTAAAAGTTGATGTTAGTGGTATTGGATATAATTTAGAATCAGATGATGAAATCATCGCACACGGAAAGTTTGACTCATAATGGCCGATTTAAAAAGAAAGCAGTTAAGACAATTTTTATCAGGTTCGTTCAATATAACGGGTTCACTAAATGTAACTGGTTCAGTTGAGTTTGATAAAAATGTTAGTGGTTCAATTACTTCTACTGGTTCGTTTAGTAGATTACAAAGTGATACAATATCCGTAACACACTCACCATTTGCAAGTGGTTCTGAAGTTCAAACAATTATGGATGCAACTGGTTCATATGCATCAGCATCAACAACTTATCTTATGGAATCACAAACTGGTAGTTTTGCTACTGGTTCTGATGTTCAAGGTATATTGGATACTTATGTTAGACAATCAGAAACAAGTTCGTTTGCTTCAGGTTCTGATGTAAATCAAATACTTATTGAAAGTTCTTCTTATGTTGTGGAAAGTGAAACTGGTTCATTTGCATCAGGTTCTGATTTTCATCAAATACTTACGGAAAGTTCTTCTTATGTTGTGGAAAGTGAAACTGGTTCATTTGCATCAGGTTCTGATTTTCACTCTATATTAGCAGAAAGTTCTTCTTATGTAATGTCTACAAATACTGGTTCTTTTTTACAAAATACAGACACAGCATCCTTTTCAACACTGCATGTTGAAGGTAATATTACTACATCAGGTTCAGTAACAGCACAACAATTTTATACAGAAGTAGTTTCATCATCAATTATTTATGAAAGTGGTTCTACACAATTTGGTGATACATTAGACGACACCCATAAAATTACAGGTTCATTTGAAATAACCGGTTCGTTATTAAGTATTGATAGTGTTGGTGGAGTAAGTAGTTCATTAACTTCAACATCTTCATTTGGTAAAGTAGAACTAGCAGACACAGACCACATAACACCTTTTGCAAGTGGTTCAGATTTACACTCTATATTAGCAGAAAGTTCTTCTTATGTAATGTCCACTTCAACCGGTAGTTATGCATCAGGTTCAGACTTACATCAAATACTCGCAGAAAGTTCAAGTTATATAGTTGAAAGCGAAACCGGTTCATTTGCATCAGGTTCAGATTTTCATCAGATATTAACAGAAAGTTCAAGTTATGTTGTGGAAAGTGAAACTGGTTCGTTTGCATCAGGTTCTGATTTACACCAATTCCTTGTAGAAAGTGCATCTTATTTAGTTGCAGACACTTCAATGTCTTTTGTTGATGTTAGTGGTTCAATTACTTCAACAGGTTCTTTTGGTAAACTTAGAACAGAACAAGATACTTTTGTTATAGGAAATCTTACAGTTGGAGCAGATGTTATTGGACAAAAACTACAAGTAGACGGAGACACCGGTATTACTGGACAATTAGATGTAACTGGTTCAGTAAGTGGTGGATTATCTTCAACTGGTTCGTTCGGGTATGTAGAACAATTAGGAGTTAAATTAGTAGATTCAAACCAAACGGCTTCATTTGCTAGTGGTTCTGATTTTCATCAAATTCTAACAGAAAGTTCTTCTTACTTAGTAAATTCTGATACTGGTTCATTAGGACTAACAACTTTTTCATCAAATGTAATTGTTCTTGGAGATTTATCTACATCTGGTTCAATTACAGCAAGAGAATTTAAAACTGAGTTTGTTTCATCATCTATTATCTATGCTTCCGGTTCTAATCAATTTGGTGACACCGGTGATGATGTTCACGAGTTTAGTGGTTCTTTAAAAATAGGTAATTTAACCTTTTCAACGAGTAGTATTGGAATACAATCCGATACAGACCTTATTTCCCTATCTGACGACACTTTCACCTTAAATGGTAGTATTGTTATCAATGACGGAGCAAATATCGGTATAGACTCGGATACAGATTTATTAGATTTAAATGACCAAAATCTTATCATAAATGGTAAGTTAGATTCAACTGGTAGAATAGATGCACAAAATGGTTTACAAGTATCAGGTTCTACATTAGCCGTTGGAAATGATTTAACCTTAGATTATACTTCACCAGTAAGTCATAGTTTAGTTTACATCAATCATTCTAACAAAACATTAGATTTAGTTCCACCAGCTTCCGCAAGTGGACAAATTGTTATATTCGACGGAACAGATTGGGTAATTTCTGATGAAATTGACGGTGGAAGTTTCTAAATAAAATCCTCAACTTTTCAACTTTCTTATATTTATTACTGACTATACATATAGTCTAAAAAAATATATTTTTAAAGAAAAAACCATATGGCTCAAGTAATAAAATTAAAACGAAGTGCCGTCGCGGGTAAAACACCGCAAACATCATCTTTACAATTAGGTGAGTTAGCAGTAAATACAACTGACGGTAAAATCTATTTACATCGCTCAAGTTCGAGTGATGATTCCATTCAAAGCGTCTTAACAACAGACGCAACCATAACTGGTTCACTAAAATTATCTGGTTCACAACATCTTTCAGGTTCATTAAATGTAATGGACGATTTAACTTATGGTGGTAATTTAACCGCCTCATTAGGTTCAACATCATCATTTGATAGAATTACATCAGTTGGAACTTCGTCTATTGGATATTTAATCGCGAGTGGTAGTAATATAGTAACTACCCCAGATTTGACTGGTTCATTTGCATCAGGTTCTGATGTTCAACAACTACTCGCGGAAAGTGCATCATATGTAGTTTCAACAAATACTGGTTCATTTTTACAAAATTCAGATACCGCGTCATTAGGTAAAGTAACATTAGTAAGTGATATTACTGGTTCAATTACTTCTACAGCATCATTTGGTAAATTATTAGGAGATGCATCAGAACTATCTAACTTACCGGAATCATTTACATCAGCGATGATTAGTGGTTCATTTCAAGGTGGTGGTTCAAATTTAATTAGTGGTTCTATATTATCTACTGGTTCATTTGGTAAATTAGTTGTTGCTGATTTAAATTACCCAATAACTGATGGAACAGACGGACAAGCACTCATTACTGATGGAAGTGGAGTATTAACATTTGATGATATTAAATCAGTAGCAATTGTTAAAAACATTAGTGGAACAACACTTGAAAAGGGAACACCAGTTCACGCAACCGGTTCAGTTGGAAATACAACAACGGTTATTGCAGCTTCAGCATCAGATGCCACAACAATGCCGGCAACTTTCGTATTGGACGAACAATTAGTTGATGATGCTGAGGGTAGAGCACTTTTATCAGGATTTATCAATGGAGTGAACACCGCAGGTTTTGTTGAAGGTGGTATTGTATATGTTGGGGAAAATGGTGGATACACACAAACAAAACCAACCGGAACCAACTTAATTCAAAATTTAGGTATCGTAACCAAAGTTGATGCTAATGGTTCAGGATACATTTATGGTAGTGGTCGTTCTAATGATGTTCCAAATTTATTAAATGACCATATTTTCTTTGGTAGTGGTTCGAATCAAATGCAACAAATCCATATTAGTGGAGCAATAGACCAATCAACTTTAAATAATATCAACTTAACTGGTGATATATCTAGTTCAATCACTTCAACAGCGTCTTTTGGTTTATTTGTTGGAGACGGAAGTGGTTTATCTAATGTTTCCACAGAAACTGGTAGTTTTGCAAGTGGAAGTGATGTTCAAGGAATTTTAGATACTTATGCAAGTGGTTCAGATTTACACCAAATACTTGCAGAAAGTTCAAGTTATGTAATTGAAAGTGAAACCGGTAGTTTTGCAAGTGGAAGTGATGTTCAAGGGATTTTAGATACTTACGCAAGTGGTTCAGATTTACAAATTATATTAGCAGAAAGTGCATCTTATTTAAACAACGATACTACTTCATCATTTGGTGCAGTAAGTATGAACTCAACATTATTTGTTCAAGGTGATATCACTACATCTGGTTCGGTTGTTGCACAACAATTTAGAACTGAGTTTGTTTCGGAGTCAATTATATTTGCATCTGGTTCTACACGATTTGGTGATTCAAGTGATGACAAACACAGATATACTGGTTCAATAGAAATAACAGGAAACATCAGTAGTTCATTTACTTCAACTGGTTCATTTGGAAATTTAAAATTAGCAGACTTTGGTGGATTACCTTTTGCAAGTGGTTCAGACTTACATCAAATACTTGCAGAAAGTTCAAGTTATGTTGTTGAGTCAGAAACTGGTAGTTTCGCAAGTGGAAGTGATGTTCAAACAATTTTAGACGACTACGCAAAAGGAACAGAAATTAGTGGTTCTTATTTAGGATTATTGTCCGGAAGTAATGACTTAACTCTTGGTGGTGGAATTAGTGGTTCTTTAATATCAACAGCATCATTCGGTAAAATTTTAGGAGACGGAAGTGATTTAGAAAATGTTGCAGACCCAACAGCAATTAGTGGTTCTTATTTAGGATTATTATCTGGAAGTGATGATTTAACTCTTGGTGGTGGTGTAAGTGGTTCAATCATTTCAACTGCATCATTTGGTTTATTTGTTGGAGACGGAGCAGGATTAACAAATGTTTCCACAGATACCACAGCATTTGCATCAGGTTCAGACTTACACCAAATATTAGCAGAAAGTTCAAGTTATGTGGTTGAAAGTGAAACTGGAAGTTTCGCAAGTGGAAGTGATTTACATCAAATACTTGCAGAAAGTTCATCATATTTAGTAAATTCAGATACTGCATCTTTTGCAACATTAGATGTTGTTGGAAACATCAGTAGTTCAGCATCATCAACAAGTTCACTCGGAGCATTAAATCTTCATAACACACTTTCAGTTAGTTCACAAAGCGGTCATCTAAATGGAGGTATAAACAATATACCTTTATTGGTTTCAAGAAATAATTCAATAACATCAACACTCGGATTAGTTTCAACTGGTTCTGCTGGATATTCAAATTATATGCAATTCTTAACATCAGAATTGAACCAAATGGGGTCAGTTGGATTTAATTTAGCAACAAACAACAAGTTTGTTATAGCAAATAATATGCAAAATCAAGATATGATTTTCCAAGTTCAAGATGCCGCTAATGTCAGTAGAGAAGCACTTAGAATTGATGCATCAGCAAACAGAGTTGGTATTTATAATTCATTACCTACAAAAGAGTTGGTGGTGTCAGGTGCTATTAGTGCAAGTGGAGATTTATTTATTGATGGTATAAACACCACAGGAACTTTTACCAATACTAGTGGAACTTTAAAAGTATCTCAAAGTGTATCAGACGCAGATATAGAAATCTCAGTAAATGATGGTGGAACAATTTTAAATGCCATCACAATAGATGCAAGTGCTGTTGGAACCGTAAGATTACCTAATGATAGTCAACAATTACTGATTGGTGCTAATGACGATTTAAGATTGTTTCACAATGGAAGTCATAGTTTTATACAACAATACGGAACTGGAGATTTATATTTTGATAATACCATTGATGACCAAAGTATTATTTTTAGAACAGATGACGGAAGTGGTGGAGTAACTACCTACCTAAAATTAGATGGAAGCACAAGTCGTGTATCAATTCCAAGTGATAGTATCAAATTAACAATAGGAGCCGGAGACGACATAAAAGCATACCACGATGGCACAAATTCATACATTACCAATGCTACAGGTAATTTAATAATTTCTCAACAAGCTGATGATGAAAATATAGATTTTAAAAATGATGACGGAAGTGGTGGAGTAACTACTTATATTAGATTAGATGGTTCAAAGACAAAAACAACATTACTAAAAGATATTAGTGGTTCATTAGGAACAACTGGTTCTTTCGATAGATTAGAAGCCAATACATTAAACGCAACTATCTCACCATTTGCATCTGGTTCTGATGTTTCACAAATTCAAGCTCAAACCGGTTCATACGCAACTGGTTCTGACTTACATCAGTTCCTTGCAGAAAGTGCATCATACTTAGTAGATGCTGACACCGGTTCATTAGGATTACTTACACTTGGAAACAATATAACTGGTTCCATTACTTCAACTGGTTCGTTTGGTAGGATTAATGCCGCAGATAAAGTTTTCGTTGATGGAAGACTTGGAATTGGCACAGAATTACCAGCAAGAGAATTTAATGTAGTTTCTACCCAACAAGTAACATCAGAATTTACATCTACAAATGCTCTTGGAAACTTAATTGATTTAGTTCACGAAAACTCAGCAGACGGACATAATGGATTTAGATTTTATGATGAAGGAACTCAAAGAATGGGACTACTGCATGTTCAAAATGGAACCAGAGGATACATACACATATCAAACACTTATATAAGTGGTTCAGAAATATTTGCAGTAGATGGTGATAATCAAAATGTAATAATTGGTAATCACGCATCAAAAGATGAAAAATTATTTGTAGATGGTAATGTAGGAATGACTGG
>Ga0222718_10002778_pt1 | contig 15393 bp, 16 predicted proteins | sample C33_27DmetaG_FD_165045 | JGI IMG/M metagenome (GOLD analysis project Ga0222718, IMG submission 165045) | Estuarine water microbial communities from San Francisco Bay, California, United States - C33_27D | ecosystem: Environmental > Aquatic > Marine > Unclassified | place: USA: California... | reverse complement strand
CTTCTAATTGTACGCAGCTGCGCCGAGCTCCGTGAACATATACATCCCAAGTCTTACTCACCAATCTGGGCTTCCAATAGAGTCTACTCCCACAGAGAGCTAGGGGGCTGCTGATAAGTGCCAAGCCACAGAAGTGCTTCCATGGGCATTGAGCTCACTGCTGATGATGAACTAAGGTATACAAGGCTGAAACATGCAGTTTGTACCCAAGTGTGGTGATTTTTGTGGATATTTGGGCACAATCGGGCACATTTGAGTTCTGGTACAAACGCTACTAGTTCCTACATACCATCCCCCCGCTTCAAAATGGGGGCTAAAAGTGGGGTCACCCCTCGTTATTGCTGAAATCGCCCCCCAATGTTGTTATGTCTACTTCTCGCCTTAATTAATTGGTTATGGTATCAACCCTGCAACAACTCATCCAAATCTCTCATGAAGAATGCTGCTCCTGATTAGCAAGAGCTTGCATACTTGGCATAACATCATCGACATCAATGCCGATATTGACAATGTATGCTCACGTTGAATAGGTACTCCTCAGGAATCTCCTCACACCACTTGATTGATCTCATAATAATTCTTTTTGCGCACGAAGTAACATGTCTAGCCAGCCCAGTCATCACAGCAACAACCAGAGTTTAATTGCTGTGTTGTTGAAACAGGCAAGTGGAATTTTTGGCAAACTTCGTCATGGCGGGGTCCTGGAGGGCGGCTATAATGATGGCTATAAAGTTGTGAACTCTGAAGAATTTGCAGAGCTCATCCGAAAGTCCAAGGCATTGGTTAATTACACCGATTGTTTTGTACTAAACGATCCCTCTGACAAAATGACAGAGATCGATGTGATTGATGAAGAGATCCAATATATGGATCCATATCATGCACTTTGTTATGTAACAGGAATATTGGATACAATAGTGTCAACTCTTCCAAAAAGAAAAATTCCCGAAAAGCTAATGTCGTCTAAGCAGAAGGGTTCCATCTGCACTGCGATATTTCAATTCCCTCACCTCAATGCCTATAACTCACGAGGGATTGGAGAGAAAGAGAAAACAGAAGCTAGGTAATATATATATATATATATATATATATATATATCTAATGGTAATGGTAACCTATCATCTAGAAGAAATCTTTACTGTTTTAACGAACAACAACAAATTACAGCACCTGCATTTCTAAATCACATATGTAATTCATTGTCAAGATCCCTGATGGCTGGATGGGGCTGCCCAACTGTGACTCCATTAATAATTTGAATGGTATGCATTTTATTGCTGTTTTCGCCAGTATTATTGATTACTGTCCATGGGAGGTTCTTTTTTAATGTCGTCATAGTTTCCTCATCAGGTACAACATCCCTTGATTTCAATTGGACTTTGGGGAGAACAATGAACGATGGGTCTGGTAGAAGGGCAGCCCCATGTGCATCAACTTGTGCATCAGCCGGATTTCCCTCAAATAAGTTGGTGGGATTGGCCATTCTATTCGGGTCTATCAAAGTAACTCTCCCGTCTTGTCCATACGGTTCCGAGAGACCATCTTCCAACAACAATCTACCTTCAATCGTGCATAAGATATCAAGTATGTTGCGGTGTTTGGTTCTCAATGGTCTACACCCTCTTTCCCCCCCAAAGAAAATCCAGTCTGCATGAGGGTTGTCTGTATCTTGTGTTGGAATGGTGTAATTCTCAGTATCAGCAATCCTGAAGAAAGGTATAAAATGGGGGCTTGTTGTTACATAGTTGGGGGCACTGTCTTCTCGGACCAATTCAACAACAAAGCATCGAATAATGCCATACTCATTGGCATTATGACCAGTTATAAAATTCAGTAGTCGCTGTCGTTGACTGTAATTGAATTCGTTGTAAATTGGTGAGTTCGCTTCAATGATACGGTTATCACCTTTGTTGTAATCAAGCATGTCTGAAGCAATCCAACTCCCAGGGTTGCCACCAATATACCCTGCATTAGCCCAACATACGATAATAGCGCCGATGCTCACGTTTTCATCTATATCATCCTCGTTAAGTTCGTTTCTCCCGTGTAAATTTGAGAGCCCTAGAAATGATGTTAAGTACATATTTCCAACTGCATTGCAACATGAGGTAGCAGCACATGCAGGGAAGACGTCGCTGTTGTATCTCATTAAAGTCAATCTCATGTTGAGAGAATCGCAGCCAATGGTCGACTTATAATTAGGAATGCACTTCTTTTATGTAAGTATCTATTATTTGTAAGGTTGTCTGAAAATTATTGGAACTGTTTAGTATGCACGGAAGTACGGTCGGAACCAATATTATGCGAACGTATTTCAGTAATGTCCGAAATAGATAGTCTGTGATTCCTCAATAATTCTAATTACCAAGTACATAGTTTGAACAGAAAATGACAATACTAGTTCCTACGCACGTGAAATGAAATTTTGTGATCTACAAAATCTCAATGCATTGCCATAAAGTTCGCAGTGCCACATTTCGATATATATTTCTGGTATATGAACGTGCTTTTAACATATGTCGCCATACTATTGCAATCAACATCATGTATCGTGAAATACCTAACCCTGAAGATGATTTAATGTTCAGTTTGGACGAAGAGGAACGCTCGTTAGCTTATGCGATAAACGACAATGCAGAAATGATATACTTTCATCACGGCGCGCAACAGTTTGTGTACTTGATTCGATCGGATAGAGACGAGTATAAAGAAGAAATGAATCATCTAAAACGGGGTATCCGTCTACGGCTTATTTCTGCGATTACAGTCGGGGAGCAAATCAACATCGAAGGAATAGATCTTTTTCCTATGGATGTAAGATTTGACAATTCACCATGCTACCCATATATGTTGTTACGCAGACGAGGCCTATATGACGATGCCGCCAATACGCCATACTTTTTCAAATCCCAACAAAAGCGCGATGAAATAGTAGCCTACTTCGTTAGTAAACTCCAACTTCAAAATCAAGAATGATACAATAAATATTGGATGAATAGAGGCTATGACTATACGAAGTACCCCTATGTAATGCTTTTAATCACTAATTTAGTCAATGAATATAACAACTGTCAATGAAAGATGTCTTCTTCATTCATAAAGTCTTCGTCGTAGTCGTCATTGTCAGAGTCACTCTGGCTATCTTCAGAGTGACTTAGTCGTTGACAATACATAGTATATATTTGAGCACGTGCCGCTTCAATCTTGCGGCGATTGAGACGAGATGGTGCTGAAATGTAAGTGTTGAACAGTATGTGAACTTCTTCATCGTGGAAGTGTACGACATGTAGATGAGAATAAATGTTTGGATCCCAACCTCTAGAGACGTCCCTGTTGGGTCCATATGTTACATACTGCCTATTGACATCGTAGCCAAGTAGATATCTTGCAGACGGAGGTAATTCTTGAGCCAAGGAGGCAACCCAGCGTTGTACCTTGGTTAGTCTTAACTGTCTTGCTCGAGCAGCATTACTCTTTTTGATCGCATTTATCTCTTGTTTCTTTTTGGACTTATTGTACGACATATGTCTATATGCCCGTACAGCATCATTGAAGTCCCTGTAAATGGTAAGTGGAGGCGCCTTTAATTCAATTGTAATGTAATTTTCTAAGTCGTCCATCCTTCTCATTTGTTCAAATATGGCCACATCTTTCTTTGTGACAATAGGCCCAATTTGTGTAGACTCGCCGTGCTCATCTACGATTGGATGATCCCATATGAAACGCCGCTCACCGTATGGATAACGTTGGCTCTTGCTTGATGTGAAGTATCTGCGTTCACCGTGTAGACATACGTAGTAACCTTGAGCTACAGTAGATACGCGTGGATGGCTGATAATTTCATGTGTACCAATGTTGTAGCTTCTTTCAGGTGGTGGCTCTGAGAGAAGTTCGCTGGTGTAAATGTTTCCGCTAGTGTTTCCAAGAAGACAAGGAAAGCAAATAGCAATGCCGTAACCCTGTCGTATTTGTTTGATACGGTTGGTGTTGCACAGTTCGCACCTCTTTGCGTTGATGAGCCTTGTGAGTCTTTCGCAGGATGGGAGGTATATTTTACCATGCATTGTAAGATCGTACAAATTTTCAATTGTCGTTTTCATATTAACATTTCCATTGCAGAGAGCGTTTCTGATTATGTCGTTGTGTCGAACAGAAGCCATGACATCTTTCGATGCGAACAGAGTATTGTACAGGTCTCTCGGGGTGAGGAAATCTGACACTAACGCTACAACATCATGTAGAAAGATGTTGCTTGTTCGTTCCAACCTACCGCGTGTATTTCGCTTCCATGCTGTCGTTGCGTTGTTAATGAAGTCCATTACTGTGTGAGAATTATGTCTGTTGTTTAGTAGGTACAAAGTTGACCTCATGATCAATGTTGGACATAAAGAGCGGAAGAATCAAACTTTTTTTCTTTGCATGTAGGTAGTCTTGTTAGAATCGAAGCTGACACCGACACAGCAATGCCCCATGTTTGGCATTACTGCCATAGATAAAAAAGATCTTTGAGGGTGGACGTAGGAATAGTACACTATTCAGAGTCAAACTTTTCAGATAATCCCGCCGTTTTATCGTTTCTCGCTGTCTGTCGAGACATGTTGGAACTACCTCAAAATCAGGCTTACCTTTTTTCAACTGAAAGGGATTCTCATGTCGAACTTTTGCCGCCCAATGAGTAGAGAAGCAACACCGACTAGTGCTTTAAGCAACAAATTGGGTGATAATATGAAACAGGCATAGTGCTGATGCAAGAGTCTTAGGTACCTCCTCTGGTCATTCATAATAAGTTAACAGGCCTTAAAACGAAATCATGATGCAAGCGAATCCCATGCCTGCTTATCAGTTGGGAGACTCCGCTCGTCTCGACAAGGAACGATATCCTTTCAGTTGGATGACGTACAACGGAGAAGAAGCATACTTTGCTAACTTTAAGGATTCTGCTGAGGGTCTAATGTTTCAAGCAGAATATCAAAATGTGAAAAATACTATTGAGCACCTCAATCACTACCGCGAGAAGGAGAATTCAACAATGACTCTTGATGAATACCACAGGGAGTTGGTGGACCGTTGGCTGCCTTTGGTGAACAGCCTCGAGCGTAAATGGGGGAAAGAGTTCGTTCCTGGGGATGTACGTCGGGCAAAGAACGAAGTCGAGAGTAATTTGCAGGTGCCACGTACCGCTTGGCCTGGTCTACCTGAAGCCGTGCGAGGGGTATGAAGCACCATAACCTCTTATGTGCGGCAACATTATATCATCCTCGCAAGGGGTAACAGAATAAGAGTAACGTTGGTATTGCAATTCATTCTCGTCATCGTTGTTGGTATTGCAATTCATTCTAGTTGTTGTTGTTGTTGTTGTTCTTATTGTTATTGCATCTATTATCTGGTGTTGTTGTCATCATTCAACTGGACCACCGATTTTCTGAGCAAAAGCCTCTGACACCTCACCGAGGATCGTCACCATCGATTGGTAGTCTTCGTGTTCATTCTGTGCATATCGTGCCACGAAGTCTTTACCCACGTTATGAACAAAGAACCGGATGATCTCTTGCTGTGCTGTGACTCCTTCGTATGTGGCGTTGGTGCCTTCACATGTATATTTCCAAATGCGGAGTCCACAACCAATATGCACTTCTCTTTCAATCCATGGGTGAGGCTGTTGCTTCTTGAGGATAGTCCAACAAGACTGCGTTAAACTGCCACGAACATTATTGCCAAAAGCCTCACCGGGTGTATGGCTATCCAGAATAGCAGCGAGAAGTCGTGCAGCGTCATACTCGTTCGTTACTCCGTCTGCTACAAGCACGTCGTTATCGTATCTTGTCACCATAGGAACTTCATTGTCGACACAAACTGAACAGCGCCATTTGAATCGGTTAAAGTTTTTGCGAGTGCCAACCGCGTCGCATTCTAGTAGTTGCCTGCATCCGGCACACGTAATTAAAACCATCGTATGGTTGTGATAGACGATTTGCAAGGTTTACTATTGTGTGTTATGAAGTGTGTATGATATGGACAATGTATTGTAAGTACATCATGAGATTATCTAACAAACGATCATCTATGGCACGCAGGTCTCTGGCGAGTCAACGTCAGAAAATTGGTGTCAGTTCACAGGCGAATCTTGTATGATTCCTACATTCGTTTGATATATCAGGTCGCCGATGTCAATTGATTTAGCCGGCAATGGGTAGTCCATGGCCCGATCCCATGAATTGATAATTTGTACATAACAAATTTTCATTGTATGTATTCCTACGCATGTGAGAGTTTGTATCGATTCCCATGTACGCACCTTACAATGTAGACTGATACTTACCTTGTTAAGTCCCGATTCCATGAGAACTGAAATTTTGTACATAACAAAGTTTCATTGTATGTATTCCTACATATGTGAAGGTTGGTATTGATTCCTCTGTACGTATTCCCTTTGTACGTATCTGTGAAATTTTGTATCGATTACTATGTACGTACCTTACAATGTAGAGTGATAAAGCCAGCAATACAGCCGGCTAAGGGTTTGATAAGTCCCAATCCCGTGAGAATTGAAATTTTGCACATAACAAAATTTCATTGTATGTATTCCTACGCATGTGAGATTTTGTATCGATTACTATGTACGTACCTTACAATGTAGAGTGATAAAGCCAGCAATACAGCCGGCTAAGGGTTTGATAAATCCCAATCCCATGAGAATTGAAATTTTGTACATAACAAAGTTTCATTGTATGTATTCCTACATATGTGAAGGTTGGTATTGATTCCTCTGTACGTATCTTACAATTTAGAGTGATAGAGTCGATTAAGGGTACCTAGGCGAAGGATACTTACAAATGCACTACATTTTGTGTAGAGAATTGATGTGTGACAATGTATTATTCATCATCATACTTATTGTCCATATACATTCATTACACATTACACGTAAATGTATTATCCTTCCTAATTGTGTTCGCATGTCCCTACGTCTTGTTACCCTTTTCTTCTTGCTTGCACATTCATTACACGTAAATTTTATTTATCATCCATAATTCTGTTCTCAACTCCCTATGTCTAATTTCTCTTTCTCTTCTTGCTTGCACTGGCAGTCCCGTTGTCATCTGGCAATCTGGAACGCGTACGTCTTGCGGGAGAGTCGTTTAATGTTTCCTGTGATGTGACCGCTCGCCTCTTTGATGTTTTCTTTTTCTTTTTCTCATCGTCGCTATAATCGGATGATGTATCAGGTGAACCATCAGACTCGTCGTAGCTGGTTTTTCGCATGGTCTGTTGGCTTTCATTGATATTACAATCACCGGGAAGTGATGGAGGGTCTGAGTCTGATTGGTTATCATCGTCCATCACTCCTTCTAATTGTTCTTGTATGAGCTCCAATGATCTAATCACATATTGATACATGCACTTCCAAATGAGGAATACAAATGTATCTCCCTCTGTTACTGGAACAAGATTGAATGAAACAACCCAATTGCCAGGGGTACTCAACTTTTTCAGCCACCCTTTCAATCTTGCAAATCTGATTTTATTTGACGAATCAACCTCTGATTCATTTTGATAATACTCGTAGAAGGTGGCAAGATCATTACATCTGAAGCAGAGTACAGTGTGGTTGAGGTCTGTATTTTTGAACGTTGCCATGGTTACAGGGCCGTTCCATCCCATCGCCTTATACAATACTTTTGTGTCATAAGTTTTGACGTGCTGCAGGCCATGCTCCAGTGCAGTAGTTTTGACGTTGTCGGCACTGTCATGTGGGTTTGGCAAAAGTTTAACATCATCTGAAACCTGGTACTTTTCGATCTCCATTTTATCGATGTTTCGCTTGAAAATAGGTTTGAGTATATCACCTGGTATGGTAAAACTTTTTGCCAGTGACTTCAATGATGTTTTCACTCCCCTTGTATTAGCATCCATCAACGTTAGAGCGCTGGTTGCATTACCACTTTTCATATCAGCCTCAAGTCTCTTTATGAGCATGTGTTGCATCTTAGTATGCTGAACCACACTTCTGATAGCAAATTCAACTGTTTGTTGTGTCTGTTCTTTGAGCTTTTGATCATGTAACTTGCGGAAACGGTCTGCAAAATTTTGGTCGACTGGATTGGCAAGATATTTTCTCATTTGTTTATGTATAATCAGTCTTCCATCTTTGATTAAAAATTGCGAAAAGAAGGCTTTCTCGAATTCATTCAGTTCATTAATATCAATGTGTTCATCAACTGTGGTGCTCTCTTTTTGTACACCAGGCATATTTGTCAATGCTTCTGCAACTGGTGCTCGTGCAACCGGCGTAATAGCCTGGTGAGTCTGCACAACTGTTTCTTTGGTTTGCTTATCTTCGTGTGTCTGTACAGGTGGTGTAGAAACTTTTGCCTGTGCAACTGTCTTCTTAACTGGGTTAGATGTCGTTTTTTCTTCTGGTTGTTCCTCAATTGGTTGTTCTTTTGGTTGTTCTTCATCTGGTTGATCCAGGAATTGGTACAAAGTAGCGCAGTTGTGAGCGAGTTTGTACATAGATAAACATTGTATGTATGCATAACAAGTGAAAGTAGAATTTCACATAATTAATCACTTACCAGCGCGGTCCTTTTTCTTTGGATTCGGTGTGACAGGATTTGGTCCAGTATCATATTCCCACTGTGGCAATTGGAAATCTGGTTGTTTTGACAAAAAGTTTCCAAGCATGTAATCCTCCACCGCACGGCTGAATATTTTTTGTATATCTTCATCAGTTCCTTGCAATGGAGGGAACTGAGTCGCCAAAATATTCTGTATCATGAAGACGTACTTACTGTCAAAGAATGTTTTATCTAACGTAATCCACCCGCTTATACTTGTGAAGAGAACCCCTTTCAATTTGACTAGTGCCATGTAATTTCGACGATTGCTCATATCGAACAGAAGTTGTTCCACAATTTTCTTTGGTGGAGCATTCTTGGCACCTGGCCACTTCCACGCTTCACGTGGCTGTACACAATCCCTGGGCAGAAGCATGGTTACCTTGTCCAGGTTTTTAAAGAGAGCAACTGCATGATGTCCGTAGCTTGCTAAGGTTTTTTTGTCATTAACACCGCCAACGGTATTTATGGTGTTTACGCCTCCATCTGAATCATTTTCGACAGCGTTTGAAGTAGTGGCATCAGGAGAGTCATTCCCTTTTTTCCTTGTCTTCTTTTTTGTTTTTGGAACTGGAATATATGTACTCATCGAAAAAACCAATGGACTTGGCGTAGCTTCATTGTTGAGTTTTTCATTGTCTTTCACAAAAGTTGCGACTTTTGCCCAAACTAGATCACTTGGATCCAGGTTCTTGATTTCACTTTTCATTACCACATAAGGCAAGAATTCTAACATCAGAGACGGGGTCTTATTATCCAAAGAACCTGGGCAGAGTGACTTGTAACCAGCAGGCGCCAGAAGTTTTTCGTTAACATCATGAGGGTTCTTTCTCAGACATGGCCGGGTCCTGGTAGGTTGTGATGATCTCTTCGTACTGATTGTTACCACATAACCATCTGGCCACACACTGTCTCTACCGTTTATTTGTTGGGCAAACATTACCCAGGAGTGTACCAGTAATGGTAAAAGAAGAGATTTTTCCTGCAGGAAGTCCTGAATATGTATCTTGCGGATGTAAACGCCAGCAGGCTTTCGTTGTAATTGAAGTACACTGTTACTCATCGACGAAAGTGAACTCTTCGCCTGTTTCATGTGTTTGACACTGCCATTTAAAGCCTTACTAATCACAACAAGCGATGGGGCGTATATGCTGGCCTTTTCTTCATCTAACTTTGGGAATAAACCTATAGCACATATTAGACGTGTGAAGCGATGGAGATTGTTGTAAAACAACATGCACCGTAACCAATTCACTTTTGCACCAGTGGTTCCCTTCACCAGATATTGCTTGAAGTTCTCAAATTGATGGTTGGTCATCTCCCATAATAGGTATGCAGAATTAGCTGAAGGTATTGATGAAGAATCGACGTTTTTATTAGATACAAATTTTCCTTTTCCACCTGTCATCATTCTATGATTTTGGACACTTACCTAGGATCACCGCCACATCCATATTGTTGGCTGACTTTACAGTGCTGCCAATGTTCGTGAAAGTACGTTTTAGTATGGCTCCAGCTTTCTGAAAAGCCAATGTACGCTCTTTCTGCGTGTTATTCAAACTTGTTTCTGTTTGCACAGCAACAAATACATTCCACATCTGACAAATGATGTGTGCTGCCCCCATGATCTCGGCTCCAGAAGAATGCAAATCTTTTGCTTGTGATAAGCAATATACCTGAGCATATACTCCATGCAGATCTAAGTTTGTGGAGCATTCATCTGGATTGTTGTGAAACCGTAGATAATATTCGATGGTTTGCAAACGCGCTTCACTCTTCAGTGTATCATGCCTGGATAGATTCTTGATGGCTTCCCACAAAATGGTTAACACCAATGGAAAGTGAATTAGATTGTTAGCCATCATGGGATTCATTCTTGCATCTGTATCAAATCCAGTTCCAACGTCTTCAGCCATTGATGCGTAACTAGGGTAAAAGGGATATCCAACTTTCTTGTCTTTTATCTCATCGTATTTTGTATGAGGTCCCACACCATTGTATTTCGTCATAACACCTTTCATCATAACACCTGTAGTCATATAGTCGATTAGCGCCTCCTTTGCTTCACCTGAGTACGGATTTCTGGCGTAGTTCTTGAACTCCGAACTGTTAAGTATAGGATTCATGTGTGGATAAAGCTGGTCGATGATAGAAGATGCATGTGCTGATTTGTCAGAATTGTCATAACCAAGGCTGCCAACAATGTCCTCTAAAAATTCTTCATCCTTGGGGGCTATTTTAGGATAGCGAAACTTTGCACTTTGAAAGTTAGGACGGTAAACAATGTTTTCATTGTAGAAGCTGTTGACGTATTTTTCAGCCTCTACGCCCAAAGTCTGCCATGGGCACCTTGTGTTAGAATCCCTTTTAGACTCTGAATGCAGTTTGCTCATGTAAACAAACATATTGCTCAGCAAGGTACCGTTCACCTTCTTCTGGTTTACATAGTAAACTGACAACGGCACCTTTAAGAAGTGGTCATTTTCAGGTTCGAAGAACCGCTTGCGAATGCGGTTCCGGAATCCTTTGTCATTGTTACCAAAGTCATGTTCACCAACTTGGAACTCAGCATCCTTGAAGTCTTGAACTTGAAGTGTGTTTGGTATGATCAGCCCATCTGGATGGAATTTCGCCCCATAAATGGCATGGGTCCACGCCATCTGACGATGCATACCTTCAATGAAATTCAAGTGAATATTCTTGAATGTGCCTTTTTTATGTACACGTAATGCAAGGTTTACGAAACACTGTTGGAGATTATCTTCATCATCTTCTTGCTGGGGAAAGAAATTGTCGTCCAACTCAAGATCATTCATCTGTGCAACCCTTTCCATACCTTTCTTGCTGAACGCATTAATGCTCATGTACTCATTGAGTTCGCCATTCCAAAGTGCTTCACCCCAGCCGTCACGAATCATGTTATCATCAGGAACGAAAGGCGCGACAACTTCTTGAGAGATAGGATATCCTGGGGCTACAGTAGTAAGTTGTACACCCCTGACAACACTATCACGAAGGCTCATCTCACAGTCCTGTGTTTTATCATATGAAACAAGAATACTGTCAGTTGTGACCCGAAATAATGGACAGAACGAAATTTCAATGCACACACCTTATCATAAACAGTCATATACACTTCCAGATCTTTCCCCCATGTTGTACTGTCATTTGAATTTTTGTCACTGATGTTGATCGGATTCCCTGCCATGTTATTCATCATTTCCATCGAGGCAGTCTTAGTTGGGTTATTGTGGTTGACACGCATGTTGGAATTGCGGAGGTGCTCAGAGTCTTCAACTTTCACCATTGTATTGGTCAAAACGAGCATCGAGAGGTGCACCTGCGTCTCGAACTTACGGCATAGTCGATTCGACATCTTGTTAATATCGTCCCTGCCACAGTCATCAGGGCTGGTTTCGAATCTAGCCACAATCGCGTCATACTCAGCACATGGGAGACTGGTGGTAGTCCCAGCCAGATTCTTCGGAAGACCCTCTGCCATCTCGTCACCACTTATCCCCGCCTGCCCTAGCGAAGAACCCTTATCGTTGTCACTCGCAGCAGACATCGCTGGCTCGCCTGTAACGATTAGCAAACAAGTATATAGTGATAGTGGGAGGCGAATAACTTGATGATTAGGTGAATGGATGGTTTACAATTGATGATGAATGGGTGGTTTGAAAATTTATGAGAACAGATCAATGTTCACACATCAGATTTCTGGTCAATTCTGCATGACGCACTTGTAATAGCAGTCAAATACAGCTTCCCGTGTCTGTTTCGCAGGTCAACGTACGATGTGAATATACATATGTTAATATCTTATTTGAATGGTTGCAATATCTGTATTTTATGTCTCGGTCTGTCTGACACACAAGTTCATCACATGATCTGATGTTAGCGGCCATAAAGCTTACATACTAGAGACTGTTTTGCTTGGTACTCACCTGTAGATACCCCTCACACTCTGAGTAAGCACTGAGTAAGCAAAAGACAACATCCCAGCTGCTCAAAATCATTTATTTTCTCGCGTTTAGTCTCGTTTCTCAGTTTAACTAAACCAAAATTACGACAAAGCAAACTTGATGTTATTCCTGTGTACAGGTTCAACAGGTAGTAATTCGTACTATTCCTATATAAGTGCAAATCGCTCCATGGACGAATTTAAATGTTCAATTCCTCTGTACAACATCTACTACGTCGTACATATAGAGTGGTAAACTACTATTCTCTTTCTCTTTCAGGTCGATTTATGTCCAACTCAAACTGGCTACTATCAGAGTACAACATTTGAATTTCAAGTGCGGTATTCCTTCGTAGGCGCCGAAAACACATCGATTTTTGGCGGTATGATGGATTTAAATTGGGCAGTTTTAAAGTTTGATTTTGTTTTTGGGCTCAAGTTTCTTCATGTCCAAGGACCAATTTAGGCAGGCATTTAGGCGCTACATTCAAGTGGGGTATTCCTTCGTAGGCGCCGAAAACACATCGATTTTTGGCGGTATGATGGATTTAAATTGGGCAGTTTTAAAGTTTGATTTCGTTTTTGGGCTCAAGTTTCTTCATGTCCAAGGACCAATTTAGGCAGGCATTTATTGGACATCCAATTTAGGCAGACATTAGGCGCTACTTTCAAGTGGGGTATTCCTTCATAGGCGCCGAAAACACATCGATTTTTTGGTTTTTGGGCTCAAGTTTCTTCATGTCCAAGGACCAATTTAGGCAGGCATTTATTGGACATCCAATTTAGGCAGACATTAGGCGCTACTTTCAAGTGGGGTATTCCTTCGTAGGCGCCGAATACACATCGATTGTTGGTGGTATGATGGAATAAAGTTGGGCAGTTTTAAAGTTTGATTTTGTTTTCGGGCTCTAGATCGAAATATCGGGGCTTTCTGGGGCTCATCTCAGTAAAAATGTTATGCCCTGGACTGTACTATTCCATTGTATCAATGAATTTTTCTTTGTGTCCAAAGTGCCAAGCTGGAAGGTACCTCTAATTAATTTAGGTAAGCCTGTGTCTGGAGGTTACATGTCTACTTTGGTTGCCTTCTACCCGGCATCATACAACAGATCTTTGAAAGAACTCATAATCGCCGCAACAAGCAACTCTCATAAATTTGACTTTCTACAATGAAGAAGAAGAAATCAAAATCGAGCGCATCGGCGCCAGCATCGACTAATTCCATTACATCGCCGCCTCGTGTAGTTAATAGGTTATCCTCCATGAAAGTATCGTCCAGTCGAAAGTCTCCAGCATCAGTACTACATGCTGCGTCCCCAAGGTCATCCTCCAAAAAAGTGTCTTCAAATCGAAAGTCTCCAGCATCAGTACTATGTGCTGCGTCCCCAAGGTCACCCTCCAAAAAAGTGTCTTCAAGTCGAAAATCTCCAGCATCACTTTTGCCTGGTGCATCCCCCAAACGCTCTCACGATTCCCCGCAGTCCAACGACCGTCGTCACAAAGCTAAGAAAATTGGTACCAACACTGCTGCTAATTTGTCCAAAAAAGCATCAAGACACACGGCTTCAAGACACACGGCTGCGTTGGCGTCTCCCACGTCTACTGTAACAACGGAGTCATCCAGTCCCAGCTCAACGATTTCATCCCCTGCGACGCCTCGGTCCAATGCGTCAGATCGCAGGCGAGCAAAGAAAACTTCGTCCGTGATCAAGAAATTATCAATCAATCACAGTTCTCTCGCGGCGAGGAAGAGCCCCGTCAAATCAGAACCCTCTTCCGATATGAAGCCTCCACCCTACAACCCGGCTGTCAATGTTTTTTATTGTGACTTGATGAAGCCTGAGGATTGCAGGAACCTCATTCTCGGTAATATCCCTGATATACCACAAGCTCAGCAGATCGAGATCTTAAAGATGAATCATCGACAGCGCATCGAAGAGACTACGAACTCATTTACTGAGGTCAATATGGTCCGAATTCTCTATCAGAAGATTTGTTGTGATTTGCAAATTGAACCAAATCCAAAGGCTAGGACTTGGAATATCGCTACATTGACCAAGAACATCATTGCTTTGGTAGTCAATGATGAGTGAGTGTTTTCGCTGATTTATCGCTGAATTGAAATTTTGTTGATGACAAAATTTCATTTTTTGACGAACATTGAAAATTATCGCTGATTTATCGCTGAAATGAAATTTTGTTGATGACAAAATCTCATTTTTGGCGAACAAACCAAATTGTCCACACAAAATACCTTTTCGCGTCACAATTATAGTACTCATCATATGTTACCTTTTCTCTTTTCACAGTGATGACACTATGTTTGAAACCCCGCAACGCAAAAAGAAGATTCGCGATTCCAATAACAAGGGACCCTACGCTCCAGGATTTCAAATGCCTGAAGATGAAGCCAATGTTGTCGATGGAACAGACGTGGTGGTACGCAATAAGAAAGCGATTAGCCTGCTTGATAGTGATAGTGGTAGTGAAGACGACGGTGAAGAAAACTTTGATAACGAATCACATGAAGAAGAAAACAAGTCAAAGAAGTTTGATGGGTATGACAGTGTAAGCGGAAGGTAAGATTTTCACCACAACACATAGGTCTATTGCATTCACATTGCTTCTAATGGTCAACTTGTCTTGTGTCTTAGCGATGATCAATTAGATAGTGAAAAGTTGGACCAACATATCTATGGTGATGAAGAAGATGAGGATATGGAACAAGAGGAGGAGGAGGAGGAGGAATCAGATGAGGAGGAGGAGGAGGAGGAGGAATCAGATGAGGAGGAGGAGGAGGAATCAGGGCAG
>Ga0222718_10002777_pt1 | contig 15394 bp, 14 predicted proteins | sample C33_27DmetaG_FD_165045 | JGI IMG/M metagenome (GOLD analysis project Ga0222718, IMG submission 165045) | Estuarine water microbial communities from San Francisco Bay, California, United States - C33_27D | ecosystem: Environmental > Aquatic > Marine > Unclassified | place: USA: California... | reverse complement strand
GTTTTGGTGGATTCACACCGCAACAACAACAAACACTGTTATCTAAGATGGGCTACACAGGCCCAGCGCAACAGGATGACATTAATAAGTTCATGATGTCTAGCCCTAAAGCTGCATCTATGATGGGACGCTATGCACAGATGGCTAAAGCTCGTGTAGAAGGTGGGCCACAGACAGCTATGCAAGTAGGTGGCTACATGGCTCCTCCTACTCCTATGCAACAGATGCAAGAGAGAGCTACTAACTTAGACTATAATCGCTTGTATGCTCAGCCTAATCAGCAACCTATGCAACAGCCTGTAGCTATGCAGGTAGGTGGTATGGCACCTAACACTTCAGGTGGGTTTGATATGGGTGCAGGGCAACAAGGCCCAACTTATACTACAGGCCAAGAAGTGTTTCAGCCAGGGTATCAGTTTACAAAACCAGGAGAACAACCTATTAGTGGACCAGGCACATCACAACCTTCTCTGTACTCAGGTGACATAACAAACCAAACTTTGCAAGATATTATGAAGATGTCAACAGGGGCTACTCCTGTAGATTTACAGTATGATTATAACAGAGATGGTAAGATCACGTCAGACGATGCGCTACAAGCAAGTAAAGTAGGCACGGGACAAGGTACAGTATCTGCTGGTACTGATGCGGGTGGCTTCTATGATCCATCACAAGGTCTACCTGAAGCTGTAGGTACATTGTATACAGACCCAGACGAGGCTATGGATGCAGCTTTTGAGGCAGACTTTAATGCTGGTACTGAAGGTACTAACCAAAAATTAGGTGGCGATAAGACTTGGGCTAAAGAAAATGTATCTACGTTAGCTAATGTAGAAAACCCTAAAGATTATACACTACGACTAGATGGTAAGTATTGGACTCTTGTTTATCCTGATGGTACAGAGATTCAAACAGGCCACAAGAACAAGAGTTATGCTACAGGACGTGGTAATATTCTAGCTGCTGCTGCAGAGGCTACACGAAATGTTGTCACTGAAGAAGAGAAAACAGCAAGAGAACAGCAGTATGACCAACAGCTAGGACAATACAAGAGCTACTATGGTCAACAAGCAGGTGCAGCAGTAAAAGACCCTGAGACTATTCGTGCTAACCTTAACACTGCACAACAGACGCTAGGACAAGAGCAAGGTCTACTACAGCAATACACTAATCAGCTTGCTAATATGGACCCTGAAGACCCGCAGAGAGATGTACTAAAAGGTCTTATTGATGAGCAACAGATCAAAGTAACACAAGCTCGTGCAGGTGTATCTACAGCACAAACTGCACTAGAGACTGTGGGTATGCCTAGCACTACAGAGCTACGTTCTACAGCCTTAGATAAACCTGAAGAGATGGTTACTAAGCAAGACGTAGTTACTGTATCAGATGCACAGCGTGAAGCAGGGAAGATTGCTGAAGGTACAGGTCAAGCTGCTGCTGAAGCTCAAAAGGCTACACAAACAGAAGCTAAGCTACGTGCTGATGTACCACTAGCTAAAGAGTTCCAAGCTACTGGTATGACAATTAAAGAGGCTGCTGCTGAAGTAGCTAACGTAATGTCTAAGCTAACTGCTGTAACAGGTAAGCCTAGCGCAGAAGCATTAGCTGATGCAGCTACTATGGACCCACAACAGCTAGCACAGTTAGGTCTTACAGTAGAGCAGATTGATCGTGCTCGTAGAGTAGAAGCTATCCCAGCGCTAGAAGTTACACCAGAGATGGAAGTAACAGGTGCTGTAGACATGGAACGTGCTAAGGCAGAGACTAACTTTGCTGCAGCTACTGGTGTTCCATCTACTGAAGCTACTGTACAAGGTCAGCTTACACAGCTTATGGAGCAGTTCGAGGATGGTGAAACTCCTGCGTGGGCTGCTGGTGCTATGAGAGCCGCTACCCAGCGCATGGCTGCACGTGGTTTGTCTGCTTCTAGTATGGCAGGTCAAGCTATCGTACAAGCTGCTATGGAGTCTGCACTACCTATTGCACAAATGGATGCACAGACACGTGCTCAGTTCGAAGCGCAGAACTTGTCTAACAGACAGCAAGCTGCTATGTTCGCTGCAGAGCAACGCTCTAAGTTCCTTGGCATGGAGTTTGACCAAGAGTTCCAAGCACGTGTGCAGAACGCTGCACGTATCGCTGATGTAGCACAGATTAACTTTACTGCTGAGCAACAGGTAGCACTAGAGAATGCACGTATGGCGCAGACTGTAGACATTGCTAACCTTGATGCTAAGAATGCTAAGATCATGGCAGATGCTGCAGCTATGTCACAACTTGATCTAGCTAACTTAACTAATACACAACAAGCTAACGTACAACGTGCTAAAGCATTCCTAGACTTTGACATGACTAGCCTGACTAACCAGCAGCAAGTAGCTATGTTTAAAGCACAGAGCTTAGCAAGTGTGTTTATGTCTGATACTGCTGCTGAGAATGCTGCACGTCAGTTTAACGCATCTAGCCAAGACCAAGTAGGTATGTTCTTCTCTAACCTGCAGACACAGATTCAGCAGTTTAACAATGAGCAAGCTAATGCTATGGAGAAGTTTAACGCTGGTGAAGCTAATGCTATCTCACAGTTTAATGCAGCACAACAGAATGCACGTGATCAGTTTAACGCATCTCAAGCTCTTGTAGTTGAGCAAGCTAATACCCAATGGGAACAAGCTATCACTACTATGGATAACGCTGCACAGAACGCAGCTAACCGTGAAGCTACTATTGCAGCTAATAATCTTACAGAAATTACTTACAACAACATGTTAATGCAAGAGCGTGATTATTTAGATTATTCATGGAGATCAGCAGATAATATTCTAGCTCGTGAAAACGCTTACATGATTGCTGAGATGCAAGGTCAAGCTGCAGTAGACACAGCACGAGGTGAGGGTACAGGTAAACTACTAGAGATTGGTACAACCTTCTTACTAAATAAGTTCCTTCCAGGTTCACCGTTAAAGGTTTCATAAGGTAAAACATAATGGCACTATTTAAGCTAACAAAACAAGACAGAGACTACTACGCTTTACAGGACTTGCTGAAACCTAAAGAGGAGCAGCAGGAAGAAACTGCTGGTATTGGTACTAAGCCAAGTAAACAAGAGCAAGACGAAGAAGGTATGTTCACTAGTTTCTTTCGTGGTTTGTTTGACAGGTCTGAACAAAGAGCACAAGAGATTGCTAAAGAGGCTAGAGAGTCGGCACTAGCAGCACGTCTTACACGTGAACTTTCTGGCATCACTAAGTCTTTAACAGAAGAAGATGTAGCTGTACGTTCAGCATCTCGTGATCCACGTTACGGTAATCAGTTACCTGAAGAGACTACGCTTGTTGATGTTACAGACACAGATATGGGAAAACTAACCAATGTTAAACCTCTCTATGACTTGGCAGAAGCTGTTGATCCTGGTACTATTGACACTGAGTCTCTTGATGCTGATGGAGGTGCATCTACAAGTGGGAAAGGGTTAATGAGTCCTCGCCTTGATGGTAAGGACGGTGATCTGGCTTCCTATGGTGATCCTTTTACTGTTACAGAAGATGAACTTTATAAATATGCTACAGAAGCATTTCCAGATAATGACCTAGCTGCAGGTGCTTTATTAGCTACTATTGAGGCTGAAAGTGCAGGTGGAGATTCCATGTTAGAAAGTGGAAACTATACAAAAGAAGCTGCACTTAAAGTAGCATATCAAGGTAAATACAAGACAGCAAGAAAGAAAGAAGTAGAAAAGATATTTAAAGACCCTGATCTTACTTATGTAGATAGCGATGGTAATACACGTATGACAAAAGAAGGACAGGTCAAGTTTTTTAACATATACTACAATGATAAATATCGTGGTGAAAACTATAAGATGGGTAATACGGAAGAGGGTGATGGATTCCGTTTTAGAGGAAGAGGGCCAATCCAGCTTACAGGTAAAAACAACTACAAAAAGTACGGAGATATGATAGGTGTTGACTTAGTTCAGAATCCTCATCTAGTTGTCACAGATAAAGATGTAGCTCTTGCTGTTACTAAAGCATACATGAAAGATAAAGGTTTAGATAAAGTAACCTCAGCATCAAAACTACGTAATATCGTAGGACATGCAGATGACAGTAGTTTAACTAAAGCAAAGGCTCGTTGGAAGAGAGCAAAAGAGATCGAAAACAAAATAGCACGATCTACCTCTCCTCGTCCTATGTTGCGTCCTGATGATTTTAAGGTAGCGAGTAACTAATGTTCGGCTTACCCCTAGAGTTAATCACTATGCTATTCTCCACTGTGCTAGGTGGCGTGATGTCTATCTGGGGTCAGTCCATGAAAGCCCGTCAGATGCAGAACGAGATGCTCATGCAACGTGCAGAGTTTAACCGTAGTGCTGTAGCTGATGCACGTGACGCAGGTAAGACAGATAAACACTTTGCTTGGACACGTAGGCTTATCGCTTTATCTGCTGTATTCTCTATTATTGTCTTGCCAAAGCTAGTCGCTGTATGGTATCCTGATGTCAGCGTATATGTAGGTTACACTGAAGCTACTGGTGGTCCGTTAGCTTGGCTCTTTGGTCCAGCAGAATCAATACAGTGGAAGATGGCTAAAGGCTTTGTGATTACTCCACTAGACACACATATCGTATCAGCCATTGTAGGACTCTACTTCGGCGCAGGTTTCACTAAATAAGGTATAATAAAAATGTCACTATCTCCTTTTGATGGACCTATCCCAGGTCAGTCTCTTACAGCAGAACCAGGTAACGCTCCTTGGGAGAAACCTTCTAAGTTCTCTGATCCATTAGATGCATTCGAGATGTACATGGAACAACTAGCAGATGAAGAAGTGCTAGATGATGTCATGGATATGGTAGACATCGGTATTCCTATTTCTGTTGTAGCAGCCACTATGCTAGGAATGGGTGTAATGAATGGTATGCATACTGTAGATGTTAAGATGTTGCTTAAGCCTTTGTTGATGACACAGATTAAGACACTAGCTGAAGCTATGAATGTAGAATACAAAATGACTATGGACGAGTATCGTGATAAAGATGCTGAAGCCAAGCAGAAACGTGCAGCTAAGCTAGCAGCTAAACTTGCTATGAAGACAGGTGCTTCTACAGGTACACTTGATAAAGGTGAACAGATCATGCAGCAAGCAGAGCAAGACTTACAGGAACCACAACAAGAAGAAGAAATGCCTATGGAAGCTGAACAAGCACCGCAAGGCTTGATGGCGAAGGAGCAAATGTAAGATGGCTATTAGAGGTGCATTTGGCGCTGGGCTTGTAAAAGGGTTTGCTACAAGTCTGCAGGACAGAATAAAAGAAAACCAAGAAAGGTTTAACGAACTAGTAGACAGCCAGATGGATACTGTGCGTAGGGCTGCTCCTAAGATGGCACAGTCTATGGCAGAAGCTAAGAATGCTGATATTATTCGCCAGGAAATGAAAGCTGAGTTTGGTGTGACTGATGAAGAGTTTCTAGCTATTGCTCAGAACTACGATGTTACACAGGTGTACGGTGCTATCCAGAAAGCACAAGATAATCTACCTGAAGGTTCTAAGATTGATAAGTCTCAGTTCTTAGGCTCACTAAATATTCCTAAAGGTGTAAAACTACCAGAAGGCATGACAGCAGAACAAGCTCTTGAGAATATCTATCTTGGTTACGCACGTAACATTGCTGGTAAGCCAGATGATAAATCAGAAGTACATAAAACTAAGTCATGGGGTCAAGCCCTAAAAGATACACTTATGTTAGACCCTGCTTCTTCTGCTGAAGATCATCTATCAGCTATGCAGTACATGGGTATTCCCGTACAGGATGTGCTAGCATATCAAGCCGCAACAGGTGGACGTTATGAACCTTTACCTGGTGTTAAACGTGTTAAAGGTTTTGATATAGAAGTAACAGACTATGAAGAGACTGACTATATGTCTACAGCTAATACGTATGAGCGTGCCTTTACACGTAACGTTGCTAATACTGATGATCTAGCTAATGCGACAAACGTGGAAGGTGCACTAGAGGCTCTAGCTGCTAAAGATGAAGCAGAATTAAGTAGTAAACTACGTAAAGGTGGTATAGCTATTGCTGATCTAGAACTAGCTCTATCACAAAGTGGTGTAAATAGTCAGCTTACTCGTGACCAAGCACTATTCCGTTTGTCTAAAGAAGTTAATACATCTGCTGAGATGGATAACCTATTAGCTGGTGTAGAAAACGGTCTAGCAGCAGAGCTTATCTTAGAGTCTCTTGAGAAGAATGGTAAACTTACAGATGAATATATAGAGTATATCTTAACAGGTACTAAGCCTGACATCAAAGAAACACCTGCTGGTGGTACAGACGATAGAACATCAGGTCCACGTGACATCATGGCAGACATGGCTGTGCCTAGAGGTTTAGGTGCTCCAGACGATGATGAAGAAAAATCTTCAGTAGTTGTAGATCAAGAAGATGTTGTATCAACTATTCTAAGTAACACACCTGATGAAGACGAAGAAGATGAATCAGGTATTAACTTCGCTTCAGGTAATGCTCGTGCTGTAGCTCAACAACAAGAAGATTACGTAGAAGCAGCTAGAGATGCAGCGTCAAAGATTACATATGCAGAATATGAAGCTATGGATGATGATGCAAAACGTGAAGCAGGATTACCTGTAAGACCTATCGACTTCCGTTTAGCGTTTGGTTACCTAAGCCCTAAGCAATACTTTAAAGGAGCAGCTACACAGATTGATGTAGGTGACATTACAGAAGATATGAATGTTGATAGTGTAGACCCAGGTGATACACGATTAGCAGATGCAGCTATCAATGTATACAAAGCTATGGAAGACGAGTTCCCTGATATGTCTGTACTAAAGGGAGAGGATGGAAAGACAATCATCAGAGATTATATGGAGATGAATAACCTACCAGTAAATGAAACGGTTATCCGTATGATCCAGATGCAACTACCTACTGAGGAATAATAATGTCTGATCCTTATACATATTACACCCCTGAGAATATGAAGAACAAGAAAGTCTCTGACCTGAAAAGGAACAAAGGCTTTCTTAATGATGCTGTTACCTTCCTTAAGAGTAGACGTAAGGGTTGGAAGGATGAAGAGCTAAAGCAGATGTCTGCTGATGATATTGCTTATGAAGTACTAGAACACTTCCGTATCATGAATACAAACGAAGTTAGTATGTCTAAGGATTTCTACTACATCAAGGATGAGAAGACAGCAGAGAAAGAGAAGCAGTCTTATGCTCGTTTGATGAACGCTTTTGATAACGCTAAAGGTGAAGGTATCCTAGACGGTGGTGGTGCAGCTATATGGGACTATGGCTTTGGTATAGGTACAGCACCTACTACATATATCTCTGCTGCTATGTTGCCTTTGACAGGTGGTGCGGGTACAGTTGCTGCTCAAGCTGCTAAAGAAGGTACTAAGCAAGGGCTAAAGAAACTAGCTAAACATTCTATCAAGCGTGGTTTGTTAGATACAGCATTCGAAGGTAGTGTTGCTGCAGCTTCACAGTTAGGCACAGAGCTTATCAAGAAAGAAGCTGGTGAAACTATTGATGAAGACTACGAGATTAGTGGTGGTAGAATTGCACTAGCTGGTGCGCTGGGTGGTGCTATCGGTGGGGCAGCTTATGCTGTTCCTGCACGTCAGCAGTACAAAGGTGCTGAGCGTATGGTTGAGACTTTGCAGGTAGGTGATTCAATCAAAGCTAAACGTATGGCTGATACAACTAAACGTGCTGTAGAAGACCTAAAGAAACTTAGTGACACTGAGGAAGGGCGTAAGTATATTCGCTTTACTAAAGACAAGCTCTTAGCGTCTATTGATCCTAAGCTAGTTGAGGAGGGTATGGAAGCTAAGGTAGACATCCTTAGTGAAGACTTACCTGACGGACTTATTGGTGGTCTAGATCGTGGTACTATCCAGCGTCTTAGTGCTGCTGCTACAGACTTAGCAAGACAGTTAGGTGTTAAGCCTGAGAAAGGCCAACGTATTACAGAGTACTTGGCTAGACGTATTGATGAAGGTGATGGTGTAACCCTGTTCGACAAGACAGCAGAGAAGTACGGACTAACACGTAGACAATTAGCTGCTGTATACGCTGCAGAGGTATCAGAGGCTGCACGTATTCTTGTACAACAGAAACAGTTTAAGACTGCAGCAGGTAAAGTTATCACTGGTAAGGAGGCCAGAGATGCAGCAGGTAAGTTCCAGCAGAAGCTAGACACACTGTATGACGAGGGAATGTCCACTATATCAGGACAGGAAGCTAAAGAGCTTAGTGACGCACAGTTACAACTAACTACAGCAAACCGTGTAGTAAGATCACTACGTAATGTAGAAGATGCACGTCGAGCTTTCATGACATCACAGCCAGCTACAACAATGCGTAACAATATCTTTGGTGTTGCTATGACAGGCATTGATATGCTTGATCAATTTAACACTTATATGATTCGCTCTGTAACAGGTAAAGACTCTGCTGCTGCTACACTAGATGGTGCTGCAGATATTGCTCGTTACTTAGTTAGAGATCAATACGTAGCTGATACTGCTGTAGAACTACTACGCCAGGATGCGCCAGAACTTATGCAACGTGTGTTTCGTGAAGCAGCACAAGCAGAGGCAGGTGTAGTTAAAGATACTAAGTTAGCTAAGGCAGGTAACTTTGTTAACAGCTTTAACACTATGTCAGACCATATCTTTAAGAAAGCTGTGGTAGCTGGTACTATTGATCGTGAAGTAAAACAACTAGCTCAAGAGCAGTTAGCTGAGTTAGGTTTTGGTCCTGCTGTATATAATTCTTATGCTAGAGATTTACGTGCTATGGGTTATCAGCGCTTTATGGAGCGTCACGGTAGAGATATACAAAGAATACAAGAAGCAAATCCTAACTTCATTGGCTTTGATTTAATGCACATACTATCTGAAGGTAGAATAAGCGAGATACCTGACAGCATTATAACTAAAGCTTTAGATGATAGCTTAGAGTTCACATTCCAGAATCGCTTTGGTGGTAAAGGTGCAAGCGATACAAGTAAGTTTGTGAATAAGACTATTGGGTTTATCCACAAGTCAGGTGCTACTACTATTATTCCGTTCCCACGATACATTGCATCACAGGCTAAGTTTATTAAAGACTACTCTGTGCTTAACATGATATACAAAGGCTTTAAGCTTACTGATGAAGAATGGGCTAAGCAGCTTACAGGTGGAGCTATCTTTGCTTCAGCTTACATGTATCAAAAAGATAACATAGAGCAAGGACTAAACTGGTTCGAAGATAGAATGCTTTCTGGTGAAGTTACTAATGCTCAAGCTGCTATGGGTCCAGCAGCACCTATCCATTACGCTGCTAATATTGCTGCACGTATGTATATGGGTATGCCTAACGATCTGCTAGACGATCAGGATCGCTTCAGCCGTAACATGATGAACCTTATGCTTGGTTCAGAGTTCCGTCCCAGTAGCACAGCATTAGACGAGGTAACAGGCACACTATATAACGTTGCTACAGCTATTGCAGATGGTGATAAAGACATAGACATGCAGCCTGTAGCTAAAGTTATAGGTGACTACTTCAGTACGTTTACTTATCCTGCTGCTGTAGTCAAAGACTTCTATGGTCAGTTTGATCCACGTTCATCTTACATGCCACAGACACTAGATGCTACTGTATCCTTACCTGACATTGGTGGACCACGTAGTCCTAACCTATATCTGTACAGCAGGTTTGCTAAGAACATTGTAGACTTTAACCTGAATGAGATGTCAGCTACACTTAAAGAAGTTACTGGCATTGACATGGGTGAGTCACAGCTAGAAGGTCTAATGAAGTGGATGGGTAGCTCTACACGTACTCACTTCCAGATGATGGACCCTGATAACCAAGACACTGGGTATGACGTTGTGCGTCACGATGTGTTTGGTGATGGTCCTCTTCGTCAGCTTGACCCTCTACTAAAACAGATCACTGGTTTCACGAAGAGTCCTCCACCTAATAAGTTAAAGATGGAGATGGCTAAACTTAACATTGATCCTTTCTCAATCTACAATCCATATCGTGAAAAGAATAGTGCACTAGAGTTGTTCACCCAGCAGATTGCACAAGGCTCTTTAGCTGATGAAGTAGAAGCTTTCATTGAGAGCGATCCTATCTATAACAGCGCAGATGTAAGACGTAAAAAAGAGTTCTTAGAAGATAAGATCAAGAACGTCATCAATGCTAAGCGTGAGATGGCACGTACTGTACTGGAAGACTTTGCTGCTAAGAATGAAACTTATAGTTCAGACTTTAATGCGTATGTACGTGGTGAGTTTGCTGCGCTGGGTCCACAAGAGAAGCGTGATGCTGATGCAGCCTGGGGTGACTTAGCTGGACGTTACGGCTTCGAAGGTAAAACAATCAAAGAATCTATAGCTGAGATTAATGCTAAAGACTATGATGAAGCTGAGAAAGATAGTCGGAGGTCAGTACTACTACTCTGGTATATCAATGCAGGTAAGCTAGAGAAGAAGGTACGTAAGAAAGTAACTGAAGCAGATTAAAAGAGAGGGGCCAAGCGGCCCCTTTACTTTTTTATACCATGCATTGATGCACTTCGTTCTGCCCACATCTGCACCTCTATTAAGTTCTTTAGTGCTTCGTGTTTCTCTTCTGTGCTGTGCAAGTTATCCACTATGTATTGCTGTAGATTCCTGACACCTTCTTGTAACCCCGCCCTAAACTGCTTATGTCTCCCAGAGATGAATGCTTCAGCTTCTTTCTCTAGACTCATATACCTTCCTTCATAAAGACCCTTACCCATTGTGCACAGATGTCACTACGTATAATGTCATCCACACCAAACTCCACAACAGGTACAGGTATCATGTGTTTCTTTGCTAGGTGAATTACTTTAGACAGACCATCACCTTCCTTTAGGTCCGACTGTTGTATGTCACCATTAAGCACAATAGTACTACCTTCACCCACACGAGTCAACAACATCTTAAGCTCATGCGTAGTAATGTTTTGTGTTTCGTCTACGATGATGAACGCATTGTCAAAGCTACGCCCTCGCATCAAAGCTAGAGGAGCCATCTCTACATTGTTGTTCTTGATAGCTGTCTCTAGTGTACCCTTACCCCAGTGTTTCTCTAACACGTCAAGCACAGGTAAAGCCCACGGGTAGACCTTCTCCTCTAAGCTACCAGGTAGGAACCCAATGTCCTTACCTACAGCTACGTGAGGGCGTGTAATAACGATCTTGTCGATCTCTTTGGTAGTGTATAAGTCTGCTGCGTAGGTAGCGGTGACGTAAGTCTTACCTGTACCTGCTGGACCCAATACAAAGACTTGATTGTATTCCTTTAGATAGTGTAGAAACTCTTTCTGTTTATCTGTCTTGGGTACAAGCCCTGATGTTTTCTTGTTAGCTGCACCTTTATAGTTAGTCTTACGGCGACTACGTGTTTGTTTTACTGGTGGCTCAAGTACGTTCATTCGATTTCCTTAGATATGCTATAGCTTTTTCTAGTCCTTCTATGTTATCACCTAGTGATCCTATACCTAGATTACATGTACGACATAGCCATCCTCTAAAGGCATATGTTATATGATCATGATCTAAGTGTAGTTTCTCTGATGGTGTTATAGTACCACAGCATTCACAGGGAGTAGGTTCTGTAGGTCTTGGTCCTGCTAGTTTTACAGCTATTGCTTTTCCTTTACTGTACTCACTAGAGCATTGTTTACACCACCTGCCATGTCCTGATATTGACCTGCTTGCTACTGGTCTAGGTTCTGTCTCGTATATTACAGCAGAAGGTGTGAAACAATCTAAAGGTTTCATCTGATCACACTTACGGCAGTGTAGTTCATGTATCTCTTTACGTTCGTCTTCTTGTAGTTCTTCTCTAAAGAAATCTAACTGCATGGTATCTCCACGTTAAAGAAAAGCCCAGCGCCTTAACGCTGAGCCTTGTAGTCTTAGTCTGCTTCTGTGCCGATAATTAGTTCTTTACCTGCTACATAAGCTTCAGTGCCTTTTTCGATAGTGTATTCACCTACGGGTAATACTACTTCGTTAATTACACCTACAGCTAGAAACCCTGCTGTAAATACTGTAATTGCTGCTGCTAACATATTAATCTCCTTCTATATGTTTCTCTAGTTCTTGGTAGCCACCAATGTAGTCGCCACCTATTGTCCAAACTTGCGGTACTGTACGTATATCAGCTTTCTTAAATAAGTCAAGTACCCACTTGGAATCGTTGAGGGAGTAATAACTTACCACTCCCCCGTTGTCTCTTATAAGCCCTACCGCTTTGCTGCAGTACATACAGTCGGCTCTACCTACTACAACATACTGGTTCATACTAGGTCTACGATCTCACAGCTATCACCAGAGCAAGCCATTGTCTGCATAGCAACTGTGTTATCTTCCTGCTCATACTCGTTAAGCTTAGACCAATCTATACGTTCAGGCATTAGCTTAAGTAGCTCTTCATACTCTTGCTTCGTGCAATCCTGGTATGGTGCTTGCTGATAAGTATGATCACTGTGTGGTAGGAATGATACGCCTGACATCTCGTCAAAGTGTTCATATACAAACGCACCCACAGCTAGCCATTCATGGTCACGAACTGAGATAGTCACTGATGGTTTGTGCTCACACCAGTGTCGCTGATACGTAAGCCATGTCTCTAGCTGTTCGATAGCTGTCATGTCGTTACGTGTTACAGCTTTGTTAGGTGACTTCTGTGGGAAGCTAAACACTGTAGTAGTGTCACCCTTAAACACACATGGCTCAGCAGGGATACCCTGATCAATCATGAACTGTGTAAGAGGGTCTTTGTTATCTCCCCGTACAGTCCGAATGTAATAAGGGTTATGACGAGCATGGATGCCACTAGCAGAGTCCACAAGTTGTGATACCGTCCCAGATGGTTTAACGCAAGTGATAGAAGCAGATACAGGGATACCAAGACGTTCAGCCCAAATAGCATTAGTATCAACTGCGACATTTCGTAAGTGCTCAAGAGTCTTCTCCAATCCTTTGTTCTTAGAAGTCATCAATGGGTTATCCATGATACCTGTTAGCGACACTCCAAGCAGTCGTTCTGCCTCAGTATTGTCTCGCCACACCTTTCGCAGATACGGGAACTTAGTGTAGGTGGATTGGATAGTTCCCAGAATAGTTGCCAACTTGACTTTTCGTTCCAAATCTTCCACACTATCTGTAGCACGTACCACAACTTCCGTAAGATTGCAGAACTGATAAGGCCGCAATATGATCTCAGAACATGGGTTGGTCCCGAACTCATGGTTAGGATCACGTCTGCCAAACTTAGCAGCTTGTTTCTTAGATGCTTCACGGTTAAATACTCCTCGCTCTCCTGACTTACTCTCTACTAGAGCTAGCCACTCCCGCATAAATGTTTCGATGTCAGGCTTCTCAGTGTAAGACACAGAGTTATTAGCTAATGCACGGTGTGCTGCAGTTTCCCACCACTGTCCTGACTTAGCGTGACGCATACGGTCATCACTTAGGTTAGATAGACTGATCATTGCTGAACGACGAACACCACCTACTACAACGATCTGCCCAATGAAACACATCAGGTCATGACATTCTATGCTTGATAGCTTACGCCCTTGTGCATTCTTAAATGTGTTAACTGCAAAGTTAAACAGTTCTACTAAAGGCGCTGGGCCTGATGCACGTCCACCGAATGTCTTTAGTCGAGCACCTGCAGGGCGTACCTTAGATACGTCCCACTTAGGAATCTCACCAGCCCATAGGAGTGCCAACACTTGACGGAAAGCCTTAGCCCACCCTTCCTTACTATCTTTAACGACGATGGTAGTGTCACTGTCATAGAGGACAGGCACTTCGGGAAGTTTAGATATGTATTGACGTTCCACAGAGAAGCCGACTCCAGTACCGCAGAGGAGGATGTACATCGCTTCGTCGAAGCTCTTAGGGTCATCTACGGGTAAGTATGAACAGTTATATCCTGCTGTGTTATCACGCTCAAGCGCTGGGCCAGCAGTCATCATAGCTCTCATGGATGGCATGATCTCTAGACCTACAATAGCTTGTTCTAGTTCATGCTTAGTCTCTGTATCTACCATGTCCTTGATCACATTAGCGCTATATCGTGTTACTGTATCATCCCATGACTCACGTCCGTAGTTGTCAAAGTACTTAGCGTAACGTGATTTGTGAATAAATGATTGGTAGTCTGTTGGTAGGTAGTTGCTCATGATTTTTGTTTCACCTCTATCTGTTTAATCTCTGCATCTATATCGTATACAACATCCTGTATAAGTTCCTTCACGGTTTGCTCATACATATCTTCTGATATAGGAAGTATGTTGTCTTCTTCATCTATATCTATAGTCATTCTAATGTCAAACTTCATGCCGCCTTTTCCAGTAAATCAGTAAGATCGGGCTTCTTATAGTTTGGCCCTTTCATAACCTTGCCATCTTCACGTAGTATAGGATTGCCATTGCTGTCTAGCTTAGACATGTTGCTGTCATGCACACGTGCGAATGCTTCCATGAATACATCCTCACCGTAGTACTGCAAGCCTTCCTCTAGTGCACGGCTGACCTGCCCTTGCTGCTTGAGTGACTTCTCTCGTTCAGCATCACGCATTAACATTCCTATATGTTCAGGCACTGTAAGTGATAACCCTGTTGATACATATAGTAGATCACACAGTTCTTTTAAGTGATTGTGTGTACCAAACTTCTCAGCCCTAAACTCTGCTAGTTCTTCATCAATAAGCTTCATCCACAAACGTGGGTCTAGTGATCCACTAAATGCTACAATAAAGTCTGCTACTTTCTCGTGTGGCATCTGTGGTTTCATTGCTTCTATATCATCTTGGCTAATCATTTATGTGTTTCCTTGTGTTCTTCTATCAACCACTTTAGGTACTTCTCAGCTTTTAATAAATCTTCTAAGCCGTTCTTGTCTGGGTATCTCCACATATACTTCATAACATTAAAGTATAAAGCAGCTTCACCTCCTGGTAAGCGTTTGCATAAAGCTCTAATAATATTGATAGCTTCGATCTTACGCCACGCACCTTCTACCCAAGCTTTTATTTGTGTGTAATGACTAGGTTTATCTACAGATGAAACTTCCATATCATGTGATGTAGAAGACGCTGTAATAGTTAGTGTTGGTTCTATCTTCATGCGTTACCCTTCGTCTTAGTCCAAGTGTTTAGTGAGTATACATTACCTTCACGTGTAACTTTTAGCTCTTCTTCTTCATCATCGTCAATACCCATAAGATAGTTACGATGCTCTTCTACTAAGTCATACACGTCAGGATGTTCTGCTGCTACATCAAGGAATGCTGACATCATAGTAGCTACATTCATG
>Ga0222718_10002776_pt1 | contig 15395 bp, 29 predicted proteins | sample C33_27DmetaG_FD_165045 | JGI IMG/M metagenome (GOLD analysis project Ga0222718, IMG submission 165045) | Estuarine water microbial communities from San Francisco Bay, California, United States - C33_27D | ecosystem: Environmental > Aquatic > Marine > Unclassified | place: USA: California... | reverse complement strand
GCTCTAGCAATTCTATCTATATCTGGTTTAGTACCTAACGCAGTAGACATTAAAACATCAATTCTAATCAAATCATGATTCATTGTTTTAACACGATTATCTAGCGACATAATAATTCCTTGCATACTTTTTACGGATCCCATAACACTATCTAATATAAATTTCATTGTTGTAAAAACAAAAAACCCGCTTGCAATCGCAGCCGCAATCGGAAAACCCACCTCAGAAACTAGTTTTAAAAAGTCCATTTATGCTCTCCTAAAAATACAAAAACGCAGGTATACTTATACCTAGTATACCTGCGTTTTTTATAATTTACCAGTAGAAATTTTTTAAAGTAAGTTTTTATATTACTTAGACTTTACCTCTGAGGTATTTTTTCTTCTGGAATATCTTTTATAGCTTTTTCATAATAAACTATGATTTTATCTTGTTGCTGAAGATATCTTCTTAAATCAGCTAAATTTAAAGCTAAATCTTCGTAGTCGCGAACGCTAATAGCATAAAAAACTACATCTCCTGTTTCTTTTTCAAATTTAGCCATAAATTCATTTAAATTTTTCTTAGTTACAACATAAAATTTTACCTTGTTCATTTGAACAGGTTTTGGTTTAGCTTGAGTAGGTATATTTGGTTTTATTATTTTAGTTTGAACAACCACTTTTTCTTCTGTCCAACTAAAACATCCGGTTAAAATAAAGCTACTTAATAACAGACCGCTGAACAAACCCAGTTTCTTTTTCGATTTCTTCAAAAACTTTCTTTGTTGCATCATTTATTTTCCCTTCTACTAACGCAGGTTTTTTCTCACTTAGAGCCGTTAGATTATGCTTTCGTAGCTTTCCTCTTAATTCATCTCCATAAGCCTCAGATTCTTGTAATTGCTTCTGTAACGTAGAATTTAATTCCGAAAACTTTTTAGAATCTGCCTGAAGAGTGTTAATAGTTTCTTGGTTGGTTTTATTAGCTACTTCGAGTTTAGCATTGTTTTCAGTTAGTATTTTAATACGTTTTTGGCTATCAGTATAATACCAATAGCCTAGTCCTCCCATTAAAACTATTATTAAAATAAGGTATTTACTCACTTTTTATGTCTCTCCAATATATCATTATATTGTTTATTAATAAAATTACTAAAAGTTTTTATAAAAATACAAGGTAGAATACTATGAATTAGTAAAGCAGTAGCTACGTAGTAACTTTTCATAGATCTAGTAAAAGCGAATTTAAAATGAATTAGATATGCTTCTTTATTTTCTTTTAAATGATTAAACATTTTTAACCCCAATCTGGAAATAGTGATTTGCAATTACAATCTAAGCAACCACAAGTCTCAGATTTGTCTGACATTCCTATACCAACATACTGATCACATTTAGTAGTATGACAATGACATTCATGGTTGCAATTTCTGCAAAGTAATTTGTCAGACATTATTCTAGTCATCTTTATCTCTTTTTGGTTTAGGAAACCAAGTATTTAAATAACAATCTATAGAATATTTAGATACTTCTAAATTATTTTGTATAATAACTTGTGCAAAATCTGTTTGTGCATTAATAAATCTTTCACAAATTTTTACTATAACTTTGTCGTCTATTAAGTTTCTAGTCATTGCTGTCTTGCAACTCTGAAAACTATCTACAACATAACTTGGAATAAACATATTATTCTTCTCCTATAGCTCTCATTCTATTTACTAATCTCTTAGCACGATTTGGTACTTGTCTGTACCAAGCAGAATCAACCATCTCATCTGCGGCGGCATTCCAATCACGGGAATCCACACCACGTTTCATACCCTTGAATTTACTCAGGCGAGGACGCCCCATATTGAACATCATATTGGCAATTACTTGTTGAGCTTCCTCTGGCAGATCGTCAAAGTCTTCGTAAAGGATGTGGCAGTCTCGCAAGACGTTTTCGCAATCCTGTTCGAAGGCCTCAATGACTCTGGACTCACTGACGGGAGCGCCGATGGGATCACCGTATTCGGGGTCAGACTCAAGGACCAAATGGCCCACGCCAAAAGTAGGATAACCAAGATGATCATTATATACCTCATATTTCACACCCTCGTCTATTTCTAGTTGTTTTCTTAAAATATCAATATTCATTATTTATTATCCTTTATTTAATATAGTTTGTCAAATAAAATTATTTTTAATCTTCAAAAACTAAAAGCATAAACTCATATTCAACTTTAGATATTTTATTTTCATTATAAGAAATATCTAACCTAGTTTTAATTCTATCTAATTTTTTCTGTAGATTAACTGATAAAGTATTAGAAACAGTCATACTTTCCCTATCAAAGGGGTGTTCCAATTCACAACCAGCTTCTTTAATTTTGTCAGTAAGATTATTAATAATCTTAATATATTTTTCTCTTTCTTTATTCAAAAGAGATTCTATTTTTTCCGCAGTAATTACAGTATGCGGAGTTAGTTCTTCATCGACCACTTTATTTATCTCCTGTATTGAGATACCTTTTTTCTATCTTTTTAATAGTATCCCACTGCACATTATTAAGTTGAAAATATAGCTTTTGGTGGTTTAAACACCCTCTGATAAAATCATAATCTCTTTTATCTAAGTCTACATTTAAATACTTTTCTAAATAATTATAAGGTAGTTTCCGTTTTTTATGTCTCATTCATCTTCTTATATGTTAAAATTCTATTTTTTAAATCAGGCAAAAATAAAACGGCGCGTTGCTCAAATATTTGAGGTTCCGCTTCTCCGTCTACTCCAATTACTACTACAATCTTCTTAATATCTGTTCCAAATAACTCATTATGAGCATAAGCATATCCAGAACATTGAAGATAGTAGTCTTTAATATCTTTTCCTTTTTTTAACTTCTTTGAAGTTTTAAAATCTATAATAGCCGGAACGTCGTTCCACTTTCCAATCATATCGACTCTACCAGCAAAGCCTAATGTTGGACTCCAGACAGGAATTTCTTGAGCCCAAACTTCTGTAACATTTTTAGAAGTTCCTCGTATGAGGGCATTAGCGGGTCCACGTACTTTAGGAGATTCTTTAGCTAAATCTTCTGTAATATCTTCTTCATTCCAGTATCTTTCTAGATACTCGTGTACTAAAGTACCTCTATCTGTTGCTTCTTTAGATATACGAGCAGCTTCTTCTTCCCCTACTTTTTCTTTCCACTTTTGTAGCCAAACTAAACTTGGAGAAGTTTTGCCAAGTAGTGTGGTTATACTAGGGTAAGAACCGTCTGGGGTAAAGTAAGTCCGTCCTGTCGGCAGCGTTTCAGCTGTCACAGATTCTGTAATTTCGTAATTAAATTGCATATTTATGCTCTTTTATATCTTTCTATAATATCATCACCCAGTGAAAGAATACACATCATTTGATTAGTAAATGTTACTGTCATCACAAATTTATTTGCTTCTTGATTGTCATCATCAATTCGCTTCCAATAAGTTATAATATTTTCTCCATCTATCTCTACCCAGTTTTTTACAGGATCATAATGCCTTTGCAAAATTTTCATAAAACCTGGCGCGGGGCCACAAAACATTGGAAGAGGAACATATCCTCCTTCCGTAGCCTCATAAGGATCTTTGCTTTCTTCTGCGGAAACAGTAGAAGAAAAAATAAGACAACCTACTATTAGTGTTATTAGTTTTTTCATAAAAATAAAAGGGGAAGGCTATAGCCCTCCCCTACTCCAAAAAATTTACTTAATTGTAATACTTCTAGGCTTTTTCTCTTCTGGAATAATTCGCTCAAGTTCAATTGTGAGCATACCATTCGAGTACTCAGCGTCATTTACTACAATGTCATCTGCAAGAGTAAACTTGCGGGTAAACTTCTTAAAAGAAATGCCTTTATAAATTGTATTTGTAGCATCAATTCCTTCATAAGTTGAACGAACTGTAAGAGCCCCGTCTGCTAGTTCTACTTCAAGATCTTCTTTTGAGAGTCCAGCGACTGCTAGATCAATAAAGTATTTATTTTCTTCTCTACGAATGTTGTAGGGAGGAAATCCAGTAGACTGAGCTTGATGACTCGCATAGCCTATAAGTTGATCGAACATACGATCAAAACCTACTGCATAAGGTGTTAGACGATTTACGTCAAAAAGTGTTAGTTGATTGCTTACCATTTTATTTCTCCTATTAAGCAAGATTTATTTGGGTTTCCATTAGGCAAACCCTCTGGTTAGTTAAACGCTAATAAGTTGTTGTGTAACTTCTTCTACTCTAGTTTCTAATACACTAATTGTTGTGTGTATATGCCCCATATCCTGCGGCTCTAGTCGTGTTTTTAGCTCTGCAATTTCTTTGTGCAGAAAATTAAGATGAGTTACTAATTCTTTATTTGTTTTTAAACTAAAATTCATAATAATTAGCATACTAAAAAACTAACTACTGTGCAAGAAAATTTTTACTATTTTTATGTAAATGATTATACTCATTTATTCTCTGCCCCATACCAGCTATTTTAGTAGGTAATTTAATGTTAAAATTTCTTAAATAGTGTTTTTGAATAAGTTTATTCTCTATATTTTTTAATTCGGGAAGTATGTTTATCCAACTTTGGGCATAATCTAAGTCATAAAATATACTTCTTAACTCTATCCCATGTTTTAAACACATAGATTCATGAAAATTTAATAACTTTCTATTTTGTCCTTCATAAAAGTTTTCCCAAGGAAATATAGTTGTTAAATCTTTGGGCCAAGTAGTAAAACTAGATTTTCCCTTAGAAATATAGTTTTCTAACTCATCTGCCCCATTAGCCATTATATTAACTTTACTGTTAAATACATTTTTAGCTAATTTTCTAACTTCTATATTATGAGCGCAGGGATAATCTATAAAAATATGATTATTATAGTGTTTAGAAAATTCTAAAGTCTGATTAATAGTTTCTTCATCTTCTAAATTATTAGTAATAACTGTTATACTATTAAACTCTTTTTTATGTTTAGTTAAACAAAGAGCGGTAGATACGCTATCAACTCCACCACTTAGGTATAATGTCATGTTAGGGTGGTATTTTTTAAGAACGGCTTTTTCAAAATAATTAACACATTCTTCTATAGAACTATTATTTTGATCTAAGTTCCAGTTATATAAACTATTATTAATTATATTTAGAGATAAATTATTTACATCAAATATATAATGACTATTTTCTTTTAAAGAAATTTTATCTTTATCTAAAGTTGAAATACTAAATAACCCATTTTTCTTTAAATCTAAATAAACTTGTCTTGTTCTCCAGGTATCTGTATAGATATTTATTAAATTATTAATAATATCGTAAATAATTATTAAATACTCCCCATCTAGTTTAGATATAAAAAAGGTAGAGTCTTTAAAATATTCATCAATTACATAATGTATATCGCTAGTAAAATTACTATCATAGTTATAAATCTCTCCCATTAACATAAATAAAAAATTATTTTTTACTATAGGTTGAGGAGTAAACTCTCCAGTAATACTTAATAAATGATGTGTGAAATAAATACCGTTTATCTCAATAGTGTTAGAAAAATCAGGTCCTCCTAATTTTAAATCAGAATCTAGTAAATCTTGTGTTTTATAGTTAGTTATTCTGAAAGTACACATCTAATTTACTTTGTAATAATATTCTATCTAATTTACCAGATTTAAGATACGGTAATTCTTTTAAATATAAAAAGCTATGAATTGAAATATTTAGAGAATTTGATAAATTTTTATCAAATAAAGTCTCATTAACTTTTTTTCTATTTTTAGTAACTAATAATAAAATAAGTTTTTCTACACCGTCTTCTTTTAACCCTAAACAAGCTACATCATTAATATTTGGATATTTTAAAACTTCTGTTTCTACTTCTATAGGATTAACATACTTATAACCTAAATTTATTAATAGTTTTTTTCTTCCAGTAATAATCAAATAGCCATTTTCATCAACCTTAGCTAAATCTTCTGTATGATACCAATTACCAGTAAATTTTTGAGTATTATTCAAGCTTGGTATAACAACTGATTTTTTAATTAATAGCTCATCATCAACAATTTTTACCTCAGAATATTTTCCTACAGTTCTTAATCTTTTGTCTTGAGGGTCCGCTAAATAACACATATGCGGCTCGGAACTATCTGCGCGATTACAGTGTTGTATTACTTTTCCAGTTGCTAAAATATTATTTTCTAACGTTACCGCATCTAGATAATTTAAATTACTGCCTCCAGCATCCCACACCCTTATATTTGGTAAAATCTTATTTTTTGCATAAGCACTATGAACAAAGTCGGACAAATAAGAGCTTCTTGAGAAAACTACACTCGGCTTTTCTGTAAATAAGTATTTAAAATTAACATCTTCATCATTAGAACTACTAAGTAAAAAAGTAGCTCCAGCTAGTAAAGATCTAAGAAAAGCAGAATCTCCTAGTCCAAAATATATAGGAGTGCATAAACAAATTATAGAATCTTCATTGGTAATTTCAAGTCTTTTATTTATGACCAAAGAATGAGATATTCTATCTTCTTGAGTAGCATAAAAATATTTAGGAAAACTACTAGTAGACCCGCTAGATATTCTTATAGCTAGAGCATTATTTTTTGGTTTGAAATGACTTAAGATAAATTCTTTTTCTTTTTTTAAATTATCTGGAATATTAAATGGAGCTATTGGTTTTAGTACATAAAAAGGTTTAACTGCTAGCATACAAGAAACCATATCTAATAATATAGATAACATATTTGTACTATCTATAAATACTAACTCTTCTTTAATATGAATTGATCTAGATAAACATTCATTATAAAGTTCTTTATAGGTCAAAGTAATAGAGGTAGCTATATCTTTTATAGCTACCCTATCTGAATAAATTATGGAATATTTTTCTAGATAATCGTGAATTAACATTGAATTTTTGGTGACCAATGCGTTGTTCTTTTGTCATCAAGCACTATTCTTTCGACAGGGTTTCCGTATGGGTCTTCTTTTTGAGAGTATACCATTACCCCTATTCTAGCTTTCATCATATCATCTGCTTTAGATGGGAAAGCTACGTAGTCACCTTGATTGTTGTATAAATCAGAATAGTTTCTGATGGTTGCGCCACCAGATTCCAATGAATTTTTAAGTACGGTTTTTACTGATTTATAAAGTCGCAAAAGTTCTTCTTCATTGCACTCGCCCACTTTTCTATGGGGTGCCAAAGCAGATAGAAATAAACTTTCGGATTTATAAATATTTCCCACACCTGATACATTTTTTTGCTCCATTAAAAATTTTACTAGAGAATTATTTTTTCTCTTTTCGCATATAGATAACCAAGTTTCTTCATCACAAGGCTCATTTAACATATCTGGTCCTATCTCAGATAGCTTTTTATTTAAATGTGTTTGGCATTTATCTCCTGAGAAAAACTTAAGAGTACCAAAATTACGCATATCTGAGTAGTATACAGAAAACCCATCTTCAAAGTCCCAACGAACTCTGGCGTATTTATTATCTTCTGTTTTATAAGTGCCTGTCATACCCAGCGTACTGAATATAACTCCAGAGCTAGTAATCCAATAAATAAACTTACCTTTATTGTTAACGCCAAGTACTTTTTGTGGTTTTTCGTTAACTGCATAATCCAAATACTCTGTAAAACCATTAGGTTCTTTTTTGAGATATCTTCCAGTTAAAATCTCTATATTTGAGATAGTCTTTCCATTTATAACGGAATGTAATTGACGTGCTACTATAGTGCATTCCGGTCCTTCTGGCATTATATTCTCTTTCTTCCTTTATTTTACGGACTAAATATTGATCCCAGCTCTCATTTTCATGAGGCGGTTCTTTGTAATCAAAGATCGGAGGCGGAGCGTCTTTTTGCACTTTCAACCAACTCAATTATAGTCATAATCTCAGTCTGCTTTTCTTCAAGCTCTTCCTTCTTACGTTTGTAAAGAGCTGTCGCAGCTGCACGAATTGCAGAAGCGTTAAAACCGTAGGATTCTTTTACTTCCTTTACAATATCGTTATTCATTTCACGAAAACTTTCAATCTGAAGAAGATTGTCTGTAATCGCAGTAATTTTTGTCATAAGCTCTTGCTTATCAATCATGCTCGGGTCTACTATACGGACCACGTTCTTCTCTTCTGCCATTTAATTCCTCGTTTGTTATAAGTGTAAATTGTTCTCTTTTATACTCTGGATCTTCTTGTAAAAGACCATAGTGTATTAAATTATCGCATATAGATATAAGTTTGTCAACTAATATACCGTTGACAAATGGTGTATTAGTGCTATCTGAAAGTTCTTTTAGTGCATACCATAAATTAAATAATCCAATATTAGTACTTCCTTGGCCTAGAATATCTAGTCTGGGAGACGAGAGTCTCCATCTAGCAGTAGTAGCAATTGTCTCTTCCTCATCTAGAATATCAATAGGCGTAGCCTTAAAAATATTAAATATGTTTTTTTCTAACTTATTCATAATATACTCCTAAATAGAAAAAGTGGAGGCACAAGTCCCCCACTTTTCGTTATTCATTATATGCCCAATCTTCAATACTCTCATTGCTTAGCCAAGCAAATTCTTTGCTAATCTTTGCAATCTTCTCAGAAGTGTTACCACGATTTCGAAGAACACTTCGAGCGTGAGATAAAAGAACGTAGTAAGGATTCTTACTTACGTCGCTACCCTCTTGCGGAACTCCGTTCCCAAGATGCTTATGTGAAGGATGAGAAAAAAGCCACTGTCCTGAGTAATCTCTAGAACAAATGCTTTTAAGAAGATTTTCTTTAGATTCAATAGTTTCATCCGATAAGAGAATACGTTTGCTCTCACGGTAGAAGTTTATATAAGGATTTTTATTTTTCCAACGAATCATCATTTATTTATTTCCACAATTAGAATAGCACACTTTTTAGGTTTGTGCAAATTCAAAATTTCATTAATTCCTGCACTGGATTTCAGCTAGTGCTATCTTCAAAATCGCGAACAAGAGCAACTCGTCTAACCCTGTCATTATCCCAAACGTGACGTTTATTATAGTAACGATAAGTTTCAAGATTGTCAAGATACGTATTCATATAACGAGCTGTCTCATTATACTGCCGTGACTGTAACTCTCCCCAAATACGGTTAGAGATAGATTCCATCCAATCAATTGCTAGACGTGGATTCCACCGAACCATATTGCGACATTCACGGATATAATCCTGAAGGTCCCAGAAAGAAAAACTTGTTGTAGTGCTTTTTTTAACCATTTTTTACTAGATCCATATTCTCTTGATATAAAACGTAGATATCGCGTAGAAACTTTGCGGCTACGAATTCTCCACACTGTCTTTTTACTTCATTGTACTCTTCAAGGACTCCTGAAGCGGCAAAGGTTCCTTGATTAGAAAGTTCTTCAAAGTGTTTTTTAGCATTTAAGTAATTTCCCATTACATTCCTATTCCCGGAGGTCTTGTTATAAGATCCTCTTTTGTTTTACGGTTAAGCTCTTCAATAGCATCTACTCGTTCTTCAGAAAAGACTACTGTAGTACTATCTAGAGAGATTTCAATTCGTTCGCGTTTATCATTAATAAAAAAGCGAATATTTGTGTTGTCAACAAATCCATCTTCTAAAATGTTTTTGAGGCGTTTCCAGAAGAATGACCCATGACGACGATATTTAACTTGATATTTTATAGCTCTTGCCATTTATTCCTCCATTTTTTAAGTATATCAAATTTTTAACGGTTTAACAAGTAAAAAAGAGCATTTTAATCTATGTTGTCAGATTTTAATTGACAATCTTATCGACTTATGATACCATACACTTATGCGTTCTTTATTAGAAATTGTAACTAACCGATCTGATTTTAAAGAGACTGTAGAAGAATATGAGTCAGAGGGTTTTTCTTATGTAGGTTCTTTTGTAGCTCCTGAACAAGCAAGTACAGGAGAGATTACTCTTACGTTTGAAGGTCCTCGCGCTACAGTAGCAGAATATTCAAGACTTGAAGGCCACAAAACCTTTGTTGTTTTTGAAGACGGCACAACTTCTCCTTTATATATTAAACGAGAAAAGAGCTGGTGGGAAGATTAAAATGGCAGAATTTAAACTCTGGGGTGTCTACACTCCTCTTTTAGAGCAGTGGGTACGTGAAACTGGTGCACGTATGGAAGCCTATGTGGATAATGAAGAACATGATCTCTCAGTAGAGTACTTTAGTGAAGAGGATCCGAGAGTCGCGCTATATGGTTGGAATAATTTTCCACTATTTGTAGCGGTAAAGTATAATCAACCTTTTCAAAAACGCATTGGAAAAAATGACTGGGAGTCGTATAAAAGTTGGATAGAAGGACTGGGTTGGAAAATAGGCGCTGAATGAGCTTTGATACAGACTATAATTTGAAACATGTACAAGTAAAGAGCTTATATACAAATAAGATTTACTCCTCTAAACTAGAAGTTCTTAATTCTAATGAACTTAGTCAAAATTTAATCAAAATAACACATAATGATGCGTGGGAGCAGTTTGATTGGACTGTAGAACCCTCAGAAACTTTTGATGAGTTACTAGTAGAAAGATGTAACCAGCTTAGACAAAAATATTCATATCTTACTCTCTATTTTAGTGGAGGAGCTGATTCTGAAACAATGGTTCAAGCTTTTATTAAAGCTAAAGTAGATCCAGACGAAATTGTAATTAATAATATTATTATTGCAAAAGATAATCCTTTAAAAGATATAGATTTAGCTATACAAAAACTAAAAGTATATCAAACACTACTTCCAAAAACAAAAATTACAATAAATAATCTTGAACGAGATTTTTTAATAAAATTTTTACATCATAAAGAAATATTTTCTTCAAGTTTTAATGGCTCTATAGGAAATTATAGAAGACTTACTAACAATGTTTTACAAGAACTAGGTTACTACGGTAAAAATTTAAATATACCTTCATCAGGTCATATTTTTGCTGAACTAAAACCCAGTTTATATTGTGACAACACAGGTTACTATGTTTGTTTTACGCATACAATTAGTGCATCACAATATGCAGACTGGTTTTTTACTACACTTGATTTACCTAAGCTACATATTAAACAATCTCACTTAGTAAAAAACTATTTAAAAAGTAACTACCCAAGTATTCTCGGAAATATATCTGATAGTTCTATCTATAGAAATAAAATTATTGAAGCCTGTCGATATAAATTTGATGGCAGATTTCAACCAGATAAGTTTAAGGGATTAGGAGAGGATATTATTAATCTCAATAACTACCAAACAGAAGATAGTTTAGTTTATAGAGCTATGAAAGAAAAAGATCCAGAACTATATGATATGTATAATAGTAAAGTATTAGAAATTTTATCTGCTATGAATAAATCTCTTTATAATAAGGAGACGCTTGATATCTCAGCACTTAAATCTAAAAAATATTTTTTAGGTGTAGTTAATTAGTATGAAAAAAATTGCTTTTATTCCTCACAAAAGAAGACTAGAGCGTCACAGAGTTGAATATCTTAAAGCTATTAACGAAGCCCTAGATTACCCTTATCAATCAGAAGACGGTAGAGATTTATCTCCTATACAACAAGCTCTTCACGATAAATGTGCAGAACTTTCAGGTATTCCATACTGGACCTTTACTGATTGTTGCACTGACGCACTTCAAATTTCTATACATTGTTTAACAAAACCCGGAGATACTATTGTAGTTCCTTCTTATGGATGGCGTGCTTTTGCAAATGCTGTAAAATTTATGAATCGTACTCTTCATTTTGTAGACTGTGACGAAACTGGTAATATTTCTATAGATTCTTTAGAAGCTTATTGTAAAGAGGCAATTTCTCCGCCTGCCGCAGTAATTGTAGTACATAACTTTGGTACTATTGTAGATTGTAGAAATATTAGAACTATTCTTGATAATGAAGGGTTTGTAGATACTTGTATAATTGAAGATGCAGCTCCAGCATTTTATATGGGAGAGCCTTATGCTTATACCCCTGGTAGCTCATCTGAAGCGGTATGCTATTCCTTCGACTTCACAAAATATCCAGGAACTCTTGGCAGTGGAGGAGCAATTGCAACACGTTTTGAAGACGTTAAGGAAAGGGCTTACCTTTCTTCAGCACACGGCAGAGCAAAATCTGGACAAATTATTACCTTTGGTACTAAGTCATACATGGATAATACCTCTTGTGCTGTTCTTTTAAAAGAGATTCAGTTGTTTGAGCAGTTTGAGTATAGAAAGCGTCGAGACGCAATTGCTACTTGGTATAAAAACAATCTTCCCTATCCAAACGTACCCGGAGATAATTATGTCTGGGAGAGATATACGATGGCAGTCTCTCCAGACCGGGTAGAGTCTGTTATAAAATCACTTAATGATGTAGGTTGTTTAGCAAGAACATTCTTTAAAGAACCTCTACATCAGTATGAATGGTTAAATGATAATCAAAAATGGTGTTCTATGACTGAGCAATTTACAGCATCTACTGTAATGCTTCCATGTCACCATTATTTAAAAGACGAAGAACTAGAAAGAATAGGAAATGCATTATCTAGATAAAGAATGGATTGGAATAGATATTGCAAGAAGCTGTAATTTACAATGTGAACAATGTAATCATTTTTCTGATCTTGTAACAGCAGAGACAATAACTTTTGATAAATCAAAAATATGGATAGAAAACTGGAGTAATGTTATTTATCCAAAAAGATTTTGGTTTGCAGGAGGAGAACCTCTTTTATCTAATGACTGGTATAAATACTTAGAGTTAGTACAAGAAGTTTGGAAAAACTGTGATGATAAATTACTTTATACTAATGGGTTATTATTATCAAAATATTCTAATTTATTAGAAGTATGTAAAAAAACAAAAACTAGTATTTGTATTAGCGTACATAGTATAGAGATAAAACAAGTGCTAGAAGAAGTAAATAATATTTTAATAAAAGAAAAATATATTGATAAGAGATATGTTCAAAAAAGTCAAAGTTATTATTTTTATTTAAAAGATATTTATGTAAAAGTAAGAGACATGACAACTCAGCACTGGAAAAGATTTTATAAGGGACATCGTAATAGTATGGAACCTTATGAAGATAATAATATTAGGAATAGTTGGTTAAATTGTGTGTGCAAAGCTCCTACTATATATAATGATAGAATATATAAATGCTCTCCGTTAGCATTTTTAAAAGATACTATTGATACTGTCAATCCTATATCAAATAAATGGGATAAATATTTAGAATATAGCGGTATTCATTGGACTGATTCAGAAAATAAAATTTTAGAATTTTTTAAGAAAGAAGAAGAATGGATGTGTAATATGTGTTCATCTAAAGAAATAATTATTAAAAATAAGGTGATATATGGCTAATATACTAATAACTGGGGGAAAAGAAATTATAGAATTTTTTAATAAAGAAGAAGAGTTTATATGTAACATATGCCACAGTAGTTCAATTTCTGTAGACGAAACTAAGAAGTTAAATGGAATTAATTTTTAATGCTTTATCTTAAAGATAAATGGATTGGAATAGATATTACTAGAAAGTGTAATTTACAATGTCAACAATGTAATCATTTTTCTAATCATACTAATGTAGATACTATATCATACAAAAAAACAGAAGAATGGATTAATAACTGGTCTAAAGTAATTTATCCTGACAACTTTTGGTTTGGCGGAGGAGAACCATTTTTAAATAAAGAATGGTATAAATATTTAGAACTTATTAGTATTGTTTGGCCTGAATGTAATAATAAAATTATTTATACTAATGGATTATTATTAAATAATTATGATAATATTATTGAAATATGTAAAAAAACAAATACTAACATATCTATAACGTATCATAGTGATGATATCACATATAAAAATAAAGTTAAATCTAATATACTAAAATTAATAAATAATTATCAGTATGATAAAAGAATTATAAAAAACAGTCAAAGTTATTATATTTATATTGACAATATATATGTTAAAATAAGGAATAAAACTAACAATTTATGGCAAAGATTTTATAAAAATGAAAATCAAAATATGGAGCCATTTGAAGATAATAACATAATAGAAAGTTATAATAATTGTGTATGCCCTGCTCCTACAATTTATAATGATAGAATATATAAGTGCTCTCCAACTGCTTTTTTAAAAGAAACTATAGAAAATATTAAACCTATAAGTAATAAATGGAATAAGTATTTAAAATATCAAGGCATACATTGGTCAGACAATAAGATAAATATAGAAGATTTTTTTAATAAAAAAGAAGAATGGGTATGTAATATTTGCCCATCATCAAAGATTATAATGGATAAAAAACCAATTTATAGAAAAGATTATATATGAATATTTTAATTACTGGTGGGCAGGGATTCATAGGAGCAGCAATTGCTGAAGTTCTTAAAAAAGAACATACAGTAATTATTATGGATAAGTGGTCAGAAAAATACCCTGGGTACTCTGCTATTCATAGAGGTAAAGACGGACTAAAACCTGCTTCTATCTTGGAAATGAAACACAGGAAACAAGCAGCAGATTATAGAAATAATCAGATAAAAAATATACCTATTATAAAGTCTTGGACTTTTAATAAACATTTAGAAGATAAAATAGAACTTTCTTGGCCAAATTTAATTATAAATTGCGGTAGTTTGTCTGAAGCTATTTTATCTCAATATTTTAAAGAATTTACGGAAGATTCTATAGTAAGGGGTATAGTTCAACTTAAATATAAGTTTGACTGCCCTATACTTCATTTTTCTAGTTCCATGTCTTATGGATCTTGGACGGGACCAATTAAAGAAGATGCTGTACAAAATCCTGTAGATTGGTACGGTAAATGTAAACAATTAAGTGAAATTTATATAGAAAAAACTAAAGATATAATAGTTCGACCTATGCATGTATATGGATTTGGAGATGGTAAATTTCCAATGCCTATGAACATCGAAAGACAATACCAAAATGGAAGGCCTGTTACAGTTGAAGAGGCTGACTGCATTTATATTAAGGACCTTGTTATAGTAATTAAAAAAATGATTGATAAATGGATTCCAGGAGTGTATAATCTAAGTTCTGGATATCTTCGTTCTAAAGAAGTAATTAGAGAAGAATCTAAAAATATTCTTGGATATGAAATAGAAACAATTAATAAATCTGGTCCTACTGGTAAAGATAGAGGAACATTAGATTCTTCTAAACTAATGGAAGTTTATAACTGGAACTCACAATATAAAAATTATAAGGAGACAATCATAGATTACTTTAATGAGTATAGGATACGAAATGAAAATAATAGTTAGAAATAACGACCCGCTAAAAGCTTTTAAACTTTTAAATAGAAAGTTACACGAAGATAATACTTTTATTGAGCTAAAAGAACGCCAACACT
>Ga0222718_10002774_pt1 | contig 15399 bp, 4 predicted proteins | sample C33_27DmetaG_FD_165045 | JGI IMG/M metagenome (GOLD analysis project Ga0222718, IMG submission 165045) | Estuarine water microbial communities from San Francisco Bay, California, United States - C33_27D | ecosystem: Environmental > Aquatic > Marine > Unclassified | place: USA: California... | reverse complement strand
CACCGGCCTCGACCTCGCGCAGACACAAGAGCAGAATGCAGCCCGCCGAGGAGCCACTGTTGAGGCCTAACCCGAATCGTTTTGTGCTCTCTCCTATCGAAGACGCTGAAATTTGGCATCTTTACAAAAAAGCATTGGCGTCGTTTTGGACTGTCGAGGAGATCGACCTTGCTTCTGACCACGAAGACTGGAATGGCCTCAAAGACGAGGAGCGTCATTTCATCTCACACGTGCTTGCTTTCTTTGCCGCTTCCGATGGCATCGTGAACGAAAACCTGTTGAGCAATTTTGCCATTGAGGTGCAATTGCCTGAGGCGCGGTGTTTTTATGGATTCCAGATTGCCATGGAGAACATTCACAGCGAAACCTACGCACTTCTGATCGACACTTACATCAAGGACAAAAGGGAGAAGCGTCGCATCCTCTCTGCCTTGGAAACCATCCCATGCGTCCAGAAGAAGGCCAATTGGGCAATCAAGTGGTGCAACGCCAATAACGCGTCCTTCTCAGAGAGGCTGATCGCTTTCGCAGCTGTGGAGGGCATATTTTTCTCCGGCTCGTTCTGTGCAATATTTTGGCTCAAGAAGCGTGGTCTGATGCCTGGTCTTTGCTTCTCAAACCAATTGATTGCGCGGGACGAAGGCCTGCACTGCGACTTTGCTTGCCTCGTGCACTCAAGGCTGGCAAACAAGTTGCCCGAGTGCCGCGTTGTCGAAATCTTGACGAGTGCTGTGGACATTGAGAAGGAGTTCGTTGCCGATGCTCTCCCGGTGGAATTGATCGGCATGAATAGCGCCCTCATGTGTGAGTACATATGTTTCTGTGCAGACCGGCTCTTTCAAGCACTTGGGTACAGCAAACATTACAAGGTTGAAAACCCTTTTGATTGGATGGATATGATCAGCCTGCAGGGCAAAACCAATTTCTTCGAAAACAGAGTGAGCGAGTACAGCAAATCTGGAGTGGGCGTGGACAGAGACCTCCAAGTGTTTGATCTGCACACCGAGTTCTAGTTTAGTTTGTTAAGAGTTCATCTGTTATTAATGCTTGCCCTCTTTTGCTCTGTTCTACCAAAGAAATAATCTCGTCAATTGGCAATGATGTGTTGTCATATCTCCTCCAAGGGGGGATGGCATATTAAAACGATCTTCGTTCTTGCTCAAGCTTCGTTCGCATTCTCAGCATCTCCACCTGCCTTGATGATGATGTCTCGGCAAGAATCTTGCTGACCGACCGGTCTTCTTTTGACAGGAGCAGTGACGGCACTTTCGTTTTCTTGCGCCTCGGTCCGATTTGGGCCGTTGCACCTTTGGGCGTCACTGCTGCCAATGCGCTGGCCGACACTGCATTCTTCTGTCGAGCTCTGACCACGAGTTGCTCGTACTTGCTCCACCTTTGACGATACGAAGAAACCCCCACCGGCTTCAATGCAACTTTCGTGGCAACACCGTGTTCGCTTGTTGCCCATCGGTCCAATCGGGATGTGCGCGACGTGCTCTTCAGTATGGGTGGGCTAAAATGACTAGTGAGGTGTGACGTGCTGAAGAAATGCACATGGGCGGGCAGTGTTCGCAGTGCCTCACTTTGACGTGGACGAGGGTTGACGGTGATCCCGCGACGGTTGTATTTTTGGATCCGCTCTACGCTCTTCATGATGGAATTGTGCTTGTCGTGCCCGTTTGTACCAGGGCCTTTCACAACATTCTGGATCAACATCTCGCGCAATTCTCTTGTCAACCACATGATGTCCACGGGCAGGGGAACATCAAACTCTGGTGAGAAGACATTGAACGTGTCAACGACCAACTCCAATTGCACGAACAGCTCTGCTATATCCTCGTTCATCGCCCGGAGGTGTTTCAGTTGCTTTTCCCAAAGCATGGTGTGTGTTTCTCTGTGTTTCGCTTGCAGTTCTTTCATCATTTCACTAAAGGGCTTCTGGCTCTCGATAGCGACACATTTCGCATAGAAGAGCATTTCATTCGCCTCCTGTCCATTGCTCAACTCCGACAGTCGACGAAAAGTATTCCGAGGAGCCGGCACATGGAAGGAACCCAATCCATCCCACGAACACTTGCATATGTCAATGTCAAAGTTCTGAATGGCGCGCGAGATGGACTCCCCTGATTTCACAACTATCAAGTCGATGGTAACAACCTCCTTCTTCATCACGCGGGCACCGTTAACGTCTAATGTGTGGAGAAGGCGTGGTTCAAAGGGGATGGGGACGTCGCCTTTTGTTATCATGAGAAAACTGTGGGGGTCATCGTCAATTGGCTCGGTGCCATCGAACAGTGCATTGCCCTGGAAACCAACGGGACCACGGTGGCACACCTCATCGTAATCGAATTCCCACATAGTTCTCGCGCCGCTTTTGTATCGTTCACCATCAGCGGGAGCGTTTGCCCAGTATTCGACGTGGTCGACGATGGGATCTTTGAGGGACCAAGGGACGACGTCCTTGTAGCGACAATTGACACCAACAAGCACCTGTTTCACGTCCCTGATGAGCCAGGACCTCACAGCAGGCGCTGCGGCCTGGGTGCAGTACACGTCGATGTCGCTGCCCTTCCATGTCTCTCCTAGCGCGGTCTGCACCATGATGCCACCACTAATGGCGACCGCAGCCGACTTCCACTCAAGGCCTCGCGACAGGCGAGGACTTCCTTGTTGCTGTCCGGGTCCTAGCTCTGCAGCGAGCCCAGCGAAAGATGCATACATGTTGCACGAGCGGACTTTGTTCTTCTCCAGAGTGCGCTTCAAACCGACCTCCAAAGACGCCGCCAGGATTGAATCAAAGCCCGGAATGGAAAAGGCCAAGGAGGGAAAAAGCAAAGGAGGGTACCCTCCGGTGAGATCCTTGTCCAACACCGCGAGAAGGTGATAAACATCGGGTGGCTGGAGGTACTCTGCCATCAAACCAATCACTGCACTGGGCACATTGTGCAGAGAAGCGCGACGGCGTGGAAACCCAGCACGAGGGCTGCTTGCATCTTCTATGTCCACCATCTTTGTTCACAATGTGTTGTTTGTTCCACTGATAGAAGATTGTGCAAGAATGGTGGGCGGTGTGCAGCGGGCCGGACCAGAAATTAACTGTGACTGTGGTGTGCATTGACTTCCATGGTGGCAGGTGCATGATGGTGTGTTTGGATTAACCAAATTCGCAAGAAAGGAGGGCAACAAAGCAAAACCATTCGCAAGAAAGAAGATCAACCGGATCGACCACTGAACTCGTCCACGAGAAAGGAGGTCAAAGAGTAAGGAGGTCAAAAAGCATAACCAATCGAAGAAAAAGAGGCCTTGTTTACCAAGGTCTGCCTAACCTCAGAGCGCTCATAATTTTCACAGAGTTCCTTTTTGCAAAGGGCGGACTTCAATTGCAGGACGAGGAAATCAGGCTCTCATCAGCAGAGCCCTGGGAATTCATTGCTGGCATCCATAATTCTCACACAACACCACAAATGGCCCGTACCAAGCAAACTGCCCGCAGGTCCACTGGGGGCAAAGCCCCCCGCAAGCAGCTCGCCACCAAGGCCGCTCGCAAGTCCGCCTCCGCCACCGAAGGCGTCAAGAAGCCCCACCGTTACCGCCCAGGAACCGTCGCTCTCCGTGAGATCCGTCGCTATCAAAAATCCCCCGACCTCCTCATCCGCAAGGCCCCCTTCCAGCGTCTCGTTCGAGATATTGCTCAGGACTTCAAATCTGACCTTCGCTTCCAATCAACCGCTGTCCTTGCTCTCCAGGAGGCTGCCGAGGCCTACCTAGTCGGTCTCTTTGAGGACACCAACTTGTGCGCCATCCACGCCAAGCGTGTCACTATCATGCCAAAGGACATTCAGCTTGCTCGTCGCATCCGTGGAGAACGTAGCTAAAATGGAATAGGGAAACATTGCTGTACGTAGACCGAAAACGAGTTACTGTGTTGTGAGCTGCTTTGTAAGCTTTTGAAGTCAGCCTAGGAGGAGAAAGTCTGGCAGTGTGCCAAATCTGCTTCCCCCGCTACAAGGAAGCGGCGAGGAGGGGGACTCTGTTAATTTAAAGTTGTTTTCTGCAGGAGCCAGAATAGATGTCAACACACGTTGGGTTTGACAATTCCGCAACACATCGACCTTTGTTCTACCTTCCCCTCCAACGCAGCTTACGCTTCTTCTGGGCGTGAGATTATGCGGTAACAGCAGTATCAACACCACCCATTTTACAATCCTCATCATTATAATCAATGCCTGCAATTTCTAATCTCGCTAGTCCCGTCCAATGCAATGGGAGCGCGCTTTGTCATCGTCGGTGGTGGTGCAGCGGCAGCAGCATCGCCCTCTACGCGCTTTGTCGCGGTAACCTTTGGCTTGCTAGATGGGTGCCCCATTATCTGAACCTATCAACCCTCGCTAAAAACCATATTGTACTTTTACCTGCATGTGGACAGTCGCCAACTAGCTAACAAGCTCTCCATCCAGTGATTCGCAGCTCACTGACCTCTTACCTCTATCTTGTTGATGGATTCACCCCCCCCTGCTAGCCTCGTATCCCGCAACAACAGCTGGCGCACTGCTCGATCAACACAAAATGGAGGAGTGCTCACAAGGCACTAGTGAAGGGTTCAAACGCCAAACTCCGAAGAACAATAACCGCCTAGCAATACAGGCTGCGGCGCAAGCGTCGTGGCAACGACCCTGCACAACCCGCCACCCGAAGAACGGCAAGGGCATGTTTAGTTTATTGGTCAACGAAATCCTATCACAGGCAAGGCTAAACGAAACTCAGGCAAAGTTCTTGGAGACGCATGGCAGCAACAACGAGAAGGCCATTGCAAATGGGGGCAAGCTCGGAACCGGCGACATCTACAATTATGTGAAATCCTTCGGCGTCATACCCTCCTGTTGGCGGAGAAGGGGAAAACGCAAGAGCATACACCCGACGCTGGAAAACGACTTCGGCGCGAATTCCGAAGCCGTCGTTGCGTTGTGGGAGAAACCAAACAGTCCAACCAGTCCTTTGGTCCTCATGCCTATCCACCTGAAGACGCATTTCGCCGGAACCGTTGTTGCAGTAAAGAAGCGCACACTTTTTGCTTATGATTCTAAAAAAACCTACGACACGCGGTCGAAGGGAAAGGTGAAGGCAGCGACAAATTCAGTCGACAAGAAGATTTCGGGGAACGCAGAGAAGACTGCAGAGGGGGCGCAAAACGATACAGTGGAGTACATGAATACATTGGCATTGGACAAAGACCGCAACCTGGTTTTGAAGGGGGAAAAGGAAGATGGCACACTTGAGACTAAACCAGTGTGCACGGCACCTTTGGGTTCTAAACTTCACGGAATCCACCAAACGATTGTTAAGATCGAAGAGAAAACGAACTCCAATGCCTACATGCAAATAAAGGACGCCAGGGGATGGAGGCTGCATATGGTGCAATCGTTTGTGCATCAGAACGACGATAAGTCTTGTGGAGTGTTCCAGTGTCTCTTTTTTGATTGTGTGGCCAATGAAATCCCGATGCAGACTGGACGTCGTGCACTGGAAAAAAACCATTTGCAAGACTACCGCAAATGGATTGCGTATTCTTTGGCCGTGACTCGCATCATGTGCTTTGCACCGACACAGAATCGCGGAAAGGAGACCGGCGAAATCATAACAGTCGACACGACAAACGATTAGCTCAGCTCTAACCCACGGCAAAAGTCACAAACATTGGCAACAAGCAGGTGCAGTTGGTTTGCAACCCTTCGACTATAATCTTAACCTATAGTAGCTCAAATCTAGCGCTTCTTCACTCTCATCTTCGCCTTTGTTTTCTTCATCTTTTCCTTAAATAAATTTGTCTCCCTGGCAGCCGCTCTTGCTAACAATCGATTCCATCTCATGCCCCTCTGATTTGTCTGCTGCACGTAGCCCTTGAAGAAGCACTCTGTGTACTTGCACCTCTCGAGACCAAGCAAAAGTTTTGCTGTCCCCCAGTCACCTCTCTTGAGGAGCAGCCGAATGTGCTCATTGTACTCCACTCGAGAGAGACCAACATAAAGTCCTTCCCACTCGTGCCTGAGTTTGTGATATGGATGGTCAGAGATGGAAAGAATTAGTCTTCGTATAGTCCTCCCTTGCGCCTTGTGCAGAGTTATGCAAAATCCCGGTTCAATGCAAAAGTGATCTTTCAACGTAACAGTGGACAGACCATAAATCGGACGGGAGCACAATCTCCTCCTCATTGACACACCGGCAAATGTGTATGGAGAAGTGGAGTGCGCAGATGGAACATAGCTTTTTTCCCATTCATTGTAACTGCCACAGCTGGTAGAGATGGGAATGACAATACGACCGCCATCTTTTACCAGAGATCCGTGTTGCCATCTCTGCCTCATCTTTGCGTTCTTCTTCTTCTGCGCTTCAGAGTCCTCCGGGAAGTCAGCGAAAAGCTCGACGTTGACGGCACTTGGAGGATTGTCTAGTGTAATCACTCCACCGGGTTGATGGCTCTTCGTGTGTCTGCGGTACTCTCTTGCCTTGTCTCTATCATCGAAGGAAATGGAATGGTATTTGATCTCGGTTCCATTTGCAAGACCAATGGAAGTGTTTATGTTCTGGGTGAGAAATGCTCGCGCGCCAGGCACAAAGAGTTCGTAGAAGCATTCATTGGTTGCAATTGCTTGCTTGATTAGCTCCTTTGAACTTGGCTTCCCTTTCCATTTGCGGTAATCTACCTTTCTGAGCCATCTCACCAAACGCGTGTTACGATGAGACGCCCACTCTTTTGCTTTCAAGTGGTTTATCTTGTGCCTCTCTTCGTTTCCAGTGACGAGGGTCGTCGCAAAGCGAAAATCTCCGTCTCCCTCCACATCCTCACTCTTCAAAAGCTTGCACTTCTTCAAATCCTCAATTTCGACCTTGCCCGTTGTTCTCATCTTGTTCAAAATTTCAGTGTGAGCAGGATCTTTCGAACGATGCTGTTGGGTGAGCTGGTAGCAGGACGCCTTTTGCATCAACCTCAGGCCCTCGTTGTGGACGTTGACGCAGTGTTTGTTTTGATCCCAACGGGTGATGCTACCGTCCTGTCGCTCCTCATACTTCATCGTAGCCGCTGCTAAGTTGTCGCTGCCTACAGGCGGCAGCTGGTCAAAATCACCGCAAAGTATGACAGCAAAACCCCCGAAATCCTTGCCACTTTCAGGGAGCAACTCCATCAGCCTTGCACTCAAATAAGCCAACATGTATGGCTTCAAGGTGGATATTTCGTCCACTACTATGCAGCTGATCTTCTCAATGTCGTACGTGCTAATGAACTTTTTCTTCTTCTCCTCCGACCACGGCAAAATTACCTTCTTGATGTCAGGCCCACCCTCCCTGTTTCGCCGTTCGGTTGGTACGTCAAACAACGAGCACATAGAAGAACCTCCAATGTTCACGGCAGCTACTCCAAGGAAAGCAGTTTTTACCTGCGTCCCGGCATTCATCAGCAATGCTATGTCATCCAAGGTTTCAACCAGTTTGGACTTGCCATTTCCGGGACCACCACACACTAGCAAAAGCGGGGCATCGTATTTCTTGTGTCGGGAACGACCGTCGCAAACGGCTCTGTAGTGTTCCCGCATAGTGTCGATCACCGGAGCTTTGTCCGAGGATAGATCCTCCTCCTCCAAGTAAGTGTCGACCTTGGCCTCTGCAGAACCAGGCACTCTCTGAGGCTCACTGCCAGCGCTGCGTCCATTATCATCATCATCTTTTGGCTGGAGTTTTCGGAGGCTCTTGGCAAAGTCTGCGTCAAATGGAGCGATCCTGAGTGGCTCAGAAAGACCCTCCGTTCCTTTGTCCCCCGGCCCTTGACTTCTGTGCAGTCTCTTCAGCTCAGACAGCAATTCATTGCTGTGTGAGATCATGTTCGTAGCAACCTTTGTCTCTCGCGAAGTCAACTGTTCACTCGGTCCACCAAGGCCACCACAGTCAATCTCGCCATCGTCCTCATCGCCAAACTTCCTCTTCTTAAACTTCCGGTATTCAGCACTGGCCAATTCTTTGTCTTCTGCAGACCACATGGTCCGGCGACGGCCTCGCCATTCACTCAATACATTCTTTTTCCCTTCATCAACCCCCCAGCTGTGCACCATCCTCTCTATCTGCTCTAACCGAGAGCGATCAATGTGTTTGTCGCTCACCTGCAGCTGCAGCACATAGTCCTCGAAAGCTTCCCAGTTGTAATCATATGTGCAGCTCTCACCTTCCTTGCAAAGGCTCGGTTCTGGCCGAAACATGATTAAGTAGTCGCACGCGAACCTATCAGCTGCCATCCTCCACGCCATTTGTTGTTTCGGATCTGACGGTTTCAATCCAGGATGGCGTGGAGGACTGGAAAAGAACTGTGGCGTGCATTGTTTGGACCTCAGATACTGAAAGTATCGACCGCGACCATCACCGCCAATCGCTTCGTTGAGGCCACACCCAAACGGGAACTCCTTTGTTTTTGGCCTACTACGCTTCCCTTCGTTTTCCTTGTCACGCCGTGTCACTTGCACCAGGGAGTAGTATTCCAGCCTGTTCAAATCTTTCAGTGCCTCTCCGCGGTATCGATAGAACACTGGATACGGGATTGAGTGCAAAACGTTGGTGTTCTTGGGCATTATGATTTTGCCCCGCCCATATTCACCAGGGATGTAATTCAACGGAACGGCGATGGGTGATTCTTTGAACTGCACCGGCTCTGCGATGGAATCATCATCACTGGATTCTTCCTCAAAGAAATCCTCAATGCACTTACCGTCGTCACTTTCAGTTTCGATTTCATCGTCTGAACCGTCATTGCCTTCATCGTCGAAGAAATCCTTCTCGCACTCATCACCGTCATTTTCAGTTTCGCTCTCATCGTCTGAACTGCCATAGACACTTCCAGCGGCGAACGAATCTTCATCACCTACCCAATCCGCATCGTCAGTCCCATCCAAAGCAATGTTAATGTCAGCAAGGGTGCTGTAATTGCCAAAATACTGATCAAGCACAAAGTTCTTCGTTGACCTCAAGTCGTAATACGCGAATATGTCAGAACAAACAGTTGGACCCATGCCAAGCAAAGCCAGTGCCGCTTGAGTGTCGGACACCTCCATCAAAGAATTGAGCTTGTTTAGCACGCGCGTCATAATGTGTTGCACAAGTCTTGTATCAGTACCAGCGTCGTCTGCAGAACTTGGATATTGCAATGCGTGATTTTGAGCGTGAGCCAAGAGTGGGAGGGCATCTACGACCTTCACTCCATTTTTGTTGATGTAGGGTCCAATGTAAAACAAGGCCTGCTTACTCTGCTCCTTCGAACCAAGGAACGACAAGTTCGTGTTGCAACCAAGCAATGCAGTCAAAAGAGGATTGTATTCAACAACCCAACCGTTCCTGTCGTTCAATTTTTTTGCTACCCTGTAATACAAAGCGGTCAATTGATCTACATTGAGCGACTGGAGCTCTCTCGTGATAGCGTCAACCTTTGGCACGAAGAGGCTGTAGCAATCATCAGCAGACCTTTTGACGAAATAAATAGTTGGTGCAATCTCAGCACCTTTGCCTGCCTCAAAGACTTCCTTGAATAAGAAATAGCCCGAGGACTCATCCTCTGTGTACAGACACACATTGACCCCCTTCGCTTTTGAGAGCAACAACAGGTCCATCTCGCCACCTGAATCGCACAGGTGCAATGCGAATCGTCTGCCCTTGTACTTCTCGTCTTGATGCTTTGTCACCCAATCCATTAGCTCCATCCGCAAATCCTTGACTGATTTAGTGTGGGCTGGTGCAACCCCTGCCAACACTAACCCTTTGAGCATGCCGTGAAACAGGCGATCACGATCATCAAAGAAGGTGTGCACATCAACGTCTTTAGAGTCGTGTGAATTTTTGGGGCTGCATTCGTGGTCTTCGACTGGTTCCATCCATTCACCCCCACTAGGTCTCTCCATCCAATCACCCCCACTCCCACTGGGTCTTCTGCAGTTGTTTGGATTAAGAAACGTGGCACGGAGCTCGGCATCTTCCTTGTTTGGCACTTCCTCATAAGCCCCCTCATGTCCCCCAGTTCCGTCTTCCACGCATTCAAACGAAACTGCATTCTCAATACGGGTGTTCGCCCACATCGCCTCTGAAAGCTTTGACAGAATTACGGCCTTCGCCTGCGCCTCATTCGTAGCGCAACCCAATGCAGGGAGTCCGGCAATGTCGGGCCGATTCAGTTCCCACGAAATGGTTCGAACATCCGGAGACGTGAGTGGGGAGAAGTCATGTTTTGCGTTCTCCGGCATCGAACCACCACTTTCCACCGCTTCTTTTTTCTCAGGCTTTTGTGACTCCTCGCACCAAAACAACTCTATCGGCCCTGTTCCATCAGAGTCGCCAGCAGGCCTGCACATCCTGCACCCATGATATCCACTTGGCGGTTTGTAGCACGTGTGACTGTGCACGTGGATGTTGCGCCCGCAAACAGTGCAATAGGTAAAGTCATGAAACTCATCTCTTGCTTCATCCGGGTCAGGAGGAACTTGCATCGCACTGGCTGCTGCATCTCTTCTTTTAAATGTTGGCGAGGTGTCACAGTTCTGTTTAAGGTCTTTGGTTACCAAATCTCTGACGTGAACTTCCCTCGGCAGGGTTGCACTGTAGATTGAATCTAAAACAGATCCAACGTGTCTGCAAAGTTCAGGCACGTCCGCTACCAACTCGAGGATGTCAGGTGACAAACCGCCCCACAAAACCACGTGAAAATGAAGTGATCCGCCACCAGTGGTCTCATTCACTCCAAGAAATGCCACCGGCAACCCAGCAATTCCAAGGTTTTGTTCGTCCCAAGGTGTAAATTCAGTCGTCCTGGTGATGCCGCTCCTCTGTCCAAAGCCCGGTCTTTTACCTACAAGTATCGACATCACATCGATCACCAACTGTTGGTAAACCCAGGCGGCTCCAACTGGATTGTTAACCAATGTTCGAAGGCGTGCACTGTACGAGGCCGGTATGGAGACCTCGTCCTCCCCGCAACTGAACTTGAAACCATGTTTCATCGCTTCATGGTGCCCGCCAGACACAACGGCCGGGAAGTCTGTGTTGCTCGAACTGCTCATGGCCAACCGAATTGACGTGGGGTGATTGACGTCATCAATGGCAAACGTGAGGAATGCCGGGGCGCAAGCATATCTACGTCGCATTGCCATTATCTTCCCTCCTGTGTCAGCTCGAGCGAGAGCCCCATAGATTGTTAGCTTCCCTCCACCAGCAAGAATTGGCTCAACCTTTTTCATCACCTCCTTCCCAGTCTTCCCGTGTGGGTCCTTCACCGCCTCTTTCAACTTTTCCTGAAAAGTCTCCGAAACGTACTCATCAGCAAATTTTGCAAACTCGCTCTTGTTTTGGACTTGCTTGGCGTACATGCCCTTTATCGAACCATGCCTCTGAATCTGATCAAAAAGGTAAAACAACAGTGGCTGACACGAAGCAGCATTTGTCGTGAACTGCATCAGGAGATGCCGCGTCTGCTCTTCGCTAAGCGACGGCCTGTCGTTGTCATATGCCTTCCCCAGAAAGAAGACGTCAGGGAAGGCCTTGACCAACCCTTCATCCTTACCGAGCGGTCCGCCCACAAACTCATTCAAGGGGTCTTGCTCTCTGTACGACATCGACTCTGTCACGGCATTTTCCTTTGACTCGTTGTACACTCTCTTTTCGCTGTTTACATTGACCCCCAATTCTCCAGCAACGCTGACAAACAAATCATGGGTGTCGTCTGTGCTCGTTCCGTGAGCAGTCTTCCTAGGGCTGGTCAAGTAACTGCAGTGCATGGGAAAGACGTCACCATTCGCATCCTCTTCGTCAGCACTCTGCCCAAAACGAAACAAACAAAGCAGCAGGTCGCATTGTAAGTGAAAGGCATTGACGAGAAAAGAGTGTGGTGGCACCCAGCCAATTTGCAAAGGGTACAAGCATTTTGCATCAGCGAGGCACTGAATGTCCAAAGAAAGCTGAATACTCACCTCCTCAACGTTCGATGCAGCAGGTGCTTGGTTACGGCCCGATGACACGCGGACCTCTCTGATGTCATCCCTCCCGATATCAGTCTCTCTTGATGTCTTTTTGTCTGCCGTCACCATCACCGCCTCCTCGACGAGGGCTTTGTTGCATTTCTCTATTCTCTCAACCACAACTGGGAATTCCTCCAATTCGCCGTCTTCGGAATACACCTCGTTCACCTCCTTCAAAACCTTCAACCATTGATACACTGCAAAAGGTCGGGCGGAAACGTGCGCCGAGCCCAGTGCCTTCTTCGCCAAATGATCGTACTGACCCTCCGGTCCAACAAAGTGAACGTCGATGCTGTCATTGATGTTTTCTTCGCTCAACAGCTTTTTCAACACTCGCGGACAGTCATGATCGAAGAGAATTGAGTGGCCTTTGATGGCAGAGTGACTGAGCTCTCTCTGCCTACCGGTGTTGCTCTCTATTTTGATGGCGTTGCTGTAGTGCCGGACTTTGGATATCATTTGGCGCTCCCGAGGCGTCAGCTGCACAAGCCCCAACCTTCTGGGACTGCCAAAGTCTACTCCGCTTGCAACGGACCGAGCGGGCGCTTTGCGTTTCCCATTTGGTTTGAACTTGCAGCAGAACGGACAGAGCCTGGCCCTAAAATCCCTCCTGCCATCATCACCAATGAACTCTTCAACGAATTCAGGATGCAAATGAAAGTACTTTGGATTGCTCCGATCGGTCACGCCATCGCCATTCTTGCAGAACATCCAATCCGGAAGGGTGGTGTCATTTGTCAACTCATCAGGCTTCTTGTCAGGCCACCTTGAATATGCTTTCCAGGTCTCAACACCCCTAAAATCATCCGGGCCACCCTTGTCATTTTTTGGTATAGTCAACACGGGCTTTGCCATTCTTTCAAAATGCTCTGATCGTTGCGCTTCATCAAGTTCTGCCCAGTCAAGTGATCTCACGTCCCTGTTTTCGACTCTGAAGCAACCCTCGTTTCCGTCACTTAGTGAATACAACGAAGAATGCGGCCGTCGGAAGCCACACGATGCACACGTCAAAAGGGGGGCATCCACCGATGTCAAGTCTGCGTCACTGTGCATTTTTGCCTTGCCCCACGATACGGTGCCACGCCCTTGAGCTTTCAAGAATTTCTCTCCAAGTTCTCGCTGCTTCCCGGGCTCGACGCGCTGCGAGTCCAAAATATCGCTCATTTCATTGATGATACTTTGACGGTGCTTTTTGACGTCACTCAGCAGCCAATTAAGACCACCACGATGGCACGATTCCAAATCCTCAAGAGTATCAATGCAAAGCTTGTCAAATCTTTCATCAATGACGTTTTTGTATGGCTTGACTTGAACATCAAACTGCCCCTTCTGTTCAACCCGACGAGAATATTTCCAAACATGCTTGTATTCCATGGGATAACGCCTGTTGTCGTATTCGCATTGTATCACAAAGTATCTTTCGTCGTTCTCCTCTTCCACCTCCGCCTCTCTGACTTTGTAGTCCACATCCACAATTTCGCAATCGTACGGTGTTCTATTGTGTACGGCCGGCCAATTGTCCCACCATCCACCCGGTACCTTTAACTTCAATCCGATCAAAGATCTAGCCCACGAATCGACGAGGGGAGGACGTTGCTTTCTCTTCTCCCTTAACAATTTGCAATCTTCGCCACATTCCAAGCCTTTGGTCACCAACCATTCCAGTTGAGCCGTCTCAAAGCCGTTGATGGCCTGCTCACCTTTCCAATCCTCAAGCAAAGACCAGTCATCTCCTCTTATGTGTTCATGAACCACCTGAAGAAGCGACGCCCGATCTTCGAGCCTCTCGCGACTGAGAGTGCACAGGCCACGCAATTTTCTCTCTGCCTGCTTGGCACCCGCAGCATCTTTGGCGTCATCCATTTCGCAGATGAGTTTGTTGCACACATGGAGCCACGCGACCAACATTCGAGATGCCCTGTCTCTCCAACTTCCATTGTTTGCATAAAAAAGAAGCACCGACAGTTCCGGATTGTCAGCGAAGTGTTTAAACTTGCAGTCCCTGCCGGGCACTTCCCACATCTTGATTTTCGCAAAGTCATGACCTTGAGCCAGTTCCACGGCCTTCTTTGCACGCATCGATCGTCTCGCGCCTTCCTTCGCCTTGTTTTCCGCCTCAGCAACCTCTTCGGGCGTCCTGCGTGCACTTGACCATTTCCCGACGCACGTCCCTGACTTTCTCTTCGCCTCGGCATTTTTGTCCTTGGCTTCTTCCTTTTGTTCTTCAGTCATGCGCGCTCTTGAATTTCTCTTTCGTTCCGCCGACAGAGTCAATGGAGTCTTTCGTTTTTCTGCACCTCCAAGCAACTGCGGCATGACTGGAACTGGAACTGGGGAAAGAGATCCTCGATGAACTTCAGTCACTTCCTTGGAACAACCTTCGTCATCGTGAAGGCAAGCCTGCTCAGGGCACAGGCCATAGCTGCCAGTTTGCGTTTCGTCCTCGTCATAAAACAAGGATGAGCGGTAAGGTCCGTGTGCCACTTCCGCTTGTGGTTGCAACCAATCAAAGTCTTTTTCTTGACGACGCATGCCAAGCTTGTGGAACAGCGGGGAAGTCATTGGTTGATCCCCACACACACATTGATCGTTCTCTTCCTCCGTCTCTTCGCCTTTGTCTCCCCCGCCCCCAAGCCGCCAATTGTCATGCACCACCTCATCCCATTCCACGTGGTTGGCGCCTGAGTTAGATGACAGTGCGTCAAATTCGGGGTCAGCCTCGGTCTTCGCCTTGACGGCCGCAATGGCATCGGAGGTAGTGCTCTCGAGAGTGAGACGTTTTGCTGAGGGCAATGACAATGCGCCTTGTGGCAATGCTGCGAGAAAGACCAAGCCCATGCAAATGGTCTCGAGAGTGACAGATTCGCAAGAAGGCAGTGCTGCGAGTCTCCTGCTCCTTTTGTTTTCCAACATTGCAGGTAGCGAAGAAACGCTACGGCAGACGAGGGAGACAGCCAGCAAAAGGAAGCACAAGGAGGAGGCGTCAGGCGCATGCCGCTCCACCTTCGTCAGAATTGCTGCATTTGCAAAATACGACCGAGCAATAGCCAACTGCGATGGCATTGCCAGTTCTTGCCCGCGATCAATGCCCTCTAGGCGCCTGGCGCAGAAGCAGTAGCAGCAGTCACAGCACGGACTGTGTGAGTGAGCTGGACCCTGCGAGGGATGAGATCCCCCCCCCTTTCCCTTTGCCCCTGACTTGGAGCTCCACCACCGTGGAGAACGACCCCTGAACGTCCTCCTGCATCTTCCTCGAGTTGTGTCCCTGTCCCTTCCGTACCTTCCGAGGATTCTCAACTTTCCTCTTGCATCTGCAATTGCCTTTCCACGCTGGATGGTTTTTGTATCCTTCTTCATTCGA
>Ga0222718_10002773_pt1 | contig 15416 bp, 15 predicted proteins | sample C33_27DmetaG_FD_165045 | JGI IMG/M metagenome (GOLD analysis project Ga0222718, IMG submission 165045) | Estuarine water microbial communities from San Francisco Bay, California, United States - C33_27D | ecosystem: Environmental > Aquatic > Marine > Unclassified | place: USA: California... | reverse complement strand
AAAGCGGATGCCAAAAAGACAACCGCCAAAGAATAAGACATGGGTACAGTTGACGCAAGATTTCGTCAAGGAATGGCCGGAGGTTCTAGAGGGACTACAGTTCCAGAACATGCCGGTCAAGTACCTGTTATACATAGACATCATACTTAAAAATAACATCACCATACACTACGACATAGCCAAGGAACTAAAGAGTAAGAAACAGGAAACCATCGCTAGGTTCCTGAGAAAGACAATAGAAGAGAACTATATCAAAATTAAGAGTGTGGACATGAAATTTGACATACCCGCCTTGAAGAGAGACATGGAATCCAAGACTTCGTTAATAATGGCAAAAACTTTTAAAAGATAATGTTTGATAAAAAATTTCTCATAATAACTGCACACCCAGACGATCTAGAAATGGGCTGTGGAGGACTTGTTGCTAAAGTAAACAAGCACGGTGGTTCTGTTACTAATCTAATACTAGTAAAACCATCAGCGGAACATAATACAAATAGAGACGAAAACATCGTTAAAAGAGAACTAGAAAAAAGCAAAAGTTTATTAAATTTCAACACAATAATATATGATACACCTTTGCATGCCAATGGCAGACCAAACTTGACTTTATCAAACAACCTAATATCATTTGCTGAGTCACATACTCACAATCACAACATACTGATCTCACATTGGAGAGAAGACCACCACCAAGATCACAGGGTGTGTCATGACGTGGCAAAAAGTATATCAAGAAAGCACTTTGAACAATTTTGGTGCATGGATCAACCGCCATACAACCTACACTATAAACAGTTTGATTGCAATCAGTATGTGGACATAACAGACCATGTTGCTCAAAAAAGACAAGGACTGGAGTCTTATGCAACATATTTTAACAATGATTCAATTGATACCATTATCAACTACAACAAATACAGAGGGAGTTTTTTAGGTGAAAACAAAGTTGCGGAAACATTTCATCTAATGTATAATAAGATATGAGAATTTTAGTACTAGGAGGCTACGGATTCATAGGTAGCCATATTTGCCAGCATCTTAAAACAGAAGGTCACACAATAGGAATAGTGGATTGCTATCATCAATACTATACATTTCCTGATTGGGAATATCATCCCGTATTAAATCAGAGAAAAGCAATCACAGGCACCGACAAAGAATACATTGGTCAAATAGAAAACTTACAATTCATGGAACAGACGTTTGAGGATTTCAAACCAGACAGAGTAATACACGTGGCCACGTATCCAAACGCAAGGATGGTCAAAAGAAATGTGCTTGACGCCACTAACAACATGGTGACTGCTACCGCCTACATACTTGACCTGTGTGTTAAACACAAAGTACAAAAAATTGTTTATGCATCAAGCAGTATGGTATACGGAGAGTTTGATAACAAGATCCCGGATGAATCTGTTGTGCCAAAACCAAACACACTCTATGGATCATACAAAAGGCAAGGCGAGATCATGTGCAAGATATGGCACAGGGAGTATGGACTGAACTATGTGATAATGAGACCTTCGGCATTATACGGAGAGAAGGACACAATTACCAGGGTCATAAGCCAATTGACCAAGGCCGCACTCACAACGGGCAAGATGACTGTGCAAGGACCGGACAATAAACTAGACTTCAGTAATGTGCTTGATGTGGCAAAGTATTTTGCAATGGCCACCACTAACGAAGTGGTGAACGAAACCTTTAACTGCACAAGAGGAAATGGTAGGAAGATAGTGCATGCCGCAGAAATAATCAGAGAGACACTGGGAGTTGGGGACATCATTACCAAGCCACATGACTCATTCTACCCAAATAGAGATACTCTTAACAGTGATAAGGCCAAGTCGATGCTGAACTTCAATCCGACTATAGATATAGAAGACGGCATACCAAATTACATAAATTGGTTCATGAAACAGCCTTTTTATTTTGAAAATCTAGATATCAATAAAAAATTTCGGTTGGGTACAACAGTTTAAATTTACTCCTGCAAAAATCCCATGTGTAAGTTTGAAGTATAATGTCTTCATTATAATCACTTTCCTCAGTAAATTTTTTACCATCCATGGCACCTTTTGCCAACCATTCATTTTTAGTCCCTAACCATTTTTTCAATCTGTACTGTGTCTCCACTGTGGGTTTTTTGTTCTGCCATAACACTAATTTAGACACTTCTCTGAAAGCATTTTTCCATGCCGTGTAATTGTCGGGTGCCAGCACGGTTTCGTTTGAAATGATCGGTACGACTTCGTGCGGTTGGGACAACGTGAAGTCCAATATATTATTATCTGGCGTTTCTAGGCACAGTGTTTTGTTGTACAAATTTATGTTGAAAGTTCCGTACGCAACATCCAACTCCTTTAGATGTGCGTGGAATATCCTGTGCCTCTTTGCCAATGCCCTGTCAACAGTGTAATCAAACATGAAAGTTTCCTTGACCTTGCTCTTTGCAAAAACGGCATAGAAATATTCTGTGTTTGACTCTGTGGACGCTTGTTTGTATGCCTGTGTCCTACCGTCTACGTTGTGTATCCAGTGCAGTTTGTTTTTCAACTTATTCTTACGGACATGATTTTCCAGTAAATCATAATTTTCTTGTTCAAAGGGTTCTCCGTTTGAAATAAAGCAAATGTCAAAACAGTCTTTTTTGTCTGGGGCACTAACGTCGTATATAAAGGGATAGTCATATATCTGTGTTTTTATGCGTGATAATGCCTTGCCTGGCAAATAGAAAGTGTTGCCTTGCCGGTATATCTTCAAGTCTTCCCAGTAAGAGGGATAGAACAAAACATCATCGTTTAAAGAATCAGAGTATTTCATGTATCTTGCCATGGGTATTTTTAACGTTGATATGTTTTCCATAACGTTGGACAAGTCATAATGTTGTTCCAAGTAATCAAACTCGTAATCAAAATTGTGTGTATGATAATTCACATCTTTGTAATCACGCAGAAACTTTATGTCCTGATCAGTAAATTTTTTTGGAAACAGGAACGTATCACCTTCCTGCTGTTGTTCGTTTGCCCACACATGTACCTGTATGGCTTGATGCTGTTCTGGAATGTAATCAAAATTAAAATCACTATAATCAATTTTACTGCTTAACATCCATTGGTATTCTGTACGTGTCTCTGCCAACATTCTCTTTGCCATCTTGAAATAACTGTCAACAAACGGTATGACCACTGCGTGGGGAAACACAGACTTTATCACTGCTATGTTGTTTTTACTTTTACTGTTTCCAAAATCTACTGCCACGCAATCAAACACCATAGTACTCCTTGATTGAATCACAAACGTATAACACCTCATTCTTCTTAAGGAAAGGATGTATAGGCAACGACATCACATCCTGACAGAATCTTTCTGCATTTGGCATTTCCTGTCCGGTGTCAAACATTTTCATCCTTGACATAGGTTGTGGATAATGAATTTGTGTCTGTATACCTTTGCCGTCCAGGAAGCTCTTGAGTCCGTCTCTGTCTTGTGCCCTAATAACAAGTTTGTGACTATTAGATATTGTGTCTGCTCTTGATTCGATTGCACTTATTCCTATTTCATCTAATTTTTTTGTGTACCACTGCCTGACCTTTTTTGTCCTAGACAATAATGACTTATACTTGGAAAGTAAAAAATTTAGGACATTGGCATGGTCATTGCTCAGGCATGAGTTGTATCCGTATTCTAACTTGCCCGTGCCTTTGCCGTGATATCGTAGGCTACGTATAAACTTCGCTTCATCGATGTCATCCGTGAGGACCATACCCCCGTTGCCAAAGCAAGGCAGTGGTTTGCTGGGTGCGAAACTGAGACTGCTGATGTCTCCTAACTTGCCACTTGGTTGTTTTTTGTAAATGCTTCCGAGGCTCTGTGCGGCGTCTTCTATAAGAGGTATCTTGTGTTTGTCACAGTACTGTCTTAGTCTATCATAGTCTGCGAGGTTGCCAAATAGGTTCACATACACCAAAGCATCAGGTAAAATTGTGGCGGGTAGATTTGCTATCAACCCTTTCCTGTCAACGTCAACAAAAGTTATCGTCGCTCCGGTCCTTTTGATCGCTTCCGCTGTGGCCAAGTAACTGACCGCCGGACACAGCACATTTGATCCAGGTCCTATTCCTTTGGTCCTTAAAGAAAAATAAAGTGCGTCGGTACCACTACCTACCGCTATTCCATATTTCCTCTTTGTGAATTTTGCTACAGACTTTTCAAACTTGTCTAGCCAAGATCCTTCGGTATGGCTACTACTGATGACGTTGCCCGATTTCCAAACTTCCTTGACCCTACGAGTAATCCTCCAACTGTAGGCATCATATATCCTGTCCACTCCTCCAAACTTGATCATTAGAATTCTTTTTTTACACCCACTTGTGGGTTCTCGACACAACTGTCGGTTATTTCTTTTATAGTTTCTTTTTTTAAATCTACCCCACATGTTGCTGATGGTTTTATTCCACATCCAACCAGCAACAATAAAATTATGGCATATTTCATCCTAGTACTTTTACCCCATATTTGTTGGTAAATGCCTTACCATCCTCCCTGTCGTTCACGATAGGTTGTCCCTTTATGTTCAAACTGGTGTTCAAAAGTATGGGGCAACCGGTCTGTCGTTTCCATTCTGTGAGCAGTGCGTGGAACCCTGGATTGTCCGTCTTACGCACCGTTTGAACCCTGGAAGTGTGATCATGATGTATTATGGCAGGGAACGTTTTACCATGCGTACACGCCGCTGTAAATTGCATATAAGGGGTGTTTTTGACTGCTTTAGGGAGTTCAAAATACTCGTTTACATCCTCTTCTAGTATGGCTGGAGCGAATGGTCTGAACTTCTGTCTTTTCTTGATACTGTTTACCAAATCCTTGATGTCCTCACCCCGCGGGTCCGCCAACAATGATCTATTACCAAGTGCCCTGGGTCCAAACTCCGCCCTTCCACTTGCGACTCCCACCATCTTGTTTTCCTTCAATTCTTTTATCAGACTGTCCACAGGATACTCACCATCTATGTTGTGTCCCAGGAACGGGTGTTGCCATTCCAGGTGTTTTTTCTCGTGTGCGGCAATGCAACCAAGACTGGATCCGGCATCACCGGGATTTGGTATGATCCATATGTTGTCAAACAGTCCCATGTTGGCCAGCACCCTGTTCGCGGCACAGTTCAGAGCGACTCCACCTGCATAGACCAAATTCCTACTGCCATACTTGGATGCCCTCATCCAAAGATCTGCGAGCAGTTCTTCCGTGACTGCTTGTATACTTGCGGCAATGTCCATGACGTCTGCTTCGGGATGCCAGTCACTCAATCCCCTGTGTAGGTTCTGTTTAAGTTTAAAAGGTGACTGCTCCACAAAGTCGTCATATATCTTTTGTTTGTACTTTGGCGTTCCGTACGCGGCCATGCCCATCAGGATGTATTCCTCTTCCGCAGGTTTGAGTCCACAACGATGTGTGAATGCACTGTACAGTATTCCTACACTGTGTGGATACTGTATGGTTTCTTTTCTTTCTAGGTGATTTTTATCCGCTGTTGATATGGAAACGGTATCCCACTCTCCTATTGCGTCCACTGTCAGTATCGTTGCACCATCATCCTTGAACGGTGACGTGAAGTATCCTGCCGCGGCATGCGAGTCATGGTGTTTGACGTACTCGTCTATCTTGATGCCAAAGTGATCCAGGTGCCATTGTGGCATCTCCGTGTAACTCATGGCCAGGCCATATTGTCCAGCATAGAACTGCCTGGTCTTTTTCAATAACGGTTTCTCATAGTATACCACTTTGTCAAAAGGACCAAACGTGTTGGCCTCGTCCACTATCTTCTGATTCAGGTAGTGATCGTTCTTGACCTTTGAATATCGTTCCGCGTGTGCGGCCCACATTATCTCACCTGTGCCCAAACTATAATCCACCACAGCCATGGCGGCGTCGTGATTCATGCAGTTGATACCTAGTATTCTCATTTTTTATCTTTTCTTTCTAACCAAATTAAATCTCTTATTTCTTGCACTACAAGGAATGCCCACATCTCCGCGTCCTTTGACGTGACCCTGGTGTTGTATTCTGTAGGTTCCTCAAACATTTTGTTTGTGTCTTCGAAACGACCCTCTTTGATTGTGTCCATCCATATGACATAGTCTGCACCAAAGTGTTCTCTTGTTTTTTTCGTGGGACACACGAAGTCCGCCACCACTGTCCTGTTGGCACCAATAGAGGTTTCTGCTAGTGACCGCATACGTAAAGACTGTCTTCTTCTACCGTCTTCAGAGAAATCCCAATCGTTTGCTTCTTTCCTAACTTCATCTGCGTTAAGCCATACAGCATTCAATCTCTGTACTATCATCTGTGCCAGTGTTGTCTTGCCTGATCCAGGCAATCCCATTACAAGTATTTTCATTTGCCGATCTCCCAACCTATCACTACACCGTAGTTCTCTTCGCCGTTATGTTTCTCGTATGCTGGAGAGATAAACAATCCTCCTGCCTTGTATCTGATCATCGGAAGTATGTCCTCTGACTTGTATCCTGTGACCAATCCTAGTTCCAGTGTCCAGTATTCGTCCAGTTCAAATTCTCTGCCAACGTATGTGCTGATCCTGTCCTCGGAGTTGTAATACACACCTGCTATGCTGTTGTCCACTGTGCACCTTGCATGTGGATGTATGTTGTTGTAGTTGGCTTCGAGGCCCACATGCATAGACACTGCTAAAAATAATCCTAGGCAACTCATTTAAGACTCCAGGTGGTGTTCCTCCATCTTGCCTTTACCCTATCCAGCAACTTCTCCCACTGTTCTAATTCTATATCGTATTCAAAATTCTGTGTTGTCTCATTCACTTGTAATTCTTTTGCTCCATTCTTGATGTGGAAGTTCCTTGCCATATCCGTCAAAGGCGAAAGTGTTACTAGTCTATTCAAGTGATTTGATTTTTTCACCATCTTGTAAACTTCGTTTACTATGGCTCGTCCGCCACCTTTCTTCTTCGCCCATACAGTGTAGGCTATCGCTATGTCACCCTGTACACCTGCCCTGTGTATTGCCTGCATGGCGGCGTCTTTGCTCAACATATCCATTTCTTCTACTGTCTTTGGTACATCGTGTGTGAATGCGAAACACATAATGGCGGCTAGGTCGCCCTGATCATCTTTCAGACCGTATATCTTCCTACCGTATGCCTGTCTGAAGGCAAGATCCAATTCCGGTCGTACAGGATCCTCCGTAACATCGATATATGGCATTTCGAGCAGTTCATACTTGGATTTCTTTTCGAATGCCTTTTGTATCTTCTGTGTAATTTTTTCCATTTTTTATTTGTATATAAATGGGTCTTTCTTTTTCAACTCTTTAAGTCTCTTCCTGTATTTGATCTCTAACTTGATTTTATTGATCAAATTCTTTATCCAAGTGAACATTATTCGTCTCCTATTAGTTTATTATTAGTTTATTAAAAGTTGGTAACATTAATTTTACAGCATCTTGGTGTGCCTCGTCAAGTGGGTGTGTGGTGCCACGTGGATAATCTTCCATCATTGCCCACTGGTTGAATCCCATGCAACGCTCTCCAAAGAAAAACCATTTGGAAAGATCTATCTCGGAATGTAGAGCATTCATGAATGAATCTTGATCCTTGTGATGATCGAACTCCTGGTAAAACAGACTGTTGTCGGCTAGAGTAAACATGAATGGTATTTTTTTCTTCTCTAAAATGTTCTGTAACCAAATAATGCTCTTCCAACTGAGATAAGTTTCGTGGTACTGGTTTGCCCCATATTTGTAAATGCTTTCAGCAAAATCACGCACACCTGTTTCACTTAGGAATTTCTGTCTGATACGCCATTGTTCCTGCTGTTCTTTTGAACCTTCCATCACTTTGTGTGCTTCCTTGTCTCCGCTTTCTGTGTCCCATGGGGAAATTGATGCCCACCTTGTGTCTTCGAGATTAACATGCCTAGGCATTGCCCAATCATATCGAGAAAGGAAAGTCCACATGACCACCACGCCCTTGATATCATTTGTGTTTGCCACTGCGTTGAAAACTCTTCTTGCCACTGCTTGATTGCCGTGTCCACCGAACGCTCTGCACACGTATTCACTGCCTGAGTGTTCACTTAACCTATACGACCAAGTTTGCTTGGATGGCGTCTTGCCGTCCACGTCATCGGACAATTCATTGCCCAGTGTGAAACTGCATCCACCTGCTATAATTTTCTTAGTCATATATCTGTAACACCTTATTTAGAAGTGGGAAAACTTCTCCGAAATTTTCTTTCCTGTAGTTGTCTGTCTGTAAGATCCTTGCTTTGCGTTGTGCTCTGATCTCTGGTGTGTCCCTGTCCGCGGCGTTCATGAACCTTATGCTGGGTTGGTAGTCAGTCAACATATGATATCTGTCCGTGACTATGTCCTTTACCTGCTTTGGCAGTGTCTGTATGTTGAACACATCAGGATCGAAGCAGGTGTTCACGTAGAAGAACTTGGGTTGGAACTGTGCCACCCATAAGGCCATTTTCGCCCAATTGAAAACATTGAATATGGAAACCGTGGAACATATCTGGAAGTCCATGTTGGCAGTCTGTCTTTCTTTGAACTTGACGAGGTTAGCACTCACTTCTCTCCAGTTCGCTGGGTGTCTCTGATATTCAAACGCTTCACCTATGTCATCTATACTGAATGCAATTTCAACATGTTTGAAGTACGCCCATAGGTCAAATATCTCCTGTGGTGGTAGTTGTGTGCCGTTGGTGTTGTAGTGTATGTCTATGTTCTTGGCGTACCCTTTCTCAACACAGTGCATCAAGATCTTGAAGTGATCCTTGATCATGAACGGCTCTCCGCCCGTGAACTCGAAGTACTCCACGTGTTTGAGATCTTCCTTGAGGTCCTCGAAGAACTGTGGGTTACGTTTTGGCCAGCCACCCTCACGTAATTGTTTCCTGGCAAGAGGATTGTCCCCGCCCTTGGCCGTTTCGTAGTCTATCTCTTCCTGTGCCCACTTGCTGGAACTCCAGGAACCACATATCCTACATTTCAAATTACACACGTTGCCTAACTTAAAGTCAATGAACTTCAACGTTGGCTCGCTATTGGGTGTCCAATCCGTTAGACTCGTCTTCATCTTGTACAGTGAATTTTGTCTCTTGCTTGTTTTGCCTGCGTCTTCTTCTTGCCAACAACTCTGACAACCCACGGGACGTTCACCTTTTCGGAACTGCTCACGTAAATTCTCCATATATGGATTGTCTTGGATTGATTTTAGACTCTGTTCGTATACTTTGACATCAGGGACACTGCCTTTGTACAAACAACACGGAGATGCTCCACCATTCACATCAACTTCGAGGTGTGTCCATGGAAGCGGACAAACATTTGTCTTTATATACTTGTCCACCATTCCAACACCCTTTCGTCTCTGCTTAATATTTTTGTTATGTCCTGTCGCCTGATCTTGTCAATGCTCTCTTGCCTCTCTTTGCCCCTTTTGGTAGGAGTGAACGTTTCTCTGTTTTTAAGATTTTTCAAAACATCTATCAATGCCCTCTGTTTTCTCGTGGCAATAGGTTCCATGTACGCCAGTGCTTCGTCAATTATAGTGTGTAACAAATCTTTAGGCAATGCCAATGGACTCAGAATCTCATCATTACTGAAAGTGAACATGACCTTTGTCAATATCTCTGTATCTAATTCACGGCTGAGGTCGAACATATTTTTAAGTTCCAACAATCCTGGCATTGTAATTGTGTAATCAAGTCTCATTTCCCTAGGGGTCTTAGCAACTGCCATGCCCTGTTTAAAATTGTCTAACCAAGATTCATAGTTTAAACCGTCACGTATGTATTCACCCACTTCTCCTGTCCCGTCAAGTGATGAACATATCTGCCAATCCTGGAATTGTGGCAGTAGGTCAAACAAGTTCACTCCTTTGAACGAAGTCCTGCTTAGATTTGTGTTGTACCTCACGCAGACTTGATTAGCAAATCCGAGATCTATGATCCTCTGCATCGCAGTCCAGTGGATATCCCACATGAGTGGCTCTCCGCCACACCAGTATATTTCCTTTATTGTTTTGGTCTCAACCGCTTCCTTGAACTCCTCCACGACCTGTGTGTCCTGGAATACTGATATCTGTTCTCTCAGGGGTGATGCCATCCAAGGCGAAGATTCCTTGTTCCAGGTCTTTTGCTTTCGAGACTCTGCCTCCCAACTAGAACTTAACATATTACCACACATCCTACATTTGAAATTACACAAATTGTTGAACCTGTAATCAAAACTGATAACAGGCATTGTTGTGGCACCTGTGTCATCCGTCTTTTCAAATGCTTGATCAACCCTGTCGCTGAAAAGTCTATTCCAGTACGACCTGTACACATCGGTGTTAAGAAGTTTATGATCACACACCTCACATTCAGATAGTTCTTCTCCGGCCAACATACGCAAACGTACAGACCGCATATGTTCTGAATTCCAATGCTCTTTGAGTGTCAATGGTTTGTACTCTTTGGCGTCGTTTCCTGTGTCTATGTATTGCTTGAAACTCTGTGCTGGTTCTCTCGAAGCACAACACATCCTTCTCTCTGTCTGTGGCGAAAGATATGTGTGTGTCCATGGAGCCATACAGAAAGTGTTATTGCCATCACTTGGTTTAATTCTTTTCATACTTCTCAAATAATTCTTTCCATTCTGGGAATATTTCAAGGCTGTTTTCGTTCCTTATTTGATCGTATTTCCTAGTGTTCGCAAAGAAAAGATCAAGGTGTTTCTGATTGTCAGTCGAATACATCCAATCTAAAGCAGACTGAAATCCTTTTGTTGCCCTTGTAAGAGAATCCTGTCCCTGTAACCATGAGATGTGGGAGTGATATTTTTCTTTAACCTGATCTTTAAATTCTGGTGGTAGTATGTCCATCCTTTGCCATATTGGATGTTGCAGTAGGTTGAAATTGAAATCTTGAGGTTTAATCAAACCCTGCTCTACCCAACTCTGATGGAAATCTGTTACGTGTAGGCTGTTTATCAAACCAACCGTGGCACTTATATAAAAATCAACCTGTGGACACACTTCCATCATTCTTTTCCTGTTGGCTATCGTCTCTTCCCACACCGTGCCTTTACGCATAAGTTCTGCCCTAGGACCTTCTGCATCGAGACTTGCTCCAACTGATACCGAATCAAACTTGTTCCATAATTCAAACACGTCAATGTCTTTGAATGTTGTCCTACTGAAATTAGTGTTGTATATCAATCTCACATGATACATCTTACGTTTGTCCAACTCTTTCAAGATTCTGTAGTGTTCTTCCATTATTATCGGTTCACCACCTGCGAAATAGAATTGTTCGGTATGGTCAAATTGTGCCAACATCTGCTCCCAAAGGTCATCTGTGCTTCTTCCGACTTTCATTACTTTAGCATGTGGTGGCGGACTTCCTGTCAACTTCTTGTGGTCCTCATACCAGTTTGAACTGAACCAAGTTCCACAACTCCTACAAGCCATGTTACATAGATTTGAGAATCGTATATCCCAATATTTCATTACGAAGTCTGCTTTACCGTCGGGTAATGTGTTATGGACTAATGGAATATTGTGTCCGAAATGTTTATTTGAACTTAGACGCAATGAAAAGAACCCAGACTTCTCTTGATCATAACACTTCATACACTCTCGTGACTTTTGGTTGTTTAACATACGTGTTCTCATCTGCTTCATTTTTTCGCCATTGAATACCTCTTCCATGCTGTTCTCATTCAAGTTACCTACAGGGAACGGATCAAAAGCAAAGCAACAAGGATATGCCCGACCGTCTGGATATGCGTGAAGATGCATCCAAGGAAGTATACAGAATGTGTCACTTTCGATTAATAACTCCCTCTCTTTAGGAGTCATGTCTTTAATTTTTAATTTTTCAGGCTCCTTCGCCCCATACTCATATGCCACGGTACCATTCTCCTATAATTGGGAAAGTCTTCTCGAAGTCCTTTCCTGATCGTTTGTCGTATTGACTGTAAAATAATTTGAAATCTTTCTGTAACTGTTCTTGTGCGGCCGCACCTGCATGTGGTGTTTTGACCACGTCCAAGTAATCTATTAGCCTCTGTGTTTGATTGATTTCCATATGTTCCAAATGTTTTTCGTTGTTATTTAAAAACTTTACCAAGTCCAGTTTAAATTTATTTCTCAGGTCGTCTGGTAGCACAAGCGGTGATTGGAAACTCGGAAACCTCAATATGTTCAAAGTGTAATTGATCGTTGGCCCATACACCTTACTCGCACTTTTGAACCATACCATCTTTTCTAAAAATTCAGGCAATGACTCCAAACATAAGGCATTGATAGTCGCCATGTTGTGTATCTCAGATGGTACCTTATCTACCATCATGTGTAAAAGGTTGGAATGCCAAGTGCCAAAATCCATTCCGTCCCTGATATATCCTGCCTGTTCGAACGTGGCCTCACAACTTGTGTACAAATGGAAGTTCTTGAATCCTTTTAATTTCTCTTTGAACCTATCGATTATGCTCTGCTTGGCTCCGAGGTTAGAATTGATGGCAATACGCATATCGGGATTCATTTTGTCACCTTGTGTCTCTATCCAATCCAGCAGTCTCCACAAGTTAGGCGACATCATTGGCTCACCGCCTGTGATACGTAATTCGTCCAGGCTTTTATGTAGATCACTCTCCCACCATTTGTAGAACGCTTCAACGTATGGGTTGGTCTCGTCCTTCTTGTATGGTTCAGCGGAATCGTGTGCGTGAGTGAAATGGTTCCTTCCGTCCGATGTCAGTCCTGTGTATGGACCTTTCTGTTTGATGTCATTTGCCCATGTTGAACTGAATGCTGGATTACAGTAGGTGCATTTGAAATTACAGGTCCTGTCGAACGCTATTTCGAGTGTTTTTAAATTTACATCTTGATTGTGATCTAACTTGTAGGCAGTCTCAAGATCTTCGTTCTTGAATATTTTTGATTTATACACCCTGTCGCTGATGTTATCCCTGTGTATGTCCTCTATCTTCCAACAGTATTCGCAACCGGCAGGACGTTCTCCATTCTGCATCTGCCTACGTTGTTCTTTCTTTTCTGCTGTGTTATGTAATAACTTTGGATTCTGTTGTACTGCTATTGGATCAATCTTGTGTGGTGGTGGATGGTGACAACTTGTGGTCATACCACTGCCCAACCATATAGTGGCGTTATACCACTTCGCTCCGCAGAAACTTGCTGACTTGGTGTCTAGTATTTGTTTCTTGTATTCTAAATCATTCATGCGTTCTTACACTCCTCCCAGAACTCTTCCATCTCAGGAAAAGTGTTTAAAAATCTAGTTAACCGTCTTCGATCGTGTTCGTTAAAAAAAGCGTAAAAGTTTTTTTTGTTTTGCGTACTTGCGTCCGCGTTTTCTCGCCAGTATGCGAGATTGCGTTGCATTTTTTGGATCTCAAAGTCCTTGAATATGTGTAACCCGTTGTCCTCGCCGGAATTCTGTTTCATGTATTCTATGTTGTCCTCGTGTATGCTCTGGTACGCCTCTGGTAGCATGGTTATCTGTTGCCAGGCGGGTTGTCTAAGCAGTGGCACGTCGAACCACACACGCTGATATGTCTTGCTGTATTTCTTACGCAGTTCTAGGATCTTCTCCAGCAACCTGTCCATACTGGTTATGCTGAGATTGTTGTAGGTTATGATGAATGTGATCGAGTTACGACCAGGTATCCTGTCCAGGAACTCCTCCACGTTGTCCATCATGTAGTTGAAGTCCAATCCGTCACGTATGTACTCCGCACGATTCCCGAATGCGTCCACTGACACGAACTGCATCATGTGTTCCACCTTCTCCTGCATACATATCGTCTGGGCCATGTTGAAGTACTTCTCCTTTAACTTCTTGTCCGCGGGACACATGTTGCTTGTGACGTTCAGGTGTAGGTCATCCTTGGGATGGTCTATTATGTACTGGAACACCTTGTACGTGTTCACGTCCATCATGGGTTCACCGCCCGTCATACGGAAGTGCTTTAGATTCTTGTACAGGGTTGGCCACCACTTCCAGAACGCAGTCACGTAGGGATTTGTCTCCCTGTTTGGTATGGGTCTGCGACGGCCCTGGAAGTGTTCTGGTGCGTTATGGGGTGGCGTCGTTGGGTACTCGCCATAGAGTTCAGTTTCCCTGGCCCAAGTAGTGCTGAACTGTGGCGAACAATAACTGCACCTGAAGTTACAGGCGTTGCTGAAGTTCACCTCAACGTATCTCGGCGTCCATTTCTCGTCTATGGGATTCTTCCTGATGTCATCGAAGTCCTGCATGGCCCATGGCTCACCCGACCGGTAGTGCCTGTCCGACATCTCGCCCGTCTTCTCTATGTTCCAGCAGTAACTACAACCTGATGGCTTCTCGCCCGCCAGCATCTGTTGCCTCTGTTTCAGTTTCTCATCAGTGTTGTGCAGTGCCGCGGGATTGTCCTTCAACTTGTTGTGGTCTATCTCGTGCAGTGGTGGGTGGTAGCAACTGTTGGTCAATCCGGTGGGCAGGTGCAGTGACGTCTGGTTCCACTTGGCCAGGCACATCGTGGGTGACACCTCGGCCAGTTTCTCCTTGGCGTGGTCTGCCTGTGACTTATAGGTACTTTTGTTCACGGTCCTGTACTCCTTTGTTGATCCACTGTGGTTGGCAGAACTTGAAGAAACTGCTCTGCTCGTCGTCGTAGTCCGCTATGGTTATGCCCAGTCTCTGCCTGAGGCTGTTGCCATAGAGTTCTATGAGTTCATCCACTTCTCCATCTAATTCATCGAATCTGTCGTTGATGTCATCAAGGTCTCTGACCACTTCTGGTTCGAATTTTTGTATCACTGTCTGCCAACAACCTATCCTCGCTCCTAACATGGCGTACTTGCCGTTTTCAACATCGGCTCCCACACTCATCCATGTGGTCAAGCACTTAAGATTTGGTCTATACATCTTGCTCATGAACTCCGCTGGGTTTATCGAACTTCCTTGATCGAGGCTCATCTTAACCCCTTCCCTGTACCCTGCCGTAAATGCCTGGTTAGGTGAGGTATTGATCACCGTCTCCGAATACACATTGTGGAGATTCTCATGTGGAACCCCCCAACAGAAGTCTATCTGATTTTCTTTCGTGTCCGCGTTCTCGTGTGTCTTCATACCCAGACAGGTTTCTTTAGGCCAGCCAACCACTCCACCGTTGCCGTATATCAGTCCATTCACACTGTTCCTTGCTCTCCATCTGTGCACCGCTTTCGGATTTGTTTTCTTAAAGTCCAATGCCTGCAAGATAAACTTTGGATCAATGATGTTGTCACCGTCCACTGAGATGAAGAAATCCGTCTCCGCTACCTCGGCCGCGGCCTTGTGTGCGTTGTCGAATCCAACAACACCGTCAACACGTTTGGC
>Ga0222718_10002771_pt1 | contig 15428 bp, 17 predicted proteins | sample C33_27DmetaG_FD_165045 | JGI IMG/M metagenome (GOLD analysis project Ga0222718, IMG submission 165045) | Estuarine water microbial communities from San Francisco Bay, California, United States - C33_27D | ecosystem: Environmental > Aquatic > Marine > Unclassified | place: USA: California... | reverse complement strand
TGAGAAAAGAAAACACCAGGATATCTATCTTCAATACCTTTTGCATTAAAAGGGAAGCCATGACCAGCATCATATCCATCTTTTACACTTGCACCGATTGGAACAAGTGACATTACCTCAACACCTCCAGCTATAACAACATCTTGAGTTCCAGACATTACGGCTTGTGCAGCAAAGTGAAGTGCCTGTTGAGAGGAACCACATTGCCTATCTACAGAAGTTCCTGGAACAGATTCGGGTAAGCTTGATGCAAGTATAGAATTTCTAGCAATGTTTCCTGATTGAGCACCAACTTGATCAACACAACCAAAAATAACGTCATCTATATCTTTTGGATCAATACCTGTAATTTTAACAAGCTCATCAAGAACAACTGCACCCATATCTGCAGGATGCCACTGACTCAAGCTTCCATTTTTTTTGCCACCAGGAGTCCTGACTGCACCTACAATATATGCTTTCTCCGACATAAATAAATCCTCATAAATTTCTTATGAGGATTATTGTAGCAAATTATTATTTTGTATCTTTTGCTTTTGGCTTAGGAGCAATATATGAAGATCTAATTTCCTTTATTAAACCATCGCGAATTTTAGCATTCTCTTTTAAATAAAGGCTTGCTTTTACTTTACCTTGACCTATTGTCTCCCCATTGAGTTTGTAAAAAGCCCCAGATTTTTCTACTAAACCAAGCTTGTGACCAAAGTCTAAAATTTCACCCTCTTGATTAATTCCTAAGCCATACATTATTTGAAATTCTGCTTGTTTAAAAGGTGGTGAGACTTTGTTTTTTACAACTTTTACTCTAGTCTCATTGCCCATTACTTCATCACCCTCTTTAACAGATCCAATCCTTCTAATATCTAGCCTTACTGATGAATAGAACTTAAGTGCATTTCCGCCAGTTGTAGTTTCAGGACTACCAAACATAACTCCTATCTTCATTCTTATCTGATTTATGAAAACTACCGTTGCGCCAGACCTTTGAATGTTTCCTGTAATTTTTCTTAAAGCTTGTGACATCAATCTAGCCTGAAGCCCAACATGGTGGTCACCCATTTCACCTTCGATTTCTGCTCTTGGAACTAATGCTGCGACAGAATCAATAATTACTAAATCAACACTTTTTGATTTAACTAACATATCTGCAACTTCTAATGCTTGTTCTCCAGTATCAGGTTGTGATAAAAGAAGCTCATCAACATTAACACCAAGCTTTTCTGCATACTGCGGATCAAGTGCATGCTCTGCATCAATAAAGGCGCATGTACCGCCTTCTTTTTGACACTCAGCAATAATTTGTAAGGTTAGAGTTGTTTTTCCTGAGGACTCTGGTCCATAGATTTCTGTAACTCTCCCTTTAGGAATACCACCAATACCTAGAGCTATATCAAGCCCTAGAGATCCAGTAGATATTGAAGGGATGTCTAATATCTCTCTATCCCCCATTCTCATAACTGTGCCTTTCCCGAACTGACTATCGATATCTGCAAGCGTATCCTTTAAGGTTTTTTTAGTATCTTTTAATTTTGGCATTATCAACTCCTTACTGTATATTTATACAGTATAATACTTAATATAAAATAAAATACAACTTTAATTAAAAGTTTGTATATTTTTTTTGTTTAATCGCTTAAAGTCTTCTTTTTAATTTTACGTTATTATTCTAATTATATGACATTTGTAGTAACTGAATCCTGTATTAAATGTAAATACACAGACTGTGTAGAAGTATGCCCTGTTGATTGTTTCTACGAAGGTCCTGACTTCTTAGTCATCCATCCTGACGAATGTATTGATTGTGCTCTTTGCGAACCTGAGTGTCCTATTGATGCAATCCTTTCAGAGGATGAACTTCCTGAAGACCAGATTGATTTTATTGAAATTAACGCAAGGCTATCTGAAGTATACGAAAATATAGTTGAGGCCAAAGACCCTCATCCAGAAGCTGAAAAATACGAATCAGTTAAGAATAAAAGAGACCTGATAGGTTTATAGAGTAATAAATGGGAACAATAATATCCCGCTAACTAAAATAAGGCCTGAAAAAAAAGTCATTATGTTTGTATTAAATCTATTTAGTAGATGATGAACTATTTTTGGCATTGTAAGAAGTGATATTAAACATCCCAAAGCAAAAGGAATTAATACTTTCATATCAAATGATGCTACCGAGCCCCATATTAATTCATAAACACCAAAAGAAACTAATAGTGCGCTTCCTGAGATTCCTGGCATTAAAAAAAATGAAAAAACTATAAACCCAATGATTAAAAGAAGAATAAAATCTGTATCACTAAGAATAAGATTTATTTGGTTTATAGAAATCCCAAAAACACCTCCAAGAATAAAATAAAAAATTATATGAAATTTGTTTTTTAGAAGACCTTTTAGATTTTTTAATAACAAAATAGAAATAATACACATTAATAAACCCAAGAGGTTCAAAAAATAATCTCGATGGTTTTCTAATAAATTTGTTATTACATGAGAGAAAATAATTACACTTATAGCCATAGAAAAAAAGAATGGAATCATAAGATCTAAGAAAAAGACCTTGTTTAATTCTTTGTATTTTAGGCTAAGGTTCGATGCTTTAAGGTTTGCCAGAAATAAAATAAATTTTTGGTAAACATTGAACGCTATTGCTACAGTAGACCCAGATATACCAGGAAGAGTTTCAGCAAGGCCTACAAAAAATCCAGCAACTATAAACCTTAATCTTTCATTCATAACTCAGAACCATCAAAAGATTTACCTGGAAGCATGGGAACAAAAGATACATCCTCAAAACTTTCCTCAAGTATTTCATCCTCAGAAATCTTGGTAATAACATTTAATTTTTGATTTGAGGAGTTTCCTATTGGGAGAACTATCTTCGCAGAAAGATTAAGAGAGTCCACTAGCTCATGGGGGTATTCTCGTGGTGCGGCTGCACATATTACACCATCATATTTTTTATTTTTATCCCAGTCAGTAAAACCATCGCCATGAATAATTTCAATATTTCTAATTTTTAGGTTGGCTAGATTTTCTCTTGCTCTTGAAACCAAGGGCTTAATCCTCTCTACAGAGTAAATATTTTCACAAAAATAGGAAAGGACTGCAGACTGGTAACCACATCCCGTTCCAAGCTCTAAAACATTATTAAAAATTTTTCCTCTATCTTTTGTATGAGAAATTAAAAGCTCAGTCATTCTAGCAACTATATATGGTTGCGATATGGTCTGCTTATAACCTATAGTTAGTGATCTGTTTTCATATGCACGAGACCATAAGGCTTCATCAATAAATATATGGCGAGGAACTTGAGATATTGCATCTAAGACCCTAAAATCTTTAATGCCCATGTTTAGAAGATTTTCTATCATCTCCTCCCTAACTCTTCTGAAGGTAAAACCGGAATTGTTCATAAAAACTTTTTAAAGCTTTCTATAAGCTCGTTATTATCAAGGTCATAATCTAGTATTGAAATTGAAATATAACCATCATTTATTGCCTCTGCATCAGTTAAATGATTTCCTTTTATAGGTTCTCCAGAAAAATTATATCTATATGTAGATACATTTTTGTTTTTTTCAATCATGACAGGTTTATTTGGAATTCCTCTTTGGGCGAGAGAGGTAATTTTAATACCTTTGTACTCTTCTTCATTTATATCAGGCAAGTTTACATTAAAAACTTTACCACTATATCCACTAGCTGAATTAATAATAAGATCGATAATTTCTACAGATTTCTTTGCAATAAATATAGGATCTTTTGCATCATAAGAGGCAACAGATATTGCAATAGGAGGATATTTTAATTTTCTGCCCCCAACTGCAGCACCTACTGTGCCAGAATATAAAACATCATTTCCAATATTTGCTCCGTGATTGATTCCAGAAACAACAATATCAAATTCAAAGTCTACAAGGCCCAATAATCCAAAATACGTGCAATCAGCAGGGGTACCATCAACAGAAAAAACATTTTCACTGACCTGCTCAATTTCTGTATCTTTTAAAAATGAAATTGCCGCACTCATGCCGCTACAATTATTTTTTGGAGCAACTATCCATGCATCATGACTTTTTTGAAGTTCCAAAAATAGATTCTGAATATTTTCTGCATCATAACCATCATCATTTGTGAGAAGTATTTTCATATTTTCTTTAGATTAGTTAATGTTTGGACTGCAATTGCTTGGTTGTTACCTATAATACCAAGCTTTTCTGATGTAGTTGCTTTTAAACCAATTTTATTTTCGTTTATTTTCAATATCTTGCTTAAGCTTTTTAATATCTGATTTCTGTGAGGATTTATTTTCGGTGACTCGCATATGATAGTTATATCAACATTAAATATTTCAAGTCCCATATCAGCTATTTTCAACAAACAAAAATCTATAATTTTTGAGCTATCTAAACCTTTATTTACAAGATCTGTATCAGAGAAAAACATCCCAATATCCCCAAGAGCAGAAGCTCCTAAAATTGAGTCAGCTAAAGAATGGAGCAGAACATCACCATCTGAATGAGCAACAATACTATATTCACATGATATTAAGTGCCCCCCAAGGAGAATACCTTTGCCGTCCTTGTACTTATGAAGATCGTAACCGGTGCCTGTTCTTGTAAGAAATTTAGAAATTAGGTCAATGTCTTCTTTGTAGGTAATCTTAATGTTATTTCTTTGTCCTTGAACTTTATCAACTAAAAATTGGGAATGCTCAAGAGCAAAAGATTCATCTGGAACTTCAATATTATTATTTAAGCAATTTTTTAGAGCAGTATGTATTGAGCTTTTTTTGCAAACCTGGGGTGTTTGAGCTAAATAAAATTCATCTTTATTGACTGTTCCACTTTGATAGGACTTTAAAGAGTCTGTTAGTTGTATATAAGGATAAATACCATCTAGTTTTTCATTAATTAGTTTATCATACATGCTGTTTAAGTCTTTATTGGAGAAGTTCGGCCTAGCGGCATCATGAATAGCAACATAGTCATAATCCTCCAGTACTGAATCGTTTAATGCATTAAAAACTGACTGAGCTCTTGTTGAGCCTCCTTTAATGATTTTGATTTTGGGATCATCATAAAAATCCTGCTGCTCAATAAACTTATCATTTTTAGCAACGCAAATAAGAATCCTTTCAACTATATTAGAATTTAGCAACTCTTTTATTGTTGTCTCAATTACGGTTAATGCATCTAATTTAAAATATTGTTTTGGTATGTCGTTTTCAAATCGTGAGCCTATCCCAGCTGCAGGCACTATTACTGGTATAGTTTTTTTAATCATCTTTAATATTTTCTAAATCTTTAATTGTTATAAACTCTTCATCAGGATAACTTAACCCAAGTTTTTCCCTAGCTAAGTTTTCTATATGCTCGTCTGAATTTTGAGCATTTTGAATCTCAAAAGCTAATATATCATTTTCTTTTTTTAATTGATCATTTTTAATATTTTGCAGATTGTTTTGTTCAATTAGTAATGCCTTTTCTTTATAACTAATAGTGCCAAATAACAGAGAATAAAGGAGAATTAAAAGCAGAATTGATAAAAGTGCAATTGATAAGTTTAAGAATCTGCTCATTCAGATAATTTAATGTTCTCTGAATCAGATTCAATCCATAAAATTCTGTTGTATTTAGCAACCCTATCGGATCTACATGGAGCTCCGGTTTTAATCTGCCCTGCACCAAGACCAACAGCTAAATCAGAAATCGTTGTATCTTCAGTTTCACCAGATCTGTGCGAAATAATAGATGAATAACCATAGGAGTTAGCTAAATAAATGGTTTCCATTGTTTCAGATATAGTTCCAATTTGATTGAATTTTATCAAAATAGAGTTTCCAAGCCCCAAATCAATTCCTTGCTGAAAAATAGTCTTATTTGTAACAAACAAGTCATCGCCAACAAGCTGGCATTTTTTGCCAATTCTATCTGTTAAAAGCTTCCAACCATCAAAGTCATTTTCATCCATGCCGTCTTCAATAGAAATAATTGGGTATTTATTTACTAACTCCTCAAGATAAGAGACAAATTCATCAGAGGAAAGTGATCTACCTTCACCTTTTAAATTGTAATTTTTGCCATCGTAAAATTCGCTAGACGCACAATCAAGAGCTAAAAATATATCTTCTCCAGGTACCAAACCAGATTTACTAATTGAATCAAGAATTAAACTCAAAGCTTCTTCATTTGATTTTAAATTTGGGGCAAAGCCACCCTCGTCACCCACTGCTGTTGATAGGGATTGTTGTTTTAAAATATTTTTAAGATTCCAATAAATTTCACTTGACCATCGCATGGCTTCTTGAAAGCTCTTAGCATTTGATGGAATTATCATAAACTCCTGAATATCGATATTATTATCTGCATGCTCCCCTCCGTTGAGGATATTCAACATAGGCATTGGCAAAGACTTTGAAGGTGTATTTCCTGTGATGTCTTTAAAGATTGATGAAAAATGTTCAAAAAGATCTATGTTTTTACTTTTTGCTGCAACATGAGAGACTGCTAGTGATACAGCCAAAATCGCATTAGCGCCGAGCTTCGATTTATCATTTGTACCATCAAGATCTATTATTATTTTATCAATCTCAGCTTGTTTTTCTGGATCAATATTTATGATTGTCGGGGCAATAATATTATTAATATTTGTTACAGCTTTCTGGACTCCTTTACCCAAATAAGCATTAGTTCCATCTCTTAGCTCAAGAGCTTCTTTTGTTCCCGTTGATGCCCCGCTTGGAACAATTGCCGACGCATAGCTGCCATCACTTAATTTTATTGAACAAGAAACAGTTGGCAGTCCTCTAGAGTCTAATACCTGAATGGCTTTAACAGAAGTAATTGTTGGCATAATTATTTAAATTTTAAAAATTTCTTGTGACTTTACAAAATCATCAAGTTCTTTTATTTGTTTCAAAAATGGTTTGACCATATCTAGTTTCAGAGCACATGGTCCATCACACTTAGCTTCATCAGGATTAGGATGAGCTTCTAAAAATAAACCAGCAATTCCTTGTGAGATACCAGCTTTGGCAAGACTTAACAAAAACTCTCTCCTGCCGCCAGCTGCATTGCCTAGACCTCCTGGAAGTTGAAGTGAATGGGTTACATCAAAGATAACAGGCTTTGAAAGGTTTTTAAGTATTTGAAAATTCAAAGTATCAACAACCAAATTATTGTATCCAAATGAATTACCCCTTTCACATAAAGTAATTTTATCATTACCTGCAGAAGAACATTTCTCAATAGTATTTTTCATCTCAGGAGCGGATAAAAACTGTGGTTTTTTAAATTGAATTATTGAATTAGTTTTAGCAGCAGCAGATACCAAATCAGTCTGCCTAGCAAGGAATGCAGGGATCTGAACAATTTCACAAATTTCACTCACTGGCTTCGCTTGATCAGGCTCATGAATATCCGTTATTACAGGTATATTAAAAGTATCTCTTATCTCTTGAAGAATTTTTAAACCTTCTTCTAGTCCAGGTCCTCTGAATGAATTTATAGAACTGCGGTTAGCTTTGTCATAAGAACCTTTAAAAATATAGTTTATATTGAAAGCTTCAGATGCTTTTACAAATTCTTCAGCTACATTCATTGCTAAATCTCTAGATTCTAATACATTCATGCCACCCATTAGTGATAGGTTTTCATCATTTCCGATTGTAAAGTCTCTAAGTTTTATTTCATTTGTCATGCTTTATTGTACTCTTTATATAACTATTAAATATAGGGTGACCATCTCTTGGATTAGAAGTGAACTCAGGATGAAACTGGCATGCTAGGAACCACTTATGATTATTGATTTCTATCATTTCAACTAGCTTTCCATCGCTAGAGGTTCCAACTATAGACAACCCAGCACTAGACATTGCGTCCTTATAGAATGGGTTAACTTCATATCTGTGTCTGTGCCTCTCAACAATTTCATATTTCTTATACATTTTATAAGCATTTGAGCCTTTCTGAAGTTTACAAAGCTGTCCGCCTAGACGCATAGTTCCTCCTAGATCAGAATCTTTATTTCTTACTTCTTTTTTACCAGATCTGTCACTCCATTCAGTGATAAGTGCTATTACAGGATTCTTCGTTTTAGAATTAAATTCGGTGCTATTTGCATCCTTCAAACCTAATACATTTCTACAGTACTCTATAATGGCTACCTGCATACCTAAACAAATACCTAAATAAGGGATTTGATTTTCTCTTGCATATTTGCAAGCCATAATCATGCCTTCTACACCTCTTTGTCCAAAACCTCCAGGCACTAGAACTGCATCATGCTTTCCAATTAATTTTTTTACATTTCTTGATGTAATTGTTTCAGCCAAGACAAAATTTATATTTACTCTTGTCTTATGCTTTATTCCAGCATGCTCCAAGGCTTCATTGATTGATTTGTATGAGTCTTGTAGCTCTGTATATTTTCCAACAAAGGCAATGTTCACCTCTCTTTCTGGATTAAGACTCGCCTTAACAACTCTTTTCCAATCTGCAAGTTTTGGTTTGTGAGTTTTAATATTTAATTTTTTTAAAATTATGTCATCGACTTTCTGTTTGTTTAACAATAAAGGTATTGAGTAAACAGTTTGTACATCATGCATTGAGATTACATTCTCTTGATCAACTGAACAAAATAAAGCTATCTTTTTCTTTTCATCTCTGGGAAGCTCTTGTTCAGATCTGCATATTAAGCAGTCTGGACTTATCCCTAACGACCTTAGCTCTTTGACAGAATGTTGAGTAGGTTTTGTTTTTAATTCTCCTGATGCCTTGATAAATGGAACTAATGTTAAGTGAACAACAGCTGATGATGTCTTTGGAAGTTCTAATACCATTTGTCTTATAGCTTCAACAAAAGGTTGGCTTTCTATATCGCCAACGGTTCCACCTATTTCAACAATTGCAATATCCTTTCCAAGACTGCCTGCTTTAATCCTTTGTTTAATTTCATTTGTAATGTGAGGGATTACCTGAACCGTTCCACCTAAATATTTACCTTTTCTCTCATTCCTAATGACTGTTTCATAAACTTTTCCTGCAGTGAAATTATTCTTCTTAGATGCTTGGTATCTTACAAAACGCTCATAATGACCTAAATCAAGATCAGTTTCAGTTCCATCATTAGTAACAAAAACCTCACCATGTTGGAATGGGCTCATGGTTCCGGGATCTACATTTATATATGGATCAACTTTTATAAGAGAAACTGAAAGGCCTCTTGATTCAAGAAGAGCGCCTAAGGATGCTGCTGCTATGCCTTTTCCTAGAGAAGAAACTACACCACCAGTAACGAAAATGAATTTAGTTTTTGCCATCATTTAATGTAATCATGATGGGATAACAGAATAACAGATATCAATAAATAGTGGAATATTAAAAAGATTATTTAACTAATTGATGTACTTTTTTTCTACTCTTGATTTGATTCTAATCATAAGATCATAGGATATTAGGTCGTTAGGTAGAGAAATATTATTAATACTGGATTCTGGTGAGAAAAATTCACAATAATCACCAATTTTGCAATCTTTATGATTTGTAACGTCAACTGTTGTAAGATCCATGCTAACTTTTCCAAATATTTTTGCAGGTTTGTTATTAATATAAACCAGGGTTCCATCCTTTAGGTTTTGAGCTAAGCCATCAGCATAACCTATATAAACTGTTGCAATTCTCATGTCACTCTTAGCTATTGCTCTTCCATCGTACCCTACAGAATCACCTTTTTTAATTTTTCTTATATCAACAATTGGTGATCTTAAAGTCATAGCTGTTTTAAGCTCATGCGAACCCGCGTAACCACCAAATATACCAATACCACATCTAACCCAGTCATAACAATGTTCAGGAAAATTAAAAATACATCCAGTATTCGCTATGCTCTTTTTAAAAACCCCATTAAGCTGCTTAGCAATATTATTGAATCTTGATAGCTGCTCTTGGTTGCTTTGTTTTTTTGGATTGGATGATGATGCCATATGCGACATGAGAACAATTTTTTTATCTTGAAGGTTTTTATTATATATATCTAAAAAATTCTGCTCTTCAAAACCCAGTCTGTTCATGCCAGTATTAACTTTGAACCAAAGATTTTTATAGTAATCATTCTCTTGGATTAAATTAAACTGATTCTGATTATGCACAACTAAATCAAAATTATGTTTCTTAGCTAGTTCAAGGTCTTTATTAGTATAGACTCCTGTCATTAATAAGATTTTTTTATTTGATTTATTTCTAATTTTTATTGCTTCTTCAATTCTAACTATCCCATATCCATCGACATGATTATCAATGGTTTTAATTAAGTTCTCCATGATATGGCCATAAGCATCTGACTTTATTACAGCCATAAATCTGGTGTTTTTTGGCATTAAATTCTTAATGTAAAGAATATTTTCTTGGATTATAGATGGATCAATTAATAATTCTGATTTAAGCGAGGTCATTCAAAAGAATCGTAGAAACCATCATTAGAGAAGTTTTCAAATCTTGTGTATTCTTTCAGGAAAGTAAGATGAATAGTACCTATGGGACCATTTCTTTGTTTACCTATTATTATTTCGGCTTTGTTGCCCTGTTCAGAATCTTCATTATAAACTTCATCTCTATATATAAACAAAATAACATCTGCGTCTTGTTCTATTGCTCCAGAGTCTCTTAAATCAGCCATTATTGGTCTTTTGTTTGGTCTTTGCTCTACCGCTCTATTTAGCTGAGATAAGGCTATAACAGGAACATCAAGCTCTTTTGCTAGAGACTTTAATGCCCTTGATATTTCAGAGATTTGATTCACACGATTTTCGGCAGATGTTGGAAGTTGCATTAACTGAAGATAATCAACAACTATTAAAGATAGTCCTCCCTCAGATCTTGCAAGCCTTCTTGCCTTAGCTCTTAGCTCCATTGGTGTTAGAAGGGAGCTATCATCAATCCATAGAGGTAAATTCTTTAATCTCTCTCCCTCTTCTAAAAGAATTTTGAGCTGATCATCTCTTAACATACCAGATCTAACATTTTGTTGATCAAGCTTGCTCATTCCAGACAACATTCTTGTTGTAAGTGACTCACCTGGCATCTCTAAACTAAAAATTAAAACTGCTCCATCAGTATCATCATTAGTAAGAACGTTTTCAGCTATATTCATTGCAAATGATGTTTTACCCATACTTGGACGACCAGCAACAATTATCAAATCACCATTTTGAATTCCTTGTAGTTTTTTATCTAAATCTGTAAATCCGGTGGAAGAGCCTATTAATCCACCCTTTTTGTTAGAAAGCTCGTGCAATCTATCCATAGTTGATGGGATCAATTCCTTCATTGATTGAAGAGATGAATCGTTTTGACTTGTTTCATCATTTAAAGAAAAGATCAATCTTTCAGCATGATCTAAAAGCTCTTCGCCATTCTGACCCTGAGGATTATTAATTAAGTCTGTAATCTCGGAATTAGCCTGCATTAGTTTTCTAGATATAGACCTCTGTCTTATTATCTCAGCATAGGCTTCAAGATTAGCAGCTGATGGAGTTGAGGTTGCAAGCTCAATTAAATAATTTTTTCCACCTACTCTGTTAAGGTTGTTACTATTATCTAGTTTTTCAGAGACTGTTAATGGGTCTAATGGCTTGTTTTCGTTGACAAGCTCTGACATAGATTCAAATATAATTTGATGATCTTTACCCTGAAAATCAGTTTCGGTAATAACTTGTATGACTGTATCAAACCTATGAGTTTCAAGCATTAAGCCTCCGAGTACAGCTCTTTCAGCTTCTCTAGCTTGATTATTTTGGTCTATTGAAATATCTGACATAAGAATATGATTTTTACATCATATTTTAAAATACACAACTATTCAGCAGATACTTTAACAACAACGTTTGCTGACACCTCAGGATGAACACTTATGACGATATTAAATTCACCTTGTTCTTTAATTGGCCCGTCCGGAAGTTGAACCTCGCTTTTGTCTATCTCAACACCAGTTTCAATAAATGCTTCTGAAATCTCTCTTGTTCCAACTGAACCATATAATGCACCTTCTTCAGTAACAGGGACAAATATTTCACATGAAGAACCTTCAATTGATTCGGACCTTCCCTGTGCTTGTGTTAATAAATCAGCAGATGCGGCAGCGAGCTCTTCTTTTCTTGCCTCAACTTCTTTGATATTTTTATCACTTGCAAATGCAGCTTTCTTTTGAGGAATTAGAAAATTTCGTGCATATCCTGAATTAACTTCAACAATATCTCCGATCTCGCCTAACCTCTGAATTTTATCTAAAAGTATAATTCTCATAATTGCCTCTTATTGATGCATGTCAGTGTATGGTAAGAGTGCTAAAAACCTAGCAATCTTAATTGATTTAGTTATTTTTCTTTGGTTTGAAGCAGATACTCCTGTCACTCTTGCAGGCATTATTTTACCTGTTTCGGTGATGAACTGTTTTAGTAAATCAGTATTCTTATAATCAAAGTTCTTTGGCAATTCATACTTACTCATCATTCTTCTCCTTGTCATCAGAATCTTTTTGAACTGCTTCTTTTTTACTCTCAGTTGCTTCTGATTTTTTGTTTTTAGATTCAGCCATTAGTACAGACTCATCTTCAGAATGATTTTTTACAGCAAGAATTAGATGTCTTATTATCGATTCGTTGTATTTGATTTTTGTTTCAATTTCTATCAACTTACCAGGATCACCTTCAAGGTTCATTAGTAGGTAGTGACCTTTGTTGTGATTGTTTATTGAATAAGCTAATTGGCGTCTACCAACGTCTTCTAATTTGGTAATTTTGAATGAATTATCTGTTAATAGCTTATTAAATTCTTCTTTAAAATCCTCAGCTTTTGAAGAGAGATTTGGATTTAATATAAGGACTGCTTCGTATTTTTTCATGTATTTCCCTATGGTTAAAGATTTTTACCTTAATTGGTAAAAACCAAGGAAGTTGCATTCTAATTGAATTAAATTATAGAATCAATACTCGCTTTTAACTATTTTAAGTAGTTTTGACCAGAGAGTTTGATTGCTCTCTGCAACAAGATCTGAGGTCATTTGGTTGTGACCATGTTCTACTAAACCTATAGATGTTGAATATATTGGATTCTGTAAAATATTCTCCATACCAATGAAATTATTAGGAACTCCAAGCCTTACACTTGTCTGAAAGATAGACTCAGCTAACTCAACTACTCCCTCAATTTTTGATGTTCCCCCTGTAAAAACTATGCCTGCTGGTATTTTATCTTCGAAACCGTTTCTGGCAATTTCAGCTTTTATAAGTTCAAATAACTCAACATATCTTGGCTCTATAATTTCAGCAAGGGACCTCCTAGAAAGTTCCCTTGGTGGCCTACCACCAACTCCAGGTACCTCAATGCTTTCTTCATCTGATGTAAATTCAGAAACAGAGCAGCCATGTTTTTGCTTTATCTCCTCTGCTTGTGGAGTAGGAGTTCTCAAGGCTTGTGCAATATCGCTTGTGACTTGATCACCAGCAATAGGTATTACACCCGTATGAACAATTGATCCAGCGTTGAAAATTGCTATATCTGTGGTACCTCCACCAATATCGACCAAACAAACACCTAGATCTTTCTCATCATCGGAAAGAATTGAATATGAACTTGCTAATTGTTCCAAAACGAAACCACTTACAACTAAACCACAATTTTTCACACACTTTTCTATGTTCCTAAGCGCACTATTTGAACAAGTAACTAAATGAACCCTTGCCTCTAATCTCACTCCAGACATGCCTAATGGTTCTTTAATGCCATCCTGATCATCAATTACATATTCTTGAGGCAGAACATGCAGAACTTCTTGATCAGATGGTATGGAAACAGATGAAGCTGAATCAATGACCTTTTCAATATCAAAAGGTTTTACTTCCTTGTCTTTAATTCCAACGATACCCTGAGAATTAATACTTCTTATGTGATTACCAGCAACACCAACATAAATTGATTTAATTTTTTCTTCGATTATAGATTTAGCCTGCTCTACAGCTTTTTTTATTGCGTCAGTAGTTGCTTCAATATTGACGACAACTCCTTTTTTTAGCCCGCTAGATGGATATGATCCTAATGAAATAACTTCAAGCTCGCCAGCTTCACTTTTCTTTCCAACAATACAAACAACCTTTGAGGTGCCTATATCAAGACCAACAACAATATTTGAATTTTTTGAATTATTACCCATTCTTTATAGCAACCCCATCTTTATATCTTAGATCTATCATACTAGGAATTTTATTATTAATATCTAAATATTCTATAGTTTCTTCCAATAGTTTGAACTTTTTATTTGTTAATTCTTTACCAAGCTTTATTTTTGTTTTATCTAGCACTATCAACCAGCCAAAAACATGACTGTATTCAATTAATTCTAATTTATTAAAAATATTGTTATCAAGCTGTTTTGCAAACTCTATCAAATTAATTATGTCACTAAGATTGGAGATATCCCCATTCACTCTGAGATAGCTCCTATTACTTGCTGAGTAGGTAAACTTATTAAGATCATAGTCTACATAGAATTCATTATTTAGATTAAATAATGGTTTTTTGGATGAAATATATAACTCAATATTATTATCAAAAGGAACTCTATTAAGAATATAGCTATCAATCCATTTTTGATTTTCTAAGGCATTCTTTAAGGATTTTATAGAACCTATATCATCAAGACTCTCAATAAATTTTAATTGAGATTCAAACTCTATTGGATCTTCAAATGAAACTTCAATGCTTAGCTGAGCAAATGTATTAATGCTATAGAAAAATATTAATAGGTATCTAAAGTGAAGCATTTATAATATTTTTTAAAACTTCTTCATATGATAAACCTAAAAAGCTTCCTGCTTTTGGTACTAGGCTATGAGAAGTCATTCCAGGAGCTGTATTGATCTCAATGACAAAGAAATTTCCATTATTATCTTGTAAGAAATCTACTCTCGCCCAACTCTTACATCCACAAGCATGAAATGCATTTAATGCCATTTGCTGAATTTCTTCCTTTTTTTCTTCTGACAAATCAGCTTCTATCAAAATAGTTTCATTAGATAAATATTTAGCTTCATAATTATAAAAAACATTATCGGTTTGTATTTCAACTGGTGGCAAGCACTTGTTATCAATAATACCTACTGTTATCTCCTTTCCGCTAATAGCTTCTTCAAAAATAAACTCTCTATTTAAATTAATGCAATTATCAATAGCATTCATAAATGACCTTTTGCTTTGGATTTTAAAAATGTCGATGCTAGAGCCATCCTCTGATGGCTTCATAAATATTTCTTCACCCATTTCATTTTTTATTTTTTGATAAAGCTCTTCTGCTGATGTTAATTTAAGATCAGTTTCTAAATTGCTTACAGTTATCCATTTAGGGGTACCAATATGATTTTCCAAAAGAATTTC
>Ga0222718_10002769_pt1 | contig 15429 bp, 14 predicted proteins | sample C33_27DmetaG_FD_165045 | JGI IMG/M metagenome (GOLD analysis project Ga0222718, IMG submission 165045) | Estuarine water microbial communities from San Francisco Bay, California, United States - C33_27D | ecosystem: Environmental > Aquatic > Marine > Unclassified | place: USA: California... | reverse complement strand
AAATGCCAGAATGCGCAATCACTGAACATAAAGATTTTGTGTTTGGAATGAGCATGCAAGAATTTGGTCAAGCACATTTTAAAAACACTAACAAAGTAGTTGTTCAAGGTATCAGAACAGAAGAAAGTTTACGAAGATACCGCGTTGTAGCAATGAAAACAGAAGAAAACTACATATCAAAACCGATCAAAGGCGTTTATTATGCTTTTCCAATTTATGATTGGTCAAGTAAAGATGTTTGGAGATTAGTTAAATTAAAAAACGCGGATTACAATAAAACTTACGATATATTTAATAGAACAGAACAATATGGTCATCTTTTAGTACAAAGAGTATGCCCCCCATATGGAGAAGAACCGTTGCGTGGTTTGCATCTATATGCAGAATGTTTTCCAGAATTGTGGTCAAAAATGATAGATAGGGTAAAAGGGGCTAGAACTGCGGCTATGTATGGCAACACAGAACTCTACAGTACAGGATTTAAACCAGATCAAACATCATGGCGCGATCATGTATCAAATGTAATAGAAACCTATAATCCGAAAGATCAAATTACTGTTACCAAACTAATAAATACATGTATTAAACATCACAAATCTAATACAGATGAGCCAATACCAGAATATGAGCCACATATAGTAAGTGGCTTATCATGGAAATTTTTGTCTAAAGTTGTTACAAGAGGAGACTTTAAGGGCAGAATTACGCAAGACTTGGTTGGAGAAAGAATCAAAACACAAAACAAAGCTGGTTTAACTAAAGAACAAGCAGAGAAGTTACATGGCAAAAAATTCACATAAAGACGAACAACCAGTATCAAATCTGTTATGGCGCGATAGAGATACTTTAAAACCAAATGGTTACAACCCAAATCGGGTAGCAAGTCCAGAAATGCGATTGTTAAAATTAAGCATTATAGAAGATGGCTGGACGCAACCTATTGTAATAAATGAAGATTTAGAAATTGTAGATGGGTTTCATAGATGGACAATAAGCGGTCAAAAAGACATGATAGAAATGTATAACAACCAAGTCCCTACTGTAATGGTGAAACCGAAAAATAAGTCACATCAACAAATGTCTACAATCAGGCATAATCGTGCACGCGGAACTCATGGCGTGTTAGATATGGCTGAAATAATACAAAGTATGGTTGATAAAGGCTTGTCAAAACAAGAAATAATGACACGTTTGCAAATGGAAGAAGAAGAAGTCATAAGATTAGCAACTAGAGTTGGGATACCAAAGAGCGATTTAATAGATGATGAATTTAGTACAGCTTGGAGCGTTTAAATGAATTTACCAAAACGAACAGATATTACAGGTTATGGGGCTTATTACTTTGACGCAAATGAGCAAACAACTTACACATCAAATCCAGATGAGCTTTATGCTTACACTGCTTATATAGGCGATCACACAATCCCGACAGAGAGTGATGGCGGAAGTATTTTGTATTGTAAAGAAGATAAAAGCTCATATGTGTGGCAACAAAACCAAGGCGCAGATGTCATAAGTAAATATATTGCTATTAAGTTGCCAGCATACCAGTGCGGTTTTAAAGAAGCCTCGCTTAATCAAAAAACCAACTTACCTTATATTAACGGTTGCTCTACAAGACAAATATTTGCTCCAGAGCGTGAAGGCGATCCAACTTTGCAATTTTTAACTATGCCGCCGCACACAATAGAACAAGCTCACCACATACATCCAACAGCAAGAGTTGTTTATGTACTATCAGGGAATGGGTACAGCATAGTCGGACAATCAGGCAAAGAAACAGAAACTGAATTAAAAGAAGGTATGACTTGTATATTAGATCCAATGTGTCCTCATCACTTTAGAACAGAAGGTGAATATTTGCACGTTGTTCCAGCACACATATTTAGCAGTACAGTATTAGAGCAAAATCACCCTATGTTCAATGGAACTGTAGAAGCATAAGATTATTTGAGACAATGCGATAATAAAAATGGTTGATAAAATAACAGAAGAATTAGCAAATGTTATGCGAAATGAGTTTGTTTTTGGTTATACCGATAATAAAGGTTTTCGCTTATATCCAACTATAGATGGGCTAGTCAAAAGACATAATGTAGCAAGAGCAAGTTTGTATCGGTATGCAGATAAAAATAACTGGCAAGGTGAAAAAAACAAGATACAAACAGAAATACAAGAACAATTAGACTCTGATAGAGTCAAAAAATTAGTTACTGATGGTAAAAAGTTAGATGATAATTCATTAACTATAGCTCAAGGAATGTTAGCTAGCGTTGGTAGAAAATTACAACAAGCAATTACAGCAGAGCAACTTGATCCAGAAAAAACAATAACCGCAGTAAGTTTGCGAGAGTTGTCTCAAGTAGCTATCAATGCACAAAAATTAGGAAAACTAGCATTAGGACAAGCACAAGAAATAAGTAAGGTATCAGCAGATGTTAGCAACCCAGAAACCTTCAGAGAAGTTATGGAACAACTTGACGAAGTTGCGAACGCAAGGTCATCTAGCCACGACCACACTGTACAATGATTGGCAAAAGACCGCTAGAAATTCGCAATTAACGCCACCCTCAAGTACCTTCGGCGTTTATCAAATTTGGTTAATATTAGCTGGTAGGGGCTGGGGTAAAACGCGCACAGGCGCAATGGACACGGTTTTATACGCATTGCGTAATCCAGAGGTGCAGGTTGCAGTAGTGACACCCACATTTGGGGATATAAGGCGTGTAGCATTTGGCGGCGTATCTGGAATTATGTCTTTCTTGCCAAAAGAGTGCCTTATGTCTGGAAGGGGCAAAGGTTACAACAGTAGCAGTGCAGAAATTAATTTATACAATGGCTCTAAAATAATGGGCTTTAGTGCGACAGAGCCAGATAGATTGAGGGGTCCGCAGTTTCATAGAGCGTGGTGCGACGAGTTAGCCGCATGGTTTTATCCAGAAACATTTGATCAGCTTATGTTCGGCTTACGGCTAGGCGATAACCCTCAATGCGTTATTACCACAACACCAAAACCAACAGAATTGATAAGAAACCTAGTTAAACGCAAAGGAATAGTTATAACTAAGGGCAATACGTTTGAAAACGCAGATAACTTAGCCCAAACAGCCTTAGACCAGATGCAAGAAAAATACGGCAACACTAGGCTAGGGCGGCAAGAATTGTATGCAGAAATACTTGATGATGCAGAAGGCGCGTTGTGGAATAGGTCAATGATTGACGCAGAAAGAATTAATTATGATGCTATCCCAGAACTGCAAACAGTGTTGGTCGCAATAGACCCAGCAGTAACAGCGCATGACAAGTCTGACGAGACAGGCATCATTGTGGTAGGCAAAGACCATAATAATCAGTATTATGTTTTAGAAGATTTATCTGGCATCTATACGCCTGATCAATGGGGTAGGACTGCAATCAATGCGTTCTATAAACATGAAGCAGACAGAATAGTTGCAGAAGTGAACAACGGTGGTGATCTAGTGGAGAGATTGTTAAGAAATATAGACAGTCAAATACCATACAGATCAGTAAGGGCTAGTCGTGGCAAGATTGCGAGAGCAGAGCCAATATCAGCACTTTACGAGCAAAGGCGTGTCCATCACATTAAGGTATTCTCAGAATTAGAGAATCAGATGTGTACCTACACTGGACAGGTCAAACCAAGTCCAGACAGGTTAGACGCATTGGTTTGGGGGCTAGCAGAACTTAGCAAGTCTCAAGGCGATGCTAACTGGAGAGTAAGCTAATGGCGATATTTGATGGACTTAAAAGAAGAATAGATAAGCGCAGACAAAGCAAAAAAGCCAGCGCAAGCCCAATGGTGGGATACTTTGGTGTCGGCACAGGCGAAAGCAAGAGCTATGATTATAAAGACCTAGCAAATGATGGTTACCTTAAAAACGCTATTGTTTATAGGTGCGTTAATGAGATTGCCAAAGGCGCATCAGCAGTAAATTACATGATAAAAGCTGGTGATGTCACGCTTGAAAAGCACCCATTGATTGACCTAATTAATAGACCTAACCCATTGCAAAGCAACTCTGAGTTCTTTAATGCGTTATTTGGGTATTTGTTGTTAGGCGGAAATGCTTACATCTTGAAGGTAGGAAATGGTCAACAACCGAGAGAGCTACATTTACTAAGACCAGACCGAGTTGAGATTAAAGCTGGTAAAAACGCTATACCAGATCGCTATGAGTATATGATTAACGGCAGGGTGCAAGACACCTACTTTGTTGATCAAGAAACTGGATTTAGTGACTTAAAGCATATCAAGTTATGGAATCCGTTAGATGACTACTATGGCTGCAGCCCACTTAGCGCGGCGGCGGTAGAAGTAGATCAGCACAATTTAGCCAGTACCCATAACATCAATCTACTAGAAAATGGCGCGAGACCAAGCGGTGCGGTGATATTTAAGCCAAAAGATGATGGAGGTTTTGCTGTAAATCTTAGCGAGAGTCAACGACAACAATTACTTACAGACCTAAATAATCGTTTCACTGGCACTGGCAACGCAGGTAGACCAATGCTGTTAGAAGGTGATTTTGATTGGCGTGAGATGGGCATGTCGCCGAAAGACATGGACTTTCTCAACATGAAGCATATGTCAGCTACCGATATAGCCCTTTGTTTTGGCGTGCCTAGTCAATTAGTCGGTGTTCCAGACAGCCAAACCTACAGCAATATTGCAGAGGCTAGGCTAGCACTATATGAAGAAACGATTATTCCACATCTCAAACTAATTGAGAGCGATCTTAATGAATGGCTGATACCGCAGTTTGGCGAGCAGTTAGAGTTTTGTTATGACACAGAAAGCATACCAGCCCTAGCAGAGCGCAAGCGTAAGACCTATGAAAATGTTGCAAGTGCGGTTACTGCTGGGATTATGACGAGAAACGAAGCACGCGAGATTATTGGGCTGAACCCTATCAATGGCGGGGATGATATATATATTGGTAGCAACTTATTTCCACTTTCGGGAGACTCTACCACTGAGCCAGATGATCCAGTAGCAGAGGCAGAAGTAGATGCTTACGAAGATACAGAAGATGGCGAAAAGGCAGAAATAAGAAAAGATGTATTTACTACTGAAGAAGAAGCGCAAGAAAGAGCTGATGAAATTGGTTGTGTTGGCACGCACAGTCATGATGAAGATGGCAACATTATTTATATGCCATGCGAAACACATGAGGCATACATTGAAGCAACTGGAGAAGATGTCAAAGCATTATCTGATATAGACTTCAAGCCAACAGTCGGCATGGCGGCAGAAGCTCAAAGAGGGCTAGATTGGCGCAAAGAACATAATCGCGGCGGTACACTGGTTGGCGTTGCGCGTGCAAATCAACTAACTAACCGAGAAAACCTAACACCAAGCACAGTTAAGCGCATGTATTCTTTTTTTAAAAGACATGAGGTAGACAAGCAAGGTCAAGGTTTTGATAGAGGCGAAACAGGCTATCCAAGTGCAGGGCGTATTGCTTGGGCGTTATGGGGTGGTGATGCAGGTTTTTCTTGGTCAACTAAAAAACGTAATGAGATAGAACGAGAGCTAGAAAAGCAAGATCAACTGTATGATACAGATGTAAAAGCGTTGACAGGGAAAACTAAAAAAGCACTACAAAAAAAGGTCAAAGACCACAATGAGGATTACGGAGACACAAAAACTAAGCGCGTTACTCTCGGTATGTTAGAAAAAGTTTATAACAGAGGCGTTGGAGCATATCGCACTAACCCATCTAGCGTTAGACCTAGTGTCAGTAGTCCAGAGCAATGGGCAATGGCTAGAGTCAATTCTTTTCTAAAAGCGTTGTCATCTGGTAAGTTTCGCGGTGGTCGGCATGATACTGATGTATTCCCAAAAGGACACCCATTGTCCTCTAAGGAGTAGCGATACTTGTCTAAGGTAAACACACCAAGACAGCTCAAAAGGCTTAGAGCGTGGCGTTTAGGGCGCATAGACGCTAGAAAAGAAGCGCGTGCGCAGAGAAGAATACGAGATAACTTAGAAAAAACAGGTTTTCGTAGATTAAATAGCTTGTTTCGCAAATATATAGGTGAAGTTGTCACAGATTATAGAGAATCTAGTCTTTGGGAAGTACAGGTACAAGGTCGCAAACTACAAGCAGAATTGCGTCCAGTATTAATAGCGCACTATCGCCGTATATTTCAATCTGTATATAAGTTTAACGAAGAGCGTTACGGCAACAGTGTCAAAGATATAAGCGCAGAGGTATTTGGTGTTAATCGTGATATAGAGAATATTGTCCTAGCTTATATAGCTGGCAGAGCTAACCTTATAGCAAACATAAGCGAAAATATGGCGCGCTCTATAGACCGCATCATTATAAACGGTCGCGCAGAAGGGCTTTCGGTAAGGCAAATAGCGATCGCAATCAGTGATAAAATACCGACCATTGCTAGATTTAGAGCCAATACTATAGCTAGAACAGAAACCCATAATGCGGCTAGCTTTGCAAATCACAGCTATCATTCAACTTTAGGCGACCAGCTTGGTCTTACAATGGTCAAAAGATGGGTAGCTACTAACGACCTACGCACTAGACCTGCTCATTCTGCCGCAAATGGTCAAACAGTAGGCATGGACGAAGATTTTATAGTCGGTGGTCTACCTATGAAACACGCTGGCGATCCCCGTGGTGGTGCAAAAAACAACGTAAACTGTAGATGCGTTATAGTATATGTAGACGAACGCGACAGCTTAGACGATTAGATTATTTTAACTTGCCCCAAGTAATGTTTTTAAGCAGATGGTTATAGGTCTCTTTCTCAGAGCAACCAAAGCTGTCCAATAAAACTATAGCTCTATTATAAAAGGCTTGTCCCTCTTTTAGATTACCTGAAGCATCTACCATGCCGTTTATTTTAAAAGCACCTTGAGCATTGAGCATACCTTCTTCATCAAAGACCATAGGCACTTCATCATGCCAAGACGTCCGTATAGTAAATTCTTGTATCCAATTGCAGTCTAATATCTCGCGGTATGTCTTGTAATCTTTATCATGATAATCATAGTATAAACACTCAGTTATCGGATCTATAACAATACATTTGTACATGCCGTGATGTATCACATTGGGTCTATTATTATGAGTGTATTTGCGTGATAGCTCATAATGACCCTCTTGTTCTAGGCTATCTAGCATGTGTTGAAGAAAACCATCAAACCTTAAATGATAGTTTGGCAGGTCATTAAGATCCCAATTTACGTTTGCCAACAACCAAGCAGATTGTCTGGGGTAATATGTTGTCCAATCACTTTTTATAATTGAATTATGCAATTTCATGCTAAAATTCTCCGTTTGGGTAATCGTTTAATTCTTGAGTAACAGCGGTTTTTTGCTCATAGCGTTTTAAAAAATCCATAAACTTCATGGCTCGCATCTCTGGATTGCTTGTTTCTTCTATAAGAATTGTCCAGATTTCGTGTAAATCTTCTTCGCTTAATTCCATTAAACCAACGCCTCCAGCGCAATAAAAGTTACGAATATTAGGTTAGGTAGTACAATCAATTTAAACATCTCTTTCATTGCAGTAATAACGTTTTTTGTTTCTTGGTCTAGCATTTCAATTTACCTTTTATCAATTTATGTTTATTATAATAACAATGTTGTAATAATAAGTAAAGCCTTTTTTCAAAAATAATTAAATATTTTTTTGCTCTATATGTTGTGGTGTGATAAAAAGAGCTATACGATATGTTGTGTTTGATATAAGGATAGCGATATGACGGACAACGTGGTTGATGCTGTCGTGACTAACGAGTCAATTCAAGACGAAGATTCTAGCCAGAATGACGTAAAAGAATACATAGAAAATATAGCGGAAGAAGATTTAGAGCCGCAATATTTAGAATTTAAGAGCCAGCTAAAACTAGATGACTCTGATGATAATGAAGAATATGGGGAGTTTGAGGGATACGCTTCTGTATTCAACAACACCGACCTTGGCAATGACGTTATACAAACTGGTGCATTTCGCAAGAGCCTAAGAAAACGTGGCAAGCGCGGTGTAAAACTCTTATACCAGCACAAATCAGATATGCCTATCGGTGTATTTGACTCAATCAAAGAAGATCAACACGGTCTGTATGTAAAAGGTAGGTTAGCTTTAAAGTCTACTGCAGGGCGTGACGCTTACGAATTACTTAAAATGGGTGCTTTAGACGGTATGTCTATTGGCTTTAGGGCAAACCCAGACGAGATTTCATATGACAAGCGAACTAAAAAACGCATGATCGGTGAAGTAGATTTAATGGAGATCTCCCTTGTTACTTTCCCAATGAACCCGAAAGCTACGGTTTTATCGGTAAAGGCAGAGAAGATAACCATTAGAGAATGGGAAAATGGATTGCGAGATGCTTTCAATCTTTCACGTTCCGAGTCAAAAGTGGCGGCAAAAGCTGTCCATCAATCTTTTGAAGCTAAAGAAGTAGGCGAGATGCCTAATGAATCTGCTGATGGGGCTGATATTGCAGACGCAATAAAAAACTTAACCCGTACTTTAACAACTTGAGGATAGCATTATGTCTGATGATATAAAGCAACTCATAGGCGATCTAAATAGCGCATTCACAGAATTTAAGAGTGCTAATGATGAACGCCTTGAGAGAATTGAGAAAAGCGAAGGTACTGCAGAAATTGAAGAAAAGCTCGGCAAGATTGAAAAAGATTTAGACCGATGCGCTGATATTGAGCAGAACTATAAGCAACAGAAAGCGGCGGTGGAAGCGCAGGAAGAAAAACTAGCTAGCCTAGAAACTGCACTGTCACGACCTGCATCTGGCGTAGATACCAAGTCAGTTGACGAATACGTCAAAATATTTGACAAGGTAATGCGTAAAGGCAAGGAAGCATTAGAGCCAAATGAAGTTAAGGCACTTACTGTTTCTAACGACACAACAGGTGGATATTTAGCACCACCAGAATATATGAGAGAGTTACTTAAAACTGTGACTGAAATCTCACCTATTCGTTCAATTGCTAGAGTTAGAACCACAGCACAACGATCAGTACAAGTGCCAAAGCGTACATCTCAGTTTGCCGCCGAATGGGTAGCAGAGTCAGGTACACGCTCAGAAACTACTGGCTGGACTGTTGGCTTAGAAGAAATACCAGCGCATGAAATGTATGCCCTTGTTGATATTTCAGAGCAGGATCTTGAAGATTCTGTATTTGATTTAGAAGCAGAAATGCAAGCTGAATTTGCAGAGCAATTTGCAAAAGCAGAAGGCACAGCACACGTTTCTGGAAATGGTGTTGGACGACCTTTTGGCTTTATGTCAAATGGTGATGTTGGTGAAGTTGTCTCAGGAGCGGCATCTACACTTCTGGCTGACGGCTTAATTGGGCTGGTACACGGAATTAAGTCAGAGTATGCAAAAAACGGAACATTCGTTTTTAACCGCACTACTTTGAGCGCGATCCGTAAGCTAAAAGACACAGCAGGGCAGTACGTTTTCCAAGCAGGTTTAAGTCTGCAAGGTGGCGCAACTAGCACTGTACTTGGGTATCCGTATGTTGAAGCAACTGACATGCCTAGTGAGGGTAGCAATACTTATCCAGTAGCATTTGGTGACTTTAACCGAGCCTACATGATTGTAGATCGGATACAGATGGCAGTTAGCCGCGACCCATTCACACAAGCTACTACTGGTAACGTGAGATACGTTGCTAGACGTAGAGTTGGTGGACAGGTTGTACAAGCTGAAGCCATTGTCAAACAAAAATGTTCAACATAAGGGGTGATATATGAGAGATTTATCTAACAATATCGTTCCAGCTAATAGTATTATCAATGCGACTAAGACAGCCGCCGCAAACGGAACTGGTGTAGATTTACAGGGTTACGAAGCGGCTATGGTTGTTGTTTCTGTTGGCGCAGAAGGCGATACTTTAGCGGCGAACTTAAATTTCCAAATATCTTTGGAACACTCTGACGACAACTCTACTTACACTGATTGCGCTCAAGCAGACATCATTGACGGCACTATTGCCGCTGATGGCGTGTTCTTGATTCTTGACGGTACTGGCACTGCTGGTACTGACGGAAATCCAGATAGCGTAGGTGGTACTTGGTGGATTGGTTATGTTGGTGGTAAGCGATATATCCGAGCTGTAATTGCCAAAACTGGCACGCACAGTAACGGTACGCCGATATCCGTACTTGTCCTTAAAGGACTTGCACGTTCATCAGGTGATAACGCTAACGTCATACATAACGTATAAGTTAGTACAGAGAGGGGGCGCAAGCTCCCTTTCTTTTAACTTGGGGATAGTAAAATGAGCTATAAAATAATCATACCAAAAGCGGGTCAAGCAAATGCCGATGGTACAGAAACAAGAACATACCTAGCAGATGAGCAAGTTGAAGCCAATGAAGAATGGCAGAAGTCTGTTATGGAAGGTTTTGTTGCAAACGGTTGGGCTGTAGAAACTAAAACAGAATCAACGAGCGACGTAGAGAAAGCAGAACCCGTCAAAAAAACACGCAAAAAAAGAGCCAAGAAAAAAGCATCTTAATAAATTTGATGCTAAGATGATGTGACGCAGACGCGCAGTATGGTAGACACCATGTAACTTTTAGGAATAATAAGCATGAGTGCAGGTTATCATCATTTCGTTATAGAACAGGGCGCAACATTTAGCCAAGTATTAACACTTAAGGATTCTGCTGGCTCAGTCATCAATCTAACAGGATACAGTAGCGCAGAGATGGATTTGCGCGAAAACCCAGAAGCATCAGAAGTAGTAGCCACCCTCACAACCGCTAATAGTCGGATCGCGCTAGGCGGCGCAGCAGGAACAGTTACACTCACAATAACAGCCGCAGATACCGCAAACTTTACGGCGGGCGATGGTGTTTATGACCTTGAATTAGTAGCAGGGGCAAACATTTACAGAATTTTAGAAGGCACATATTCTGTCAGGCGTAACATAGCAAGATGAGTACAAACAGCATAACTGTCACAGGCGGTAGTGGCATAAACACAATTACTGTCACAGATTCAAGTAATATTTCTGTCGTAACGGTAGGAACTCAAGGGTTAGAGCTAGTCGGGTCAAATGGCGGCATAGCTATATATGACTTAACTAATACACAATGGATAGACTCAGCTAGCACTAGAGCGCAATCGCTTACAGCAAAACTGTATAATTTACAGTTTACCGCTGGTGGGGCTACGGTCACTGGTGTCCTAGATGAAGATAACCTAGCAAGCGACAGCGCAGTTAAACTTGCTACACAACAATCTATCAAGGCTTATGTAGATGCACAGGTAACAGCGCAAGACCTTGATTTGACTGATGGCAGTACAACTATCGCCATAGACCTAGACTCAGAAACGCTAAGTATATTGGGCGGTACAGGCATAACATCAACCGCATCTGGTAACGGTGTCACTATATCTATCACTACTGAGGACGTACAAGACCTAGTAGGGGCTATGTTTACTAGCAATACTGAAAGCGGTATCGCAGTAACATACCAAGATGCAGACGGTACGATTGACCTTAACGTAGATGATTTTGACATTACACTAACAGGAGATGTCACTGGCTCTGGTACTGTCACTAATCTTGGTGATGTTTCTTTTGCGGCAACCATAGCGGCAAACTCTGTAGCACTAGGTACAGATACCACAGGAAATTATGTTGCTACGATAGCGGCTGGCGAAGGCATAGATGTCTCAGGCAGTGGATCAGAAACCGCTGGAGTCACAATCAGCGCGGAAGATGCAACCTCTAGCAATAAAGGAATAGCGTCATTCAATAGCACAGACTTCACTGTTAGCAGTGGTGCAGTAACGGTAAATGCAGAGCGTGTGCAAGATATTGTAGGCGCAATGACTACCAGCAATACTGAAACAGGTATAACTGTTACCTACCAAGATGATGATGGCACAATAGATTTTGTAGTTGGCACGCTCAACCAAGATACGACAGGTAATGCCGCAACAGCCACGGCATTAGAAACCGCGAGAACTATTGGCGGCACTAGCTTTGATGGTACAGCAGATATAGCAGTAGCCCTTTCTGCTACAACGACCGCACTAGCAACTGCTAGGACTATTGGAGGTACTTCTTTTGATGGTACTAGCGATATTGCAGTAGCTTTATCCACACAAGCAACAACAATCACGGTCAGCGCAAACAACAGTACCGATGAAACGGTGTATCCAGTATTTGTTGATGGAGCAACAGGCGCACAGGGCGCAGAGACAGATACAGGCTTAAACTACAACCCATCTAGCGGTATGCTTACTAGTGCAGGATTTACAGGTGCTTTAACAGGCAATGCCAGTACAGCTACCACGCTGGAGACAGCAAGAACTATAGGTGGTGTATCTTTTAATGGTTCAGCCGCAATTGTTCCAGCTACGATTACTGTAGCAGATACCACAGATACTACGTCATTTGTTGCACTTTTTGAGTCAGCAACAGGCGACCTAGCACCGAAAACAGATGGCGCATTACTTTACAACGCTGGAACTGGCACGCTAACGACTACAATTATTACAGCGACCACAGCTTTTGTACCAGATGCTAACGATGGCGCATCTTTAGGTACGTCAGCCCTAGAGTTTTCTGACCTTTATTTAGCTGATGGCGCGGTTGTCAACTTTGGAAATGACCAAGAAGTAACGATTACCCATGTAGCCGATACAGGGCTACTACTGAATAGCACGATGCAGTTGCAATTCAATGACGCTAGCCAGTACATACAAGCACCAAACGCCACCACTTTAGACATCAATGCAACTGATGAAGTAGAGATTAACGCTACCTTAGCAGATATAAATGCAAACTTAGACGTATCTGGTACGTATGTCGGTGGTGGCACAATGACCACTGGTGGCAACGTCATCATTCCAGACGCAGGATATATAGGGTCAGCTTCAGACACAGATGCCATACAAATTGAGGCAGATGGCGATATTGTTATGTCTCAGGACTTGGCTGTCACTGGTACTTTAGGGGTTACTGGGGTTGCCACACTAGGTAGTCACCTAGAACTTGGTGACAGTGACGAGATTAAGCTAGGGGCTGGAACTGACCTACAGATATACCACGATGGCACAAATAGCTACGTGGCAAACAAAACTGGCGCATTAAAGCTCGCAACAGAAACCAGTGGTATAGCAGTACAGATAGGACACGGCACATCAGAAGTCACATTTGGCGATAATGTTACGGTCACAGGCAACCTAACGATAAATGGTGCTACCACAACTGTAGACACAACAAACTTAACAGTTACTGACCCATTAGTTAAGTATGCACAAGCCTATACAGGTACAGCGTATGATTCTGGGATTATCATTACTAGAGGTAATGGGTCAGCAACTAACCAAGCTAACAGGGGCTTTATCTGGGACGCTAGTGCTAGTGAATTTGCAACCATAGCCGCAAATACGGAAGATGGTACGACTGCTGGTAACGTCACAATCAATGACTATGTCAACCTACATGTCGGGGCTTTAACCTCAGATGACCGCAGTACATTAACTGGTGGTTTGACTATATCAGATGGTGGTCAAATAGGTAGTGCAAGCGATACAGATGCAATATCTATCGGTTCTGATGGAGATGTTACGCTTACCCAAGACCTAGAATTACAGCATGACGGCGCAGTATTATCATTCGGTGCTAATGATGAAGTTACTCTTACGCACGTTCACGACACTGGATTATTGCTTAACGGCACTATGGCATTACAGTTTAATGACGCATCACAAAGCATAAATGCGCCTAGTGCAACTGTATTAGATATAAATGCAACCGATGAAATAGAATTAAATGCGACTTTATTAGACGTAAACGCAAACATCAACGCTAGCGGTACATATGTTGGCGCAGGTTTGATGACCACAGGCGGTAATATAGTTATACCCGATGCTGGATATATAGGATCGGCATCTGATACAGACGCTATCCAGATTGAAGCAGACGGTGACGTTGTACTTTCACAAGACCTAGCTGTAACTGGGACACTAGATGTAAACAGTAATGCAGATATAGCAGGCGATCTAACGCTATCGGCTGGTGCTCATCGGGCTTTGCGCTTCTTAGTGGATAGCTCAGTTAAGATAAAAAACAACGAGGGTGCATCATTAGTCTTTGAAGAAGGTTCTAACGCCTATATGACCTTTGTTACAACAAATAGCAGTGAGGCTATTAAGTTTGATAAAGCGTTAGACATTAACGCCGCTATGCAAATTGACGCAACTATTACTATAGGCGCAAATGATCAAGGCTATGATGTCATATTCTACGGCGATACAGCGTCAGCAAACATGACATGGGACACCAGCGCAGATGATCTTATCTTCAATGGTAGTGCTGGGCTTATTGTTCCAGAAGGTCAATTTACTTTAGGCAGTACCGCAGTCACATCTACTGCCGCAGAACTAAATGCACTTGATGGAATAACAGCAGTTGTTGGTGAATTAAACGCTTTAGACTTAGGCAGTACAGCAATCGGTACAGCTATAGCATCAAAAGCGGTGGTCTTAGATGCCAACAAAGACTATACAGGCATAAGAAACTTTACCTTATCAGGCGAGCTTGATGCTGGAAGCCTTGATATAAGTGGTGATGCCGATATAGACGGGACTTTAGAAGCTGATGCTATGACCCTAAATGGCACAGCAATAACTTCTACAGCCACGTTATCCACAGGAATTAGCAATGGAAACTTGCCAGTTTTTACTAGCGGTGTGGCAGATGATGACTTTTTAAGGGTTGCCGGAACGTCTATAGAAGGTAGGTCTGCCGCAGAAGTGTTATCAGATATTGGCGGTCAGGCATCTTTGACATTTGGTATATCTAATACAAATGCAGTCAAAATAGATAGCGCAAGTGTAGCTGATGACGAGTACGCAAGATTTACTGCAAATGGATTAGAAAGCAGAAGTACAGCAGAAGTCCTTTCAGATATAGGTGCATCTGCTGTAGCAGGGTCTAGCTCAATAGTAACCACGGGGGCTTTAGACGCTGGAAGCATCACATCTGGGTTTGGAACAATCAATAACGGGTCGTCAACTATTACCACAACTGGAGTAATTACTGGCGGTTCTTTGCTGGTTGGCGATGCTGGAACAATAGGATCTGCTAGCGATACTGATGCAGTAGCCATAAGCAGTGCTGGGCAAGTGTCATTTTCAGCGACTAACGCAATTAAAATACCAGTAGGCACAACAGCACAAAGACCATCAAATGCCGCAGGGCTTATACGGTACAACAGTACTTTAGGTCAGTTTGAAGGCTACACTTCTGCATGGGGTGGTCTTGGAGGCGGTGCAACAGGCGGCGGCGCAGACCAAGTGTTCGTAGAAAACTCAGATGACGTAACAACTAACTACACTATTACTTCTGGCAAAAACGCTATGAGCGTTGGACCAATAAC
>Ga0222718_10002766_pt1 | contig 15453 bp, 7 predicted proteins | sample C33_27DmetaG_FD_165045 | JGI IMG/M metagenome (GOLD analysis project Ga0222718, IMG submission 165045) | Estuarine water microbial communities from San Francisco Bay, California, United States - C33_27D | ecosystem: Environmental > Aquatic > Marine > Unclassified | place: USA: California... | reverse complement strand
TGGAGATAAATGTAGCGTATACTTTGACCGAAATGAAGCTATTAGAATGATGAATAAATGAAAATTATAACTATAGACCCTGGATGGAGTGGGGCAGTTGCTTTCTTCGACTCAACGAACCTCCAATTCACTACCAATTGTCCTACTTCCAGGGAACCAAAAGATATGGTTAAAGTCGTTAGAAATGCTATAGGTCGTAAAAAACCTAAAGTATACATAGAAAGAGTGTGGGCTAGACCTTACGAAAGAGGTGCTTTTACTTTTGGAGAAAACTATGGCGTTTGGCTAGGTATTATAGCGTCATTAAAATTAGAAAGAGTGGATGTATTGCCTAAAGTATGGCAACAGTTCATTGGAGGAGAGATACCAAAAGACTATACAGAACGAAAAAGATATTTTAAGAAAGTTGCTCAAGATTGGGCAGGTAATAATCACAAAGTTACATTAAAAAATGCAGACGCAATTTGCATTGGAATGTACGCATTAACGGAGGAAAAATGATAAAAACTAAAAAACCGACTAGATGGTCAACAAGAAATTATGCTTGGAAAACACTAAAAGACATGAAAGCGTTTGCAAAACAAATAGAAATGGATAATTTTGAAACAGGCTTAACAAAAGAACAACAAGAGAAACTTACAGAAGTAAAAAATCAATTAAAAATAGTTACAGAAGTTTGTAAAAGTCTATAACTAAAATCTGTCTAAGGCTTCTAAGACTTCTTGATTGAAGTTTCTAGGAGCTTTAGATTTTTTCTTATTTTTATCTTTAGGAGTTATCATAGGTCCCAATACTGGTATTTTCTGTAAACGTTTTTTAGCGTTTCTAGTTTGACTTGTAGGAAACAATCCTAATTCTCCTTGAGTAATAACACCAAGATTAACTCCATCTCTAAATTTAGGCAAAGTAGAATATATACCTCTATGTAACTGAGTATTCAAAATTCTTACAAGTTCTTGCATTTTTCTTGTTCCTGATGTATCGGTCCAATCCTGATAACCAGCAAGATAAGAAGCCCAAGTTCCTTCTTCCATTTCATACAGACCAGATAGATTTCCTAAGCTAACTAAATCTGCAATAGCTGGACCACCTACAGTTCCTAATACTGGACCTTTACCAAAGAATGCTTTTTTAGCTTTTTCAGGGTCGCTAGAAGCTGCATCAACATAATTTTGTATACGTTCATAAGTGTCGTTTTGTACTAAATTCCCCCAGTTTGCATTGGTTAAAGGAGAAATTATTGCATTGATAACAGCATACATAGAACCTAATCTATACATTCTCCATCCAGCTGCACTATTCCAATCGCCAGATAACATAGCATCTTTACCATCTCTTACAATTTTTCTTTGCATATTAAAAAAGTTTAAACCATAATGTTGGAATTGTCCTAATACCGAACCTGTAGGAGTTGTTAGTACTTTAGATTTACCTGTAATACTATAGTCGTAATGAAGATTATTAACAGTACTATTTCCATGATTTTCTGCACGTTTTCTTCTCCACATTTCCATTCTATACTGATATTCAGTAGCATCATTTTTTTCAAATATCTGAAAATCTCTTTCAGCTTCAGGTCTTTTTAATTCTTCAACAGTTCTTTTTTTACCTTCTCTCTTTAAATCTCTTTTTAAAGATTGTTGAAATTCAGCCTCTAATCTAGGATTTGCATTATCAAGCTTCCATTGCATTGCATAACCTAATTCAAAAGTATATCTACGATTAACTTTATTTTCTACTAGAGTCATTAAAGTACCACTTTTTTCAGCTATTTTAGATAAAGCATCTCCTATTCTATCTCCTACACTTTTATCTATTTTTAATTTATATGTACCAGTACCAGCATCGTAAACTGTATCTAAAGCTAAGTTTCCATATACTTCCTGTATTTCTGGAAACAAAATACCATTATTTGCTAATCCGTTAGTTAATCTTTCTTGCATTTGAGCGTCTTTTTTAAAAGTTCTATGCTCATTCATTCCCTTAGCACCAAACCATATATAATTAAACATACTTTGTGTAGCGTTTCTAGCTGCACCTCTAACATTTAACCCTAGTTTACTAGCAAATTGAACTGCTGTTATACTTCTAGCGATTTGACTTGCTACAGGGCTATTATTTACTTTTTCACCAGTTATTAAATTATAATGGTCAGAAACATAAGACTCTAAAAAGCTTAATTTTTTATCTAATGCTGTTTTTTTACCTTTACTATATGTATCTGTTATATTTTTCATAACATCAATATATTTACCGTTGTTGTAAGATACGTAATTAAATCTTGTTGCACTTCTAACATAAGAATCTATAATTGGTATAACATTATAATCTATAGGACCTTCTATATCTAATGTTTTTTTACCTAAATGTTTATTTATATACATATTTTCATTTATTATTTTGTCTAAATTTTTAATAGTATCATATCCTTTATTAAAATCACTTTGATTTTTTTTACCATTTCCATAAGCAAAAATATTTTCTGATGCCCTAGCTAGTGTAGGCATAACATCAAAACTTAACACTGGAAAATATCCATCTTTTTGTAAATTTCCTGATTCAAATCTTTCTATAATAGAATCTAAAACACCAGTATTGTTTTTATTAGTAAGTTTAGAATAATTTTCAAAGTTTTTTAAAATACTACTATTCCTTTGTAATGACCATCTATAGTTTCTTAATCCTTGAACCATAATTTCAGTAGCCTTGGGTTGAACTTTATTTAAATATATTTCAGCAGCTCTTTTCAAATTTATATCTTTACCTATACTATTTTGTTCAAAATTTTTCTTACCTCCAGAAACTAATTTATGAAAATCAGATAACACTTCTCCTTCTTTACTTTTAATAAAAGGGTCTATTTTATTTGTCATTATTTCATTTGCTTTATCGTGGTTTTTTTGCATTCTATATTTGTTGTACTCAGCATAATGTTTTCTTAATTTTTTTTCAGATTTAGAAAATTTTGCACCAGCGTTAGCAGAAGCTGTTGTTAATTCAGTAATCATGTTGTTAAGCTGTGTATTAAAATATTGCGTATGACCTTTGTATGTTTCATTAGATTTTTGTACATCACCATACCATTTACCTACAAAATCTACATCACCAAATATTTCTTGTGGAAGGTATAGCCATTTAGCAAATCCGCCTCTAGTTTTAGTTAGTTTCCTAACTTCTCTATCCATAATTCTTCTCATAAGCTTTAATTGTTCTACAGTAGGAGCATTATTTTTTGCACCTTTAACTGTATCATAACCTTCACTAGCTTCTTTAGTCATTTGAACAATTCGTTTCCACATACCAGTAGCGTGATTACCATATTGTTCTATACCAGGGAGCGTTTCAAATTCTTTAGCCATTTCTAAAAAATTTTTTTTATTAATTCTTTCTTGTTCAGTTTGTATACAATTTCCCATTAGTCACACCATTTATTGTTTTCTTTATTTTTTTCAGCAGTCCATTCACTAGGAGAATATTTAGAACGTTCTGATTTGTAAGGATTTAGATTATATAGTTGTTGACCAACATCAAATACAGAACCTCGGTTACCGCTCATTATAAATACACTATTATCTATTTCATTCATTTTTTGCAAGTCAGATTGTCCATTTAAAGATATAGCCCTAGAATGTCTACCAACATTTCCTATCATACCAACAGGTATTGCATTCATTACGTGCATATTAACTGTATCTTTAATTAATCCAGTACCAAACAATTTATGCATTTGATGATAGCCGCTTAATCTAGAATATTCAGTTGCATTAGGATTTAAAGCGTTTATCAAATCTATTTTACCGTGATTAGCTGCGTAAGTAAATGGGTCAAAATAAAATCCTCCTTCATTTGACTGTTTTAATCTTTCTCCTAAAATTGAATTAGATTCATAAGAGTTTGGATGCCCAGTAGTTAAATACTGTAATGACATCTCATAAGACTTAGACATACCTTTCAAGAAATTAAGTTGCATTTCATTTCCAAAAAATTGTGAATTATATCTTAATCCAAGTTTTATGTATTTTTCAATTCTTTTAGATTCTGGAGTAGGAAAATATAAGTCTTTATATTTAATAACTCTAGTAAAATCTACTTTAGGAGTCATAATTTTTGCAATATAAATATTTTGTTCTTGCATAGTATTAAAACCTACAGATTCTTCTCTCATTCTATTAGTAAAATATTGATATATGTGTGCTTCATTTACAAAAGCTATTTTTTCGCCAGGTTGTCCATCACGGTAACTTAATTGTGCTGTTTCTCCGTTTCTAAAAGCGCTCCAAGCAATACCAAAATCACGTCTTGTAGCACTAGCAGCTTTACTTAATTCTGCAAAATTAGTTCTATCCATTCCCAATTCTGAGAAACTCATATTAGTATATTTACCAAAACCTTCTACTAGAGCCATAGCTCTTACAACTTCATGGTCGTAACCTATTTCTTCTACTACATTTTTACCTTTTTTAACTTGTTCTTCAAATAATTTTCTTTTTTTGTCTCTAGTATCTGAATCCATTGCTTTACGATTATCTTTATAATATTCATATTCAGCTTGTTTCATTTTGTGTTCTACTATTTGATTTCTAATATCTGGACCAATATCTATTTCTTCTTTAATATTATCTTTAAATTCTTTTAAATTTTCAATTTTTTCAGAAAGTTGAGTTTTTGTAAAATTAGACATAGTCTTGTTTCTTAATTTTTTCAGTTCTCTAATTTTGTTTTCTAAGGCATTTGCATAATCCCATTTTTCAGAATCTTTTTTAATTTTTCTACTAAAATCTCCCATCATATCTTGACTCATTAAAAACTTATCTAAGCTCCCATCTAAATTCTCACTTTTATCAACAATGCTATCTCTAGTATTTTTTAGTTTTAATTCTCCTACGTGCAATATTTGAGCTAATAAAGTATCATATACCATGTTAGTTCTACTAAAACCTTCTCCTGTTCTATTAGATTTAATTTGAGCATTGTCTCCAAATCCTGCAAGTATTGTTCCTTTTTCGTATTTAACACCTAAGTCTTTAGCTATTAAATATTCAGCTTGTCTCATGTTACTATTATATTCTTTAATTTGTCTCATTAAATTATTTAGACTAGGAGATTGTTGTTGACCTTTATCAAATATATATTGAGAAGCATTTAACAATTCTGTGTAAGGTCTAATTAAGCGATTTGTAATAGCTTCTTTATATTCAATAGCTATTTCACTATCTTGCTTAACAAGCATTTTATCTTTTCTTTTACGAACTTGCCCATTGATTGTTTCAGTTACTTGAAATTCTGACATTTTATACACTTCAAATAATCCATTTTCTCCAAAGAATATTCTATTATAAACGCTATTTGTATCTTTAAATACACCAGTATTAAATCCATTGTCCATATCTACAATATGTTGATTCATATTAGCAATTTCTTGATATACTTGATTTATATCTGCGCCTTTTTTAAAGTGTATATATGTATTTTCTGGTAATTTTAATAACATACCTCCTACAGATTCACCTGGTCCATTGCTTCCCATAACTGCGCCATCAGAACCATAAACAGGGTCTACTATTTTTCTATACTGAGAATCTGATTTACTTGCATTGTTTAAAAACCAAGCTAAATTAGTTTGAGATTTCATCGTAGTTCCTAATTGTATCTTAGCTTTTTCTAATTGTCTTAAATAATTTATTTGGCTATTTGGATTGTCCATATCTAAATTTTTCCAACTTGCCATATTATTTCCTTCACCTAATCCAATAGTGTCTACGGAATCTCTAACCCTAGCTCTATTTATTGCATATTCTAACATAACATCGTGTGGCATATTTGCAAAATAATTGATTGTATCAATGTCAAAATCGCCTTCTGCTGCTCTTTTTAAATCCGATTGATTCAATGCTACAATATTACCATCTCTACTATCTTTAAAGCCTTTTAACGCAACAGGCATAATACTAGAAGTTTTGGTATGTGGCTGTCTTTCTGAAACTATATTTACTTGGTAATTTTCTGGTAACGCTTCAGCTAATTCGCCTAATGTTTTTATTTTTTTATAATTCTCTTTCATACCTTTTACTTCACTTAATCTTATAAGTTTATCGTATCCAGCATCTACTCTCAACCAAACACTTGTATTGTCTGCATCAATAGTAGTATTTTTTGCACTATTTGGTAATAATATTTCACCAGCATCGTAAATCCTATCTCCAACTAAAATAGTATCTTTTAATGTTTTTTTACCTGAAATATCTATATCTGGCACTAAAACTGCTTGACCACCAGGTAATTTAGGTTTTAATAAAGGTTCAATTTCATTTGTAAACCACATTTTATCTTTTTCAAATCTTAGCAAATCTGGATGAATATTGTTTTCAGCCATAATATCCAATAATGCAAAATCAGCATTATCTAATTCTTGAGAACCTTTTTCTTGGCTTTTTGATTTTCTCCATAATTTAAATTGAGAAATTTGCTCTATCCATCTTTTTGGATTTGACCACAAATTACCTTTGTTTCTAAACTCTCCTAACTTACTTTCTCCCTCTTTACCCCAAACATAATTCATAAAACTATCTTTACTTGTAGTTAGTTCGTTAGCATGATTAATACCTATTGAAGCTTCATTTTTAGCTGTTTTAACACTAATGATTTGCATATCTTCTGGTCTAATTGTATGAACATCAAGTGCGTTTTTTGATACAACTTCTGGTTTTAATCCATTGAAAAATTGTTGAGAGCTATATGTTGGAACTTTATATTCTCCTATTTTCTTAGAAGCTGAAGTAAATGTTATAAAGTCAACTTTGTTACTAGCAAATAATTGAGCAAATTCACTTTTTCTTGCAAAAGCTGTTTTATTAACATACATATTTTCTCCAGTACGTAAAACTATAGGTTTAATTCCACCTATACCAGAGTCTGTGTGTCCAGCTAATACTTGCAATGCTTTAAATGCTCTATCGCTTACAAATGTAATTCCATTAACATTAGAAGCGTCTGCTAATTTACCACTAGCTATATCTGCTGTTAGGGTGTTAATTTCTGATTGTAGACTATTTAATAAAGTATCTGCATCGTTTGAATTTATTTTTTTATTTGCTTTGGCTATTTCTATTTCAGACATTTTATCTGCAAGGTTTTGTATTTCTTGTTTCATAACAGAATGTATGTCGGCAATACCAAAGTCTTTACCTCCGTAACTCCAAGTATTATTACCCCCTTCATCTCTAAGAATAACTTCTTTCCATTCTCCATTAGCAAACCTTTTTAAATCTTTACCTACTTGTTTATCTCCTCCAAACCAATCAGGGTTCTTAGAAACAAAATCAGATAGCTCATTAACTGTTTTAGTATCAAATCTTTTAGCCGAAATGTTATCAAAAAGTTTTAATCGTTTGAATATTTTAGCAGCATCTTGTCCTTTGCTTTTTTGTATTCCGCCCCACCAAGCAGATTCTCCTAATATGTCACCTAAAATATAGTCGTCTAACATTTTCTTTAAATTATTATTAGTGGTTTCTGATGTTGCTCCTTCTTTGTAAGTTATCTCTGTCCCATCTGTAATAAATCCAGTTTTTTCTAGTCTTTCTGCTTTTTGTTCTGAAGTTATAACTCCTTCACTTTCTAATCTATTTAAATAATTTTTATATTCTGTAGTCATAGATTTCATGGAAGCGTTACTTTTTTCAATTAAATAAGCGTATTTATTTCCGCCATATTGATACATAAAATAAGGAGTATTTCCAAATTCAAATCCCTCTCCATACAAATCCATTTTTTCGTTTTGAGTTTTATATTGTGCAGACAACATAGCATCTCCTACTTGGATTCTATTATCTTTATTAAACAAACTTGCACGCATACCGCCATAAGTAATATTTGTTCCTTCTAAAATTGCAATTTCAGCATTTTGACCAAACATTCTTTCTATTCTATCTATGACATGAGTTTTTCTAACAGTATCACTTGAGTGCGTTGTTTTATCAGGACTTTCTGCGTTAAATTTATATTTTCTAATTCTTATGCTTTTATTGTTTTCAGCTAATAAATTGATTACAGTATTAGCCATTTCGGAATCAGTTACTCTAGAATCTTTATTGTTTTCTATAAAATCTTTCATAAAGTCTGTAGTAAATTTATTTATATCTGAATTATATTCATTTATAAATTTGTTTTGTATATATGCTTTATGACTTAATTTAGAATCTCTAGGAACAGCAAATTTATCAAACTTATTATTTGCTAATACTTGTTCTATATCTAATTTATTATATTCGCCAGGGTCTATTCCTTTTTGGTCTAAAAGCTCTTCATATCTTCTTTGTATAACAGATTCAGAATCTACCCATTGAGTATCAACAGCTTTTTTCATTTTTTCAAAAACACTTTGCCATTGCGTCTCGTTTAGTTTTTTAAATTTACTTCCATAAAAATCATAAATTCCCCATTCCATAGACAAAGCAACAACGTCTACTGCATCTTTACTTTTTAAATTTCCACTAGTAAGAGCTGATAATATGTATTTTTTAGCTTTAGCTTCATTTTCAAAAGCACTCCAATCTCTACCTGATTCTAAAAATTCTTTTCTAAGCGCTTCTAGCATTAGTTTTTCAGAAGTATATTGTCCTCCTTTTTCTAAGTTTTTAATATTGTCAACTAATTCTCTAATTTGAACTTCAGTTAATGCTATTTTTTCACCAGGTGAATTTTCTAAAATACCTGTACCATCAGTTTCGTTACGCATATATCTTTTAATACTATTTTCGTATACTTTTATAACATCTTGAATAGCTTTTGGAGAGCCTGTAAAAGATTTAAGTTTTAATAAATTTTCTACAGATTCTATAGTTTTTGCATCTGCTCCATTTTCTTTTAATATTTTCAAAAATTCTGTGTTATCTTTAAATTCTAATGGAGTTCCTTTTTTGCTCAATGCATCTGAAATATCAAAAAGTTCTCTAGCCCAACTTCTTATTGTAAATGTTCCAGGTAAAATAATATTTTCAGCTTCTAACATTTCAATTATTCTAAAATCTTCATCAGTTAAAGGCTGTTTTTTACCTTCACTATCTACTACTAAAGTTTCATCTAATAATTCATTCTTTTTGGCATCTAAAGCAGCTTCTCTACTTTGTTTAGCCATATATTTATCACTATAATTTTTAAAAGCTAAAATAGGTTCTTTATGATTTTCTAAAGATTTCATAATTTTTCTAGCATCTTTCATACTAAGTTCTTTTACTGCTCCAGCACTAAAGGTTCCAGCACTTGTTTGTGTCAACCTTACAGCTTTTAAGAAATCATTTAAATTACTTTCCATATCTTTTGCTGATTCGTTTTTATCGTTTTTAGCTTCTTTGATTTTTATTTTTAAAGCAATAGTAGCATCAGCCATATCAGAACCAGCAGTTCTTAAAAGACCTATTATTTCAGGATTTTTTTCAACAAATCTATCCAATTCTTTCATAGAAACTTCATTTACTCTATAAAATTCATGATAATTAAAAGCGCTTTGAAACCACATATCTGAATATTCAAATTGAGATTCTTTTCCTATACCAAAATCTTTATTACTTTGTTGTTTAGCTAAAATAGTTTTTTTAGCAAAGCTATCCCAAGCTTCTTTACCTGGCATAGTGTTGTCATTAAATTTAATTTTTTCTTTAGCTATTTTATGCGGTCCATGTTTTGCTATAGCATTAATCATGTGATTATATTGAATAACTTGCCATTGTTGAACTTCGTTTAATTTACCAATTACTTCACTAATTTCTATCTTTCTAAAAGTATATGTTTTGGTATCGCTATCAAATTCCCATAACTTATCAGGAACTTTACCTTCATTATTTAAAACATTAGCAATTTCTTTAACATTATCTGTTAAATTGCTTTTAACCAGGTCGAATAAATCATGATTTGCTTGATGATACAATTTATTCATTTTTACAATTCCTCTCATACCAGGCTTAAAATTCATTTCTTTCATTTTTTGTATATAAATCTTTTTTTGTCCTACGGTAAGTTCGCTCCAATCTTTAGGTCTTTTTCCTTCTCCTACTATAGAATCAAATTTAGAGTCTGTAGCCATTCTTTGATAAAGCAATTTCCAACCAAGCTCCCCTTCTACTTTAGGACCTCTTTTGTTTTTTTCTATTGTTCTTTGAGAAGTTTCTGAATCTATATCTACTCTAAACATATCATTGGCTTTTTCATTAGATTTAAATTCCCAGAATTTTTTAAGACCATCTAAAACTTCAGGATTACTATATCCTTCACTATTCTGATTCATGTGTCTATCATGTCTAGCATCATTATATACTTGATACTGCAAAGCACTCCACATTAAATTGTTTTTGCTTTCCATTTTACCACCTAATGCTCTAATTAAAACATCAGCCTCTTTAAATCTACTACTAAAAGAACCCATAGGTTTACGACCACCCATAAAAGTTCCTTCATATCTTTCCCAAGTTTTTGTATTGTAATCTTTATAAGTTAATTCTTTTCCATGTTTTAATAAAAATGCACCAATTAACAACGCTCTAGCTTTATCTCCCATTGTTAAATTTTCATCCATAAATATTCCAGGACCTCCAGCCATAGTAATTCCACCAACAAGCATACGAGGCATACTACCTATACCAGCTTTTCCTCCACCTAACCAATCTTGCTTTAATGCTTTTTTAAATTCTGATTTCCATTGATTTCTAGCTTGTCCGTGAACATTTTGTATTACATCTCTCATTAACTCAGCTGCCGCTTTCTTTTGTTCTTTAGTTCCGTTATCTAAAAGATTTAAAATACTTACTGGGTCTGGTTCTTCTAATCCTAATTTTCTTAATCTTTCAATATGTTGTTTACTAATTTTTTGTCCAGGTTTTGCTCCACCTCTTGTTAAATAGCTAGAAACAATTCTACTTAATTCTACTCCCCCTAATTCGGTGCTATTTATACCTCCTAATACGCTAAATTGTCTACCAACAGCTTGTTGACCAGCATCTGTGCTTAAATTATATCCTTTAGCGCTAGTTCCTTTCATTATTGCTTTTGCTTTGTCTATGCCTTTTAAATTAAAAATACCCATAGTACCACCTTTGATACCACCAGGTATAAATCTAACAGCTCCTAAAGCGTGTCCTAACGCTAATGCGTGAGTAGTAGTAGAAAGCGGGTCCCAATCGTGTTGTCCAGCTGCAGCGTCTATCCCATGCAATACATTGTCAACTGCTGCAAAAACCATAGCTTCTTCAAACATATGAGAATAAAAAGATGCTTTTTTACCATCTCCTAATTTTTTAGCAACTAACCCAGCTAAATTAGAAACAGGTCTACCTCCACCTTTTGCTATTGAATTTACTACAATGCTATTTATTTGATTAGCAGCTTTTTCAGTAACAGTAAAACCTTTTGCTTCAGCAAATTCTCTTAAAATTTCCATTCCTTCATCATCAACTTGTTTCCAAAATTCTTTTCGTTTTGCTGCGTCAGCTAAAGCATCATCAAAACCAGCTAAAGGTTTAATTATTTTTTCATCTAAAACATGTTTTTTAAAAGCTCCAGCAATACCTAATTTTGTAACATCGTCAGCAACAACACTTGCGCCTTCATCAAGATTTTTCTTGGCAAAGGCAATACCTAAATCATCAGCTTGTAGAGCAACATCATCTGCAATATTTCTACCTATTTTTACACCACTAGCTTTAGAAACAGCTTGAACAGTTTTACTAATAGCTGCTTTACCTGCTCCAAAAGGTACTAAGAAACCAGCTGCGGTACCAATATCTCCACCCCATTTCGCAGCTTCAGATACTTTATCGTCTTCTGGTTCCCAATCTGAAAGCGCACTAAATGCTCCAAAAGTAGCTGTATCAAATAAACCTTCACCAAATTCTCTTGTAAAGTCCCACATACCTGCACCTAAACCTTGATACATAGATTTTTCTTTTATTTGAGCTGGTTGAGATTGAGAATAAAAATTCATTCCACGTTTTTGCGAATTTGTATTAGATTGAGTTGTAGTATTAGATTGCACAACATTTCTAGTGTTTTGACTAACACCAGCTACGTTGCTTTCAAATCGCTTTTTTAGTATTTCTTCTAAAGTAGGCATACTTTATTATTTATTTTCTTCTTTTTGATAGTCTGTGACATCTTGGAAATATTCTCCAAGGAAATTACGAGTTTTTCTTAAACCATACATTACGTCTCCAACTGCAGTTCTTTTGTCTGGTTCATTTGTATATCTAAATATTTCAGTATCTGGATTATAAGTCGGTAAACCTGATAATAGTTCTTGTCCGCTTGCTCCATAATCAGTATCTCCTGGACCCATTAAATTCCCTATAGAACCTACATAGTATGATGCTCTTTCTCCAAAATCTAAAAACTTATCAAAATTTTGACCACGTCTTTGAGATTCGTATAATTCTTCTTGTTCGGACAACATTGAATGTTCGTTTCGTAAAATTCCTGTATTATGTTTTAATTTTTCTAAAGCGTCATCTATTGCTTTTGCTTTAGCACTTTTATTAAATTTATCTAATTCTATTTGCCCTCCTAATTTTGCGTCTTGTTCTAAGTTATATCTATAGTCTTGAATATCTTTTATACCACCCTCTTGTTGCAATATAGCATTATTGACTTCATCCATTCTAGTTTCAAATATAACTTCTTTTTCGCCAAAAGTCATTCCTTTGTCTATTTCTCCCCAATTGCTTTTATCAAAATTCATATTATCCATATTTAAAATATACTTACCAGTATTTCCACTTCCAGGACCTTTATCTAATTTAATTCCTAAATTTTGAGTATATGCATCTAATAATTCTTTTGTTTCATTGTTAACATTTATATCATCGCTAACATAATTTGCATCATCTTTTAATTCTTTTTCTTTTTCATCTGCAATATCTGCTAATTCATCAATATCTTGTTGATTCATATATTTGGCTAATTCATTAAATTCATAATCCCCTAATTGCATATCAGAATGTTCTTTGTCTAGAAATTTAATTTGCATATTCATTTCTAATGCTTCGTCAAACATTGGAGGCAATTCTCCTTTATATCTTAACATAGAGTCCATATAATCCACCATTAATTGCGAATTAGTTTTATTTTGATGATAACCTGTTAATTGACCAAATAATTCTGTAGCCTGGTCTTTAGTAAATCCATATTTATTTACATAAAGTTTGTTAAAATTTTCTAAACTATATGTAGTAGATGCATTGTCTCCAGTACCAGATGTTTCTATAATAGCATTATCTTCGTTTGTTAATTCTGGCAATATAAGACTATCAAATATAGAATCTAGTCTTGCATTTCTACCAGCTATAATAGGTTTTTGTATTTCTTTTATTTCATTGCTAAATGCTTCTTTTTTCTTTAAAGCAAATTCTTGCATTGCTAGACTTTGAGCTTGACTTTTAAAAGCTAATTCTTGTTTAGCTATTTTTTGACTTTCTCTAAATCTAAGAGTGTCCAATTCAAAAGCTCTATCATCTCTTGTCTCTTGTCTTCTATTTTCAAAAATAGAATTTAATACCGCTAATACTTCTGCTCCCTGTGCCATCTAAAAAATATCCCATCCTAAAGCTTCTATAGTGCTATCTGTTTTTTTAGCCATACCTATTTGAGCTTTTAGTTTTAAATCTTCTGCCCTCAACCTTGCTTTCTCTTTTAAATCAAATGCAAAGATATCAGCTTGTGTTTTGTCTAACGTTCTTAATATATCTTTTCTAGTGTTTGTAAAATCTTGATTAACTTTTTCTAATCCTAATCTATTTTCTTCAGCAGCTTGACCGCTAAAAGAAAAACCTTGCATACCAGAACCAGCTTCGTAATTTCTATCCAATTCTTGGGCTAAAGTTCTAGACTTAAAACCAGCATTTTCGAATGATGATAAATAGTCTGCTTCAGAAGCTTCTACTTGTTGAGCTGTAGCTATATTTAATTCTTTTCTAGCTACTTGATTATCAGCTAACTGAGCTTTAGCTGCTGCTATTTGAGCTTTAGAAGCTTTAGCTCTATTTCTTCCTCCACCTATTGTATTTGCAACACTTAAACCAAGAGCTGCTGCTGCTACCCATGCTGGCATTAGTACACCTCCCAATATTCGTTAATTAATCCAGCTTTTAATAAAGCTTCTTTTCTTTTATTGCCCTCTTCGTCTGTTTTGAATGGGTCAATAACATCTTCATTTCTATATTTTTTAAATATACTTCTATCTCCTTTTAAATCAGCCCAATCTATATTTTTTAATGGATTTGCACTGAAAGTTTTATCGTAGAATCCTTCACGCTCTCCATAAAAAGAAGTGTCTTCAAAGGTTTCAAAATCTGTTACTGTATCTAGATATTCATTTATATTATCATATAAGGCGTAAGGAGTTTTATCTTTAGTTAATTCAAAAGTACCGTCTCCTTGCATAATCCAATTACTATTAATTTGATATGGACCTATATCATAACTTAATAATTTTCCATCATCGTCAACATTTTCACCTATATCATATCTTGTTTCAGATTCTGCTTTTTCAATAAAACTTTTTATATCATCCCATTGAATCTTTCTAGAACCTTGTTCATCTGCTTTGCTAACAGATTTAAACATTTTCATTAATTCATCAGAAGCTGCTTCTTTTTGAGCATCAGTAGAAGTTTCAGCTTCGTAAATATCTTTTTGTTGATAAAACTTTTTTTGCTCGTCTTTGTCAAACCAGCCAAATTCTTTATTTTGTTCGCTTTGCATTATTTCGTCTAACACTTTCATTCTAGTAGACCATGCTTGAAAACCTTGACCTTCATAAATCATTTTCCCTACTTTATCAGCTACTTCTGGGTCCATTAAAGCACCTGCTTTATAACCTATTTTTTGAGTTCCAGATAAAGCTCTTGTTTCGTCTCCATATTTCCATCCAGAAGATAAACTTCTATCAATAGTTTCAGGGTCCAATAATTTAGCTCTTGCTTCTATTTGACCTTTTGTAAGGCTTTCCCCACCTAAGCTCATTTTTTCTTGAAACATGTCTCCAAATTCATTTTTACCAGATAAAACATCTAACATACTTACTTGTTCATATTTAAATTTTTGACCACTAGCTCCTTCTAAATCTGCTACATATCCTTCAAACTCTACGTTTTCTTCTTTATTTTTATAAATATTATCTACAAGTTTTAAACCTTGAGTCAATAATTGAGTTGTATCGTTTATAGCTTTTCCTTTACGAACGTAATCTTGTTGTTCTAAATTTGATATATATTCATTAGCCATAGCATCGTACATAGTTCCTTGATAATTAGCTACTGATTCTTGAGCTCGTCTTCTTGCTGATTTTACTTTAGCCATAATTCCTCACAGATTTTATAAATAATATACAGATAATATCTTTAATATTCAACAACTTTATCCTCCGCCTTCATCCATCTGTACATTTATAGTAATTGTTCTAGTTACAGA
>Ga0222718_10002764_pt1 | contig 15459 bp, 15 predicted proteins | sample C33_27DmetaG_FD_165045 | JGI IMG/M metagenome (GOLD analysis project Ga0222718, IMG submission 165045) | Estuarine water microbial communities from San Francisco Bay, California, United States - C33_27D | ecosystem: Environmental > Aquatic > Marine > Unclassified | place: USA: California... | reverse complement strand
TCCTAAGGTGGAGCATCCACGCTTCCTCGTCTACGTGGCGGATCTTGTATGCCTTGAAATGGGGCTATTCGTCTAGACTGGAACCAGCGGATCTACTACCTTTATAATTAAAATCAAATTTGCATGATCATGGAAGGAATAATTTCATTTGGTAACAAAAGAAATTATGAAGATTTTAAAAAGCAAATTCCTGTAGATGTGTTGCCTCTTTTTGATTCAATTAGAGAATTTTGTTTCAAATTAGGTGAAAATGTTATAGAAGATGTTAGAATGCATAGAGTTGTATTTTGTAAATCTATGACATTTAGATGGTTTCTTGATGTAGAACCAGAAAAAGGAGGAGTAAAAATAAAAATTCAAAAAAGCAGAAAAGATCCAATTCAGATTATTCAAATAAAAAAAGAACAACAAATTTCAGAATTTACTGAATTTTTCAAAAATGCTTATGAAAATATTCACTAATAATTAATCACTTTTGGTAAATTATGACCTCATCTTAGTAGTACATGATTGAAGAAAATACGTTGGAACAAGAATATACAACCGAAGCGGATTGGTTAGAGGATATTTTCATCATATCTCTAACCATGTTTTGAGTAACTGCTTTCAACTCTTTTCGTCTAATCCATAGATGTGTTGTTCTGTTTTTGAAGACATAATATAATAAAAGATATTTTATTTTCTATTCTATTAAATTAACAACCTAAAATCTCATTTAATAATTATTTTTTTATATTTTTAGGAAATGTTAATAACATAAACTGATTAAAACTATTTGTCCGTGAAAGCAGTAATTTTGGCAGGTGGATTCGGCACAAGAATTAGTGAAGAATCTCATCTCAAACCTAAACCTATGATTGAGATTGGTGGAATGCCAATTTTATGGCATATAATGAAATGTTATTCTACTTATGGAATTAATGAATTTGTCATTTGTTTAGGTTATAAAGGATATATGATTAAAGAATTTTTTGCAAATTATCATTTACATAGTTCAGATGTGACAATTGATTTACAAAAAAATGAAGTTTCTATCTTAAATTCTAAAATGGAGCCTTGGAAATTAACTCTTATAGAAACAGGTAAAAATACCATGACTGGGGGCAGGATAAAAAAAATTGAAAGATACATTGATGATACATTTTGTTTAACATATGGAGATGGTCTTAGTGATGTCAACATTTCCGCATTAATTCAATTTCATAATGAACAAAAGAAAATGGTTACTTTGACTGCTGTTCAACCTCCGGGTAGATTTGGTTCATTATTATTAGATAATTCTACTGTCAAATCTTTTGTTGAAAAACCAAAAGGGGATAATTCTTGGATAAATAGTGGATTTCTAGTATCTGAAACAGATATTTTTGATTTTATTGAAAACGATTCTACCATTTTAGAAAAACATACTTTGTCCACTTTAGCAAAACAAAACCAATTAAATGCATTCAAACATACTGGTTTTTGGCAACCAATGGATACTCTAAGGGATAAAAATTATCTAGAAGATCTATGGTCTAGTAAAAATGTCCCGTGGAAATCTTGGTAATATGAAAAATCAAAATATTCAAACCGCTTTTAAAAATAAAACCGTCCTTGTAACTGGGCATACTGGATTTATTGGAACTTGGATGTCTTTGTGGCTAGATTTTCTGGGAGCAAAAGTAGTTGGTTATTCTCTTAATCCCTCTACAAAACCTTCTATATTTGAGATAGTAAAATTAAAAAAAAATATTACACATGTAATTGGGGATGTTACTAATTTTGAAAAATTACAACAAACAATCAAAATACACAAACCAGAATTTGTATTTCATTTAGCTGCTCAGGCTATTGTACGTAAATCATATGATAGCCCATTAGAAACATTTCAAACAAATGTAATGGGCACTGCTAATATTCTTGAATCTATAAAAAATTCTTCAGTTAAATCTTGTATAATAATGACTAGTGACAAATGTTATAAAAATTTGGAACTTGGTCGTGCGTTTAGAGAATCTGATCCTATGGGAGGTAATGATCCTTACAGTGCAAGCAAAGGTGCTGCAGAATTGGTTACTAATGCTTACCGTCATTCTTTTTTTAATAATAATGAAATTGGAATTGCATCAGTCAGAGCTGGAAATGTAATTGGCGGTGGTGATTGGTCTACTGACCGATTGATCCCTGATTGTTTTAGATCTCTTTATAAAAATAAAATAATTTCAATTAGAAATCCAAATGCTATAAGGCCGTGGCAATTTATTTTAGAACCTATTTTTGGCATGCTTTCTTTATCTTTACATTTAAGAAAAAATCCCACACAGTTTTCTGAACCATGGAATTTTGGACCTAATTCTAATAAAAAAATAACTGTTGAGCAAATAGTTAAAAAAATTATTCAACAATGGGGGAAAGGGAAATATAAAATAAAAATTAATAGAACTGATAAACAGTACTATGAATCAAAAATTTTGATGTTAAATTCAACAAAAGCAAAAAAACTACTTAATTGTGGCAACCTATATTCTAATAACGAATCTCTGTTTGAAACAATTGAATGGTATAGACAATATCATGGTAATAAAACTGATATGAGTGAATTTACAATTAAACAAATTCAAAAATATATGGAAAAAATAAGCTTAGATTAAAAATTATTTTTTAACTAATTCAAAATTTTATTTGGTTCATTATTTTTAATTTTTTAAATTGAATTTCATTTTTTATTCAATTTTATATATCATGATTCCTGTTTTTTCAGAACGATATATTAATTCAAAATTTTCAGGTATTCTTGGATCATTTGGATTTTCCAGAATTTGAAGATTTTTTTTAATGTCCATATTGCCATCATAAATTAAATAATCTGGTATGGGATCATATGTGCCGTTTCTATCTGGAGGGATGTTTACCGTATTTGCTATTTTAATCTCATATTTTGACCAGTTTTCTCTTTTGATAAATGACTCAATTGTATCATTTTCATCACCTTCATTGAATTGTGTCCATAGATATTTACTATTTGCATAATATGCATAATTATTATTATCTGCCATCACAATTTTATTTTCAATGTCTGGTTCTTTTGATAGAATTTCTCCAATTTCTACATATTTCAATGAATTCAATTCATACTCCTGTTCTAATGGTAACAAATTATGATAAGTCACGGGTTCATCAAATAAAAGATGTTTTTCAATCATAACAGATGATGTTAAATTAGTAATTATTATTCCGATTATTATTATGAGCATTATCGATAGTGTAGTTTTTTTTATAATATTATGAAATTTTAGTTTACACTTATTTTGTATTTTTAATATTATTTTTGGAATTATTTTTATGATAAAAAATGCAGAAAAAGTACTAGGAATAATCAAAATTCCAAACAGATCCCATCCTGATCGTATTATAATCATAGATATGCTTAGCATAAAAATTAAAGATGGTATTAGTAGCGCTAAAATATTAGTGTCAATTTTTTTAATCGATAATAATCCTAAAATTACTACTGGAAAAATTATTGGTACCAAAAAATATTCTTCTATTTTATTTATTGCAATAAGCCAAATTGATAAAATTATTGGAATTCCTAAAATCCATGAAAAATGAATTTTTCTAAAATCATATTTGAACACACCCAAGATACCTCCTAAAACAAATAAAATTCCACTAAATTGTATGAATGGTAATGTTGAAAAATTATCATATCCCAAACCCAAATTAAAAATAAAATGTGAATTATTATAAAATAAATTCTTAGGATATGTATCAAGATGATTTTTTAAATTATTGATGATGTTTTCTATATTGTATTGATTAGGCTCGTCTTGTGCTACTTTATTTTTAAATATTTCTTTAATTGATTCTGAATCTGATCCATACGTTGCATAAAAATTTGGATTAATGTCTATTAAATTACCTGTAACTGAAATATTGTATATTAGTAATGGGGAAATACTCAATAAAAAAAACAACATAAAATAAAATAAGATTCTCTTTTTTTGTTTTTTCACAAAAAATACTATAAACATTATTGTTCCACCTGCCATGAGCAATGATTGCGGTCTGAGCATAAATGATAATCCTAGAAATACCCCACAGAGTATGATGTGTTTTTGTAATAATTGTTTTTTTGTTATAAAATAAAATGACATGAATATTAAAAATGTTGGAAGCATTTCCGAATGTGTTATGATAACTTCTGCATGTAGAAGTGGAGTTACTGCAATCAGACTTTGTCCTAATATTGCTACTTTTTCTTCAAAAACATTTCTTATTATAAAATAAGAGATTAATACAATACCACTTCCAAAAATAACTGAAAATAATTTAGCTGTTATGAATGGATCTTTAACAATACTATCTGTTGCAGCAAGAAGTATTGGCCATCCTACAGGTGCATTAAAAATATGCACGTTTTCTTTATCACCATATATTATTTCCTGACCGCTGTAAAAATAAAATAAAAGATCACTATCTTGGGAAGGATTATCTACTATGAATGCAACATAGCTAGAAACAACAAAAAATGTTATTGTAATAAGTATGGGTAATAATTTCCAATATTTTATTTTGGATGTAATCTCTGATATTTGATTTGTTGAATTATTACAATCATACATTTTTTATATTGCTACTTTTTAGTATTACTTTATATTTTACTTCTTCTTTAGGACTGCTTATTGAATTTTTAGTTAGATTAGGTTAATTTTTTCATGTCTCGTTATAATTATTATTTTACAAGATCTGTACGTTTTCTTTAGAATGCATTGAAAAATAAATTTCCTAAATAATTTTTAATATTAAATTTCTCTGAAGACGATATCAATTTTTGATTAATAAACTTTTTACATTTGTTTACAAAAACTACAAATTAAATAAATGAATTTATTATGTGATGGTCATAGAAGATTTTTTAAAAAACAATTCCTTAGATGGCTCTGAGAGCGAATTAATCCGTAAACAAATTCTGGATTTATCAAAACAATATAGTGAAAAGATTCATTCAGTTCAAGAATTTATTCCGGGTAAAAATATTGTTCCTGTTTCAGGTAAAGTTTTTGATTTTTTTGATCTTCAATCCTTGATCTCCTCATCTCTAGATTTTTGGTTAACGACAGGAAGATTTAATGGAGAATTTGAAAAACAATTATCTAAATTTGTGGATATTAATTTTGCTTTAACAACTAATTCTGGTTCATCTGCAAATCTTTTAGCAATCTCTTCTTTAATGTCTGATGAATTAGGTGAAAGAAAATTAAATTCTGGAGATGAAGTGATCACTCTTGCCGCAGGCTTTCCGACAACAGTTAATCCTATTTTTCAAAATAACCTCATTCCTAAATTTATTGATATTGATTTACCTACTTATTCAGCTTCACCTAAAAATATAGAATCTGCAATTACCTCTAAAACAAAAGCAATTATTTTTGCACATACACTAGGTAATCCTTTTGAACTTGATACTGTTTTAGACATTGTCAAAAAAAATAATCTTTGGTTAATCGAAGACTGTTGTGATGCATTAGGTTCTACATATAAGAATAAACACGTTGGTACATTTGGTGATGTTGCAACTTTTAGCTTTTACCCTGCACATCAAATTACTATGGGTGAGGGCGGTGCAATAATAACAAATAATCCTCTACTTCGTAGAATAATAGAATCATTACGTGATTGGGGTCGTGATTGTTTTTGTGCTCCTGGTAAAAATAATACTTGTGGAAAAAGATTTGATTGGCAATTAGGTGAATTGCCATCTGGGTATGATCATAAATATACATATTCTAGTACAGGATATAATCTAAAAATTACCGATATGCAAGCATCTGTAGGGTTATCTCAATTACAAAAACTTCCAGAATTTATAAAAAAACGTCAAGAAAATTTTGAATATTTAAAAGTAAATCTCTCAAAATTTTCAAAATATTTCATTTTACCAACAGCTACTGTGAATTCTTCCCCATCGTGGTTTGGTTTCCCGATAGTGGTAAATCAAGATTCACCTTTCTCTAAGAATGATCTTATTGAATTCTTATCTTCCAAATTAATTGATACTAGACCCCTGTTTGCAGGTAATCTTACAAAACAACCTTATTTGAAAAATAAAAACTACAAAACTTTTGGAACCCTTGAAAACACTGATCTTGTAATGAATAATGGTTTTTGGATTGGAGTATTTCCAGGGTTGACTCAAGAAATGTTACAATATGTTGTTGAAGAATTTAAAAATTTTATCAATTTATTTGAATAGTCATGACTGAAAAAACGGCTTTAATCACAGGATCTACTGGGGGGATTGGAAAATATTTAGTATCATCACTAAAAGAAGATGTAACTGTAGTTTCTCCTACAAGAAAAGAATTAGATCTTTCTTCAAACTCTTCAATTAATAATTATATTTCTTCACTAGATATTCCTATAGATATTATTGTAAATTGTGCTGGAATTCATAAAGCTGGAAATTGTGAAGATTTAACTGAATTTGATTTTCAAAATATTTTACAAATTAATCTAATTGCCCCCTTCCAAATAATATCTGGTCTTGCAAAAGGGATGAAAGAAAGAAAATATGGTCGTATTCTAAATATTAGTTCTATTTGGAGTGTTATTGCCAAAGAAAAAAGAAGTATTTATTCTGCTAGTAAATCTGGATTAGATGGATTAACTAGAACTCTTGCTTTAGAACTTGCTCCATTTAACATTCTTGTAAATTCTATTGCACCTGGATATGTTGATACAAAGATGATTCAAATGTATAATTCAGAAAAAGAATTAGAAAAAATTAAAAAAATTATTCCCTTAGGTCGATTTGCTAAACCAAGTGAAATTGGAGAACTTACAAAATTTTTGTGTTCTGAAAAAAATTCATACATTACAGGACAAATAATTCCAATAGATGGTGGATATACAATAAAATAAAATAACTTTTATTTATTAACTAAAACTTATATCATTATGCGTGCATTGTCAAAAATTTCTTCTAATATTGAAGGTCAACCAATGTTTAAAATTTTAGACAAAGTAAAGAAACTTGAAGCTGAAGGGAAGAGTATCATACATTTTGAAATTGGAGATCCTGATTTCACTACTCCTGAAAATATAATAGACGCATCTTATATCGCAATGAAAAATGGACAAACTCATTATACTAGCTCATACGGTTTAACTGAATTTCGAAAAATTATTTGTACTGCAACTGCCAAATCTAGAGGATTCCTTCCCACAATTGATCAAGTATTGATAACACCTGGAGCCAATATTGCAATTTACTATTCAATTTTGTGTCTTGTTGATCAAAATCATGAAGTGATCGTACCTGATCCAGGTTTTCCAACATACTATTCTACAATCAAAATGTGCAATGCCATTCCAGTAAGAGTGCCATTGAGAGAAGAGAATGAATTTAGAATAAATCCAAAAGATATTGAAGAAAAAATTACTTCTAAGACAAGATTAATTATAATTAATTCTCCTCATAATCCAACTGGTTCTGTTTTAACCAAAAATGATTTAAAAGAGATTTATGAAATTGCCAAAAAACATGATATTTACTTGTACAGTGATGAAATTTATGCACGTATGCTTTATGAAAATTCTGACTTTAATTCACCATCAATTTATGACTCTTGCTCTGAACGAGTAATAATTTCTAATGGTTTTAGCAAATCTTTTGCAATGACTGGTTGGAGATTAGGTGCTGTGATAGGACCTGTTAATGTAATTGAACGTATGGCAATGTTATTACAAACAACTTCTTCATGTGTTTCCCCATTTATTCAAATTGCAGGAATGGAAGCAATCACTGGAAACCAAAATAAAGTAAAACAAATGCTTGATGAATATGAACAAAGAAGAAATATCTTGTATGATGGTCTTAATTCTATTCAAGGAATTTCTTGTGTAAAACCAGGTGGTGCATTTTATATTTTTGTAAATATTACAAAAACAGGTTTGTCTAGTGATGAATTTTCAAATCATCTTCTTGATGATGCAGGTGTATCTGTATTGCCTGGAACTAATTTTGGAGAAAGTGGTGAAGGATATGTTAGATTATGTTATGCAACAAATAAAGAGAATATTATTGAAGGATTAAAACGCATTAAAAAATATGTTGAACAATTATGATTAGAGTAGCTGATTATATTGCAAATTACATTTATGATAAACTAAAAGTAAAACATGTCTTTATGGTTACGGGTGCAGGAATAATGCATCTAACTGATGGTGTGGCATCTCACAAGAAACTAGAGACTATATGTCCGCACCATGAACAAACTTCTTCAATGGCAGTTGATGCTTATTCTAGAGCAACTGAAAATATGGGTGTATGTTTTTTTACATCTGGTCCTGGAGGTACAAATGCTATTACTGGATTAGGTGGTGCATGGCAGGATTCTGTACCTTGCTTGTTTATTTCTGGTCAAGTCAAAAAAATAGAAACCACTAATGATGCTAAAATTTCAGGATTACGTCAATTTGGAGTTCAGGAGTTAGATTTGATTCCCATTGTTCAATCTTTATGTAAATACGCTATTACACTGACTGATCCTAAAAGGGTTCGTTATGAATTTGAAAAAGCTTGTCATATTGCCAAATCTGGTAGACCTGGTCCAGTGTGGATTCAAATCCCAATGGATGTTCAATCTACTAAAATTGATGAAACCACTTTACAAGGATTTTCTTATTCAGACACGATTCCTGAAGCAACTGATACTGAAATCCATGATATCATTAAACTTTTAAAAAATTCATCAAGACCGGTAATTATATCAGGTCAGGGAATTAGATTATCTGATTCTATTTCTTTGTTGGAGGAATTTACTTCTAAACATAAAATTCCTGTAGTAACACCATTTTTGGGAATTGATACTATGAATCATGATTTATTTCAATATGTTGGAAAAACTGGTGTTAAAGGAGAACGTGCTGCAAATTTTGCAATGCAAAACTCAGATTTGATTATTGCCATAGGTACAAGTTTACATGTAACAGTTGTAGGTTATACTTACGAACATTTTGCTAGAGAAGCAAAAAAAATTATTATTGATATTGATGAAACTTCACACAAGAAGAAAACAATAAAAATAGATCAATTTATTCATTCAGATGCAAAAAGATTCTTGAAAAAAATTTTGAAGTTTTCAAATGATATTGACGAATATTTGGAGTGGGCTCAACAATGCAATACATGGAAAAATAACTATCCAACTTGTCTACCGGAATATGAAAATACTAAAGGGGCAGTAAGCTCATATCTATTAGTAGATAAATTATCTAATCATTCAAAAGAAAATGATGTTTTTGTTTCTGATGCAGGTGGAACATATTATGCAACATCACAAGCTATTCAATTAACCAAAAAAGGTCAACGGTACATTCCATCTGGTGCAATGGCTACTATGGGATATAGTTTACCTGCTGCAATTGGTATTTCAGTTGCAACCGATAAAAAAAGAGTAATTGCACTAACTGGGGATGGCTCATTCCAACAAAATATTCAAGAATTGCAAACACTAATTGAATATGATTTACCTGTAAAGCTTTTTGTTTTAAATAATAATGGATATGAATCCATTAGAACATCTCAGAAAAATTATTTTGAAAATAGATTTCTTGGTGAGAGTAACATATCTGGATTATCTTTTCCAGATACTAAAAAAATTGCTAATGCATATGGAATTAAATTTATTAAAATTAGTAAAACTGAAGAAATGGATACAAAAATCGAGGAAATATTGACATTTGATGGTCCTGTAATTTGTGAAGTGATTGTTCCTGAAGATCAAAAAATTATTCCAACTGTCTCCTCTCGTGTTAATGCAGATGGTACTATGTCATCCCGACCTTTAGAGGACATGTATCCATTTTTAGATCGAAATGAATACAAAAATAATTTGTATATAGAGGAAGTATAAGTAGAACAATAGTATTCAGATATTTGAAATAAGATGGAAAAAAGAAAAGAAATTATCTTAACTGCTGGTCCATCAATTACTCAAAAAGAAATATCATATGTAAATGATGCAGTAACTAATGGATGGAATAATCAATGGAACAAATACATTATAGAATTAGAAAAGAAATTTGCTGAATATATTGGCGTAAAACATGCTATTTCAACTTCTAGCTGTACAGGAGCTATGCATTTGGCTCTAGCAGGATTAGGAATTAAGGAGGGTGATGAAGTGATTGTTCCTGAAACAACATGGATCGCTACAGCAGCTGTGGTCACATATCTTAAAGCAAAACCCGTTTTTGTCGATATTGAAAAAGATTCATGGGGAATAAACCCTGAATCAATTAAATCAGCAATTACAGATAAAACAAAAGCTATCATGCCAGTTCATCTTTATGGTGGAATGGCAAAAATGGATGAAATAATGGAAATATCTGCAGAAAACAAACTACACGTAGTTGAAGATGCTGCACCATCTTTGGGTGCAACATTTAATGACAAAAAATCAGGCAGTTTTGGAGATGCAGCGGCATTTAGTTTTCAAGGGGCAAAAATCATGACTACTGGAGAAGGAGGAATGCTTCTCATTAATGATTCAAAAAAATTTGAGAGGATTTCAAAAATTGCTGATCAAGGAAGAAGTTACACAAAACAATTATGGAATGATGAAATTGGATTAAAATATAAAATTTCAAACATTCAAGCAGCTTTAGGGTTAGCTCAACTTGAAAGATTGGATGATTTAGTAGAGAAGAAACGTGAAATTTTTTCATGGTATTATAATAGATTAAAAGATATTGATGGTATTTCATTAAATTATCAAAGGAGAAATTCTAGAAATACATACTGGATGACAACAATCGTATTGGAAAAAGATTTTAAATTGAATAGAGATCAATTTATGAAAAAATTAAAAGAATGGAATGTTGACTGTAGACCTGTCTTTTATCCATTAAGTCATATGCCTATGTTTGAAACAAAACATAATCAAAATGCTGAATGGTTTGGTTTAAGAGGCGTCAATCTGCCATCCGGACATAATCTTATAGAAGAAGATATAGAATACATTTGTAATGTAATCAAAGAAATATTAAATTATTCAAATACCTTGAAAAATTAGAACATGACAATTTATTTTGATAAATTAAAAGAAGTAAAAACATTTAGTCAAATAGATTATTTTAACATCAATATGGGTGATGCAAAAATAATGCTTCAACCCGTAGATGAATCTGACGAAACAATTACTTTGTTAACAAAATGGAGAAACGATAATTGGTATTGGTTTGATAAATTTACAGCAACAAAAGAAAGTACTAGTATCTGGTTAAAAAATCAAGTCATTAATAACCCTGACAGAATTTTGTTTTTAATTTTTTTAAATGGAGAAAAAATTGGGCATATTGGAACCTTTAGATATAATGAATCTGAAAACTCAGCTGAAATTGATAATGTTTTAAGAGGAATTCGTGGATGTTGTCCTGGATTAATGGAATATGTTACTAACAAATTGATTTCATGGATGTTTTCAGAATTAAAATTATCAAAAATTAAATTAAAAGTTTTTAGTGATAATTATAAAGCAATTAATTTGTATGAACGATGTAAAATGTTAACCATTGGAAATATTCCATTAAAAAGAGAGTTTAATGATCAAGGATGGAAATGGATGCCTGTTAAACCCTCTAATGTTTATGCAGAGCGTTATTATTCAATTATGGAAATTACACCTAATTTTTAGTATTAGTCTATTATTACAAATATCAATTAAAAATGAAACAATAATATTTTTATCAATATGACTATTTGTTGAAATATGGTATTAACAAAAGAGGAAACAGAGTTTTTCCATGAAAATGGATATTTAAAAATAACAAACATAGTAGGAAAAAAACAAATTGAAATTATCGGTAAAACAATTTTACTCCTAGGTAAAAAATACTCTAAAAGTTACTTCGATAATATTTATTCAGAGAATGTTTTTGACGACAAAAAATTTCATAATGCAGTAATAAAATTAAAAGAGAAAAACCCACGAATATTTGGAGCTATCTATGATTCACTACAATGTAGTGTGGCACTTCAATCAATTTTAATGAATGAAAAAATTCTAAAAATAATTTCAACCCTTTCTGGAGAAGCACCTCAAAATCACTCTTTATTTCACTCATTAATTAGAATGGATGTTCCTGAAGATAGTATAAATAAATTAAGTTGGCATCAAGACTTTGTTTCATCAGAAAAAGTAATGGATCATCCAAACGGTATAGTTGCTTGGATTCCACTTGTAAATGTAAACTATGAAAATGGTTCAATAGAAATTTGTCCAAAAAGTCATACAGATTCCAATGCAAAAAATATGATTGTTAAAAAAAGAAATACTGGTACGAATACTTCAGAATATTTAGATGTTCCAAAATCAATTATCGATAAATATCCAAGTAGGACAATTAAAGCAGAAGTAGGAGACATAGTAATAATGTCTATGACAATTTTACATCAGAGTGGAATCAATGCAAGTAACTTAATTCGATTTACTGCATTGGGCAGATACTATCCAATGAATGTAGAAGATTTTTTACCAGGTAGAAGAGTGTACGTTCCATCCAATTTGAAAATGTGAATTAAAAATTAATAAAATTTTATCTTTTAATTATTGTCCAAATAAATGATAAACCATAAGATATTGCATTAAATTTTTTAGTGACGTTGCTTTTAGAAGTGCCAACTCTTTTTTTAAACGTAACTGGAACTTCGATAATTTTAAGATCATTCTCTACAGATATCATTGTAAGTAACACCGCAAAAGGACTAAAATGATGTTTTTGTTCTTTTATCTCATATGACTTTGCTACTTTTTCAATATCAAAAATAATTTTTTCTAAAGATTTTTTTCTAAAGCATCTATAAAGACATCCTATATCCGTTAATTCCAGAATCCCCATATGTTGTAAACTAAAATATTTTAGTTGAACAAGTTTTGCGAGAAACATATTTCCCCAAACATGAAGCATGCCGTTTTGATTTCCTTTTTCAGAAAGAACTTGTATCTGCCTAGTTCCAATTACTTCGTCACAATTATCAAGAAATGATACCAATCTTGGCAAATCATACCCGTTATGAGATCTATCCGATTCTGTAATAGCTATAACATTACAATCAGATTCTAATGCTTTTTTAAATCCTATCAAACAAGAATGAGATATTCCCATATTTTTTGATTTTTCTATAACTGTCGCATCACATTGCTTTGCAATTTTAACTGTATTATCAGAACTATGATTATCAATTACAATTACTTCTTTGACATTTTTTTGATTCTGAAAATCTTTTATTACAAATTCTACCCCTTCTTCTTCATTATATGTTGGAAGTATTACACAAATTGTTGGAATCTCTATTGGTGTATATTTTAAATAGTGTAATTTAGTATCTGTTTTGAATTTTTTTCTTGAAAATAAAAATATTCCTAGAGTAACTAACCATATGATATCAGCTAATATGATCCATTTTAAAAAAATTGCAGCAGAAATTCGTTCGATAAAATTCATTCCTTCAAGCAAAAATTGAAGTCCATTTAAAGACCAAGAATAAAGATTAATCCCGCCCCACACCACATTGACAAAAAATAAAATAATAAACGATACAAATAATGATACATAAAAAATTCCCATGTGTTTTTCTTGAAAATATATAATATTGTTAGTTTAAAAATGTTAAAGAATGTAAAATATACTGTTCTTCTTGCATTCTCAAATTTAATTGAGGCAAGTCTATATTTTGATAGTAACTTTATCTTCTTCTATGATGGGGGTTCTGCAAACCATAGTAAGTGGCAATCGCTTAATGATTTGACCTCTTCCAGTTTTAGTATTGCCAAAAATTTCTCTCTTATCCGAAATTATTTTACCTTGTTCAGTAGTTATTACAAATGAAATTTTTTGGGGTTGATTTAGCTTATATTGAGATATGGATTTGTTGTCTGGTTCATCAAACCATTGTTTAATATCATAATTAAAATCAAAAACAGGATCATTTTTTGTGGTTTCTATTTCTAGTAAATTATAAGATAATCCTCTACAGAAAAAAGAAGAGATATCGGAATTTATTACATTTTTAATCAGGAATAAATTCAATAAATTGATTGGTGCAAAAAAAAATCATACTTTTTGTAATAATGATAGTTTTATTTTATGCAGTTTTAGCAATTATTTCAGATATTTCTAAAGTTATAGAAAATTTTGAACAAATTAATTTAATTTATTTACCTATAATGATTTTGCTTTTGCTAACTGTAATAATTTTTCGAACTTTGTTACAAAAGTTTCTTTTAAGAAAAATTTCAATAGAAATTTCTTTTAAATTTAGTTTTCAGTTATTTTTAGCAGGATTATCTATGATCGTTACACCTGCAGGTGCAGGTCAGATAATTAAATCACATTTAATTAAAGAAAAATTAGGAGTTCCAATTAAGAAAACATTACCAATAGTTTTGATGGAACGATTTTTTGATTTAGCAGCAATTGCAATAATTGTTTCCTTAACTTTACTACATCACAATTCATTTGAATCTTTAATTCTTGTAATCATTTCGGTAGTTGTTATAATCATACTTTCAATATTTGTTAAAAACCGTAAATTATTTAATTACTTTATAAAAAAACTAAATAAAGTTAAGTTTTTTGAAACTTATCTTTCTGATAATAAATTACTGGATAATTCATTAAACATGTTGTTTTGTCCTCATATTATCATTAGAGGAATTTTCATAACAATACCAATAATTCTTCTAGAAGGATTAATTGTTTACTTTGGATTTCTTTCGTTTGACAAAGATTTTGGATATGTTCAGACAGTTCAATTTTTTTATACATCGATTCTTGCAGGAACATTTTCTTTTATTCCAGGGGGACTAGGAGTGATGGAAGGGAATCTTACGGCAATTTTATTATTAGAAGGAGTTCCAATTTCATTAAGTTCATCAATAACTATTTTTGTACGATTATTGACAATTTGGTTTGCTACCAGCATAGGTTTTATTTTCACATATATTGTAATTAAACATAAATGAAATTTACAATGAAGAAGAATTAACACATAATGTTAAACAATTACGACCAAAGATTACTTTGACTACTAAAACAATCAGATAATAGAGTTTTAATATTCTAATTATAATTTACCAAAACTGACAAAATAGTCACTAATACAAAACATCAAACTTTGAAAATTCATTATTAAATTCCTCGTTATGAATTTCAACATGTTCTACAATGGAATTGGCAGGACCAACATGGCACCATTTGACTAACTTAGAAACATTGTCTTCTGTACCCTCTAAAACACATTCAACACGACCATCTGGAAGATTTTTTACCCATCCACAAATATTGTTTTGAATAGATTTAGCTTTTAGACTCTGACGAAAGAAAACTCCCTGTACCCTACCAGTTACAAAGAGTCTAACACGTTGATTTGTCATTAATAGAAAACACAAGAAAGTTCTTAATCAATTTTAA
>Ga0222718_10002763_pt1 | contig 15461 bp, 9 predicted proteins | sample C33_27DmetaG_FD_165045 | JGI IMG/M metagenome (GOLD analysis project Ga0222718, IMG submission 165045) | Estuarine water microbial communities from San Francisco Bay, California, United States - C33_27D | ecosystem: Environmental > Aquatic > Marine > Unclassified | place: USA: California... | reverse complement strand
GACCCACCGCTTCCTTGAGGGCACCGACCGCACTCTTCTGAGTTTTTCGTCCGATCAGAAGCTCGGCCATCATGATCGGGAGCCCGACGGCAGCGATGCATACGAGATACACGAGAACGAATGCGCCCCCGTTGTTCTCCCACGTGATGAACGGGAATTTCCAGAGGTTTCCCAGGCCAATGGCACTTCCGGTGGCGGCCAGGATGAAGCCTGCACTGGAGGTCCAGTTTCCACGCTGCTCTGTCATGCGGTCTCCGGGTCGGTGACGGTGGCGTCACGCAACGTGTACGTTCCCCCCTCAGGAGGGCTGCGCGCCGAACATATCCGGCGGGCTGAACCTCCGACAGACACCGGTTTATCCACGGCATCCGTGATCCCCACTGCTCGGAATGAATGTTCATGCACCTCATCAGCCGTCTTTTGAACTCTCGGCATTCCCGTCCTGTCGTGGCCGTGCTCGTCGCACTGGTCGCGGGATCCGCATGTGGGGGTGAGTCCGCAGAGACCGAATCCACATTCCGCGCGGCGCTGCTTACGTCCGGGCCCGTGAGCGACGCCGGCTGGTATGCCGGAGCGTACGATGGTCTCCTCCTTCTGGAAGACTCCTTGGGCGCGTCCGTGAGTCACCAGCAGACAGCCACGCCGGCGGAGTTCGACGAGGCCTTCATCGCGTATGCGTCATCGGGTTATGACATCATCTTCGCCCACGGCAACGAATACCAGGATGCGGCGATACGCGCGGGTGAGCAGTTCCCGGATGTCACCATCATCGTATCGGGTGGTGGTCGGGTATCGGCAAACGTCGTACCCCTGATCTTCCGGCTGGAGGAAGGGAGCTACCTGGCTGGGATGGCCGCGGCGTACATGACCGAGTCCAAGGTCGTGGGTATGGTCGGAGGGGTGGCGATCCCGCCAGCGCAGGGCACCTTCGTGGCCTTCGAGGCCGGCGTCCATGCCGTCGATCCGGAGATCGAGGTGCTCGAGGTCTTCACAGGCGACTGGAACGATGTCGCAGCTGCGAAGGAGGCTACCGTCGCGCAGCTCAGCCGCGGAGCAGACGTCATCATCCACAACCTGGACGCTGCGTCCTTTGCGGTCTTCCAGGCCGTGCGCGAGGTCGTCGATGATGGTGCTGTTGCGTATGCGGTGGGCATGAATAGTGATCAGAACGCCGTCGCACCCGACGTGATTCTGGGTAGCGCCGTGATTCGGATTGCGGATGCTTTCCTCGCGACGGTACAACTGTGGCAGGACGGTCGTGTCGGGGGCGCGCCCATCTATGCGAGCACGGAGCAGGAGGTCATCGACTTCGTCTTCAACCCGGCCCTTGTCGACCGTGTACCCGCCGAGGCTATAGACCATATCGCACGGACCAAGCAAGCCATCCGCGCCGGTGAGATCGAGATTCCGCGGGTGATCTTCGTGGAGGGTGAGGACGAAGGCCGCTAGTGTGAGCGATCCCCTCGTTCGGCTGCGTGGTGTCCAGCGGCGGTTCGGGCGCGTTCAGGCGCTTGCCGGCGCGGACCTCGATCTGCGTGCGGGAGAAGTCCATGGCGTTCTCGGAGCGAATGGCGCGGGTAAGTCGACGCTCTTCAATGTGTTGGGTGGACTCCTCGCGCCGGATGCAGGAAGTGTAGAAATCGAGGGTGCTCAGATCGCCTTGGGCAGCCCCCGCGATGCCTGGTCGCGTGGTATTGGGCTGGTCCATCAGCACTTCACGCTGGTCCCGGCACTTTCGGTGAAAGAGAATCTCGCTCTCGGGCTTCGAGGGCGTTCGCTGGCGGAGATCAGTAGGGTCGTCGAGGCGACCATGGAGCGGACGGGGCTCCGAGTTCCGCTCGAGGCCAGCGTGTCGGCGATCGGTGTCGGGGACCGTCAGCGCACCGAGATCCTCAAGACGCTGCTGCGTGACCCCAAAGTGCTCGTGCTCGACGAGCCAACCGCTGTTCTGACGCCCGAAGAGGTGGACGGACTCTTTGACCTGCTTCGAGAGTTAGCGGCAGAGGGCCGAGCGGTAGCCCTGGTCGCTCACAAACTCGACGAGGTCCTCGCCGTCTCGGATCGACTGACGGTACTCCGGGCCGGGCGGACCGTGCTGACCACGGAACGTGTGGATGCCACGGAGCGCGCGCTTGTAGCGGCCATGGTAGGAGGCGGCGTGGCCGATGAGATCGCGCTGGGCGTGCACCGCATGAGTCTGAAGCCGGAGGTCCCGGCGCTCGATCCATCCACAGTTGTTGCTCGTCTTAGTGGAGTGACAGGTGACCGGCTATCCAACGCTGCCCTCGAGGTACGTGCAGGCGAGGTGTTGGGGGTCGCAGGGGTCGAGGGCAACGGGCAACATGAGCTTGCCCTCGTCCTGGCAGGGCGCGTTCGGCCAGCGACGGGCGGTGCTCAGGTTCCTGATGAGGTAGCCTTCATTCCGCAGGACCGTCGCACCGAAGGTCTGGTCTCGGACTTCGACCTGACGGAGAACATCGCCCTCGCGTTGAGTCGACTGGATCGTTTCGGAGCAGGCCCTCTCATGCCGTGGAGTGGACTGGCGGAAGAGGCCGAACGGATCAGGATCCGTTTTGACGTCACTGCGCCTTCAGTCGCGACACTCGCAGGGGCGCTGTCTGGTGGAAACCAGCAGCGCGTCATCATCGGACGAGAGTTGGCGCTCGGCGCACAGATGCTCGTTGCCGAGAATCCCACCCGTGGACTCGACGTTGCAGCGGCGGCATACGTGCACGGTGAACTCGCCCGGCTGGCCGCGGAGGGGTTGGCGATTGTGCTCGTGTCGACGGATCTCGACGAGATCCTCGGACTCTCGAACCGCGTGGTGGTCATGACACGTGGGCGTATTGTCGAGGTACCGGAGAACGAGCGGACCCGTGAAGGGGTGGGTGCGCTCATGTTGACTGGCAGGAGTCAGGCCGGATGAGTGCGGGCATTGCACCTGCGCGTGCGCGCGAAGCCGCTCTACTGGGCCTGGGCGCCGTAACGCTCACACTCGGAGCTGGATCGGTCCTGCTTCTGCTGGGCGGCTATGACCCTGCTGCCGCAGGCGCGGCTATGCTGCGCGGATCGGTTGGGAGTTGGAATACGTTCGTGTCCATCACGCTTGTCCGTTCTGTCCCTCTCCTTTTTGCAGGTCTGGCCGTCGCGCTCGCGTTTCGAGCGGGCGTATGGAATATCGGGGCTGAGGGACAGCTGTATGCCGGGGCCGTGGGCGGTGTGTGGGTCGCGCTGACGTTTACGGGTCTTCCTTCTCCGCTGCTGGTGCCGGCGGTGCTGGTCGCGTCGGGTCTTGCCGGTGGTCTGTGGGCGCTGGTGCCTACGCTGATGAGACTCCGGCTCGGTATCGGAGAGGTGATCACGACGATCCTGATGAACTTCGTCGGCATCTATATGGCCGCCTGGATGGTGCATGGGCCGCTACAGGAACAGCGCGGTGTCTTCCCACAGACCGATCGAATCATCGAGGCTGCAAGACTGCCTGCGCTGATCCCGGGTACTCGGCTCCACATTGGCTTCGGACTCGCCCTGGTGATTGCGGCTGTGCTCGCTGTGATGCTCCGTCGCTCTCGGTTCGGCTTCCAGATCCGTGCGGTTGGTGCGTCGCCCGAGGCGGCGGCTGTGGCCGGACGCATTAACCCGGCACGTGTGGTCTTCATCAGCTTCCTGGCTTCCGGAGCCATTGCTGGCCTGGCGGGCGGTGCGGAGGTGTCCGGCCTCACCTATGCGCTTTATGAAGACCTTTCCGACGGCTGGGGTTACACCGCCATTGCGGTGGCATTGCTCGGTGGTCTGCGCCCGGGGGGCGTTGTGGTCACAGCGATCTTTTTCGGCGCTCTTCAGGCGGGTGCCGGAGCGATGCAGCGTGACGCTGGTATTCCGGCGGCGTGGGTTGATGTCGTAGAGGCGCTGGTCATCCTGGCGGTGCTTGGGCTCGACCGGGTACGCGCAGCGCGCGCAGCCACGTCAACGGTAGAGGGTGGGGCATGAGTCAGGTCGAACTCACGCTTTTTCTCGAATCGGCGGTGCGTCTGGGGATCCCGCTCGCGCTTGCGGCGATGGGAGAGACCATCACTGAGCGTAGTGGTGTCATCAACATCGGGCTTGAGGGCTCGATCATCGCAGGGGCTCTGGGTGGAGCCCTCGGAGCGTTGGCGTTCGAAGGGGCGGGTCTGGGTGTGATGTCGGGTGCGATGGCCGGTATGCTGGTTGGGCTGGTCTTCGCCGCGTTTGCGATCGGTCTGGGTGCCGATCAGATCATCACAGGTACAGCGGTCACCATCGGTGGCCTTGGCATGACGGGTGCCATCTACCAGGCCCGATTCGGAGCTACCGGAACGGAGCTCTCTCTCCCCACGCTCGCTCCTGTCGCCATTCCGGTTCTCTCCGAAATCCCGCTCGTGGGAAGCGCACTTTTTGCGCAGGCACCGACAGCCTATTTCGCGTACCTGATGGCTCCGATCGCCTGGTATCTGCTCTTCAAGACGGCGTGGGGCCTCGAGCTGCGTGCGACCGGAGAAGCTCCAGCGGCTGCGGAGGCCGCGGGGGTGCGCGTTCGGCTGGTGCGGCTCGTAGCCACGTTGTTCGGGGGCGCGATGGCCGGGATTGCGGGTGCACACCTGGCGCTCGCGCATGCCGGGACCTTTGCTGAGAACATGAGTGCTGGAAAAGGGTTCATCGCGATCGCAGTCGTCGTGTTGGGCCGCTGGAATCCAATACTCGTGCTCTTTGCGGCGCTCTTCTTCGGCGCGGCATCGGCACTGCAGTTCTTCCTGCAGGCACTCGGTTTCGACCTCGCGTACCAGATCTTTCTGGCCTTTCCCTATGTGCTGACGCTTGCTGCGCTCGCGGGGTGGGTCGGAAAATCGCGGGCTCCCGCGGCTCTGGCACTTCCATGGGAGCCTCATCGGTGACCCCGTGGATTGCCTGCCGTACCTTCTGACACTGGACAGTGGGGATGTGACTCGGTGGAGTGCACGATGAAGTCATTCATGATCCGGCCCACGGGCCTGCCCGTGGCTGCCGTATTCTTCGGCTTTTCTTTGTTCACTGCGCCCGTGGAGGCGCAACGTCTCGAGGGCACCGGGACGGTCGCTACGGGTCTTCTGCTTCGGCAGATGGACGGCGTGAAGCGGGTATTGATGATTGCCGCGCACCCGGACGACGAAGACACCGCCCTGCTGACGACGCTCGCCCGAGGGCAGGGTGCGGAGACGGCGTATCTTGCCCTGACGCGCGGAGACGGTGGTCAGAACGTGATCGGGCCAGAGCTGTGGGAGGGACTCGGCATTGTGCGGACAGGTGAACTCCTGGCCGCGCGTGAGCTCGACGGGGGACAGCAGTTCTTCACGACCGCCTTTGACTACGGATATTCCAAGAGTGCGGACGAGGCGCTCTCCTTCTGGCCACGTGAAGAGCTCCTGTCGGACGTGGTGTGGACGGTTCGGTCGTTTCGCCCACATGTGATCGTCTCCGTCTTTAGTGGTACGCCAGCGGATGGCCACGGGCAGCACCAGGCAGCGGGGATCATGGCCCGAGAGGCCTTTGCGGCGGCCGGCGACCCAGAGCGATTCCCGGAACAGCTCGCCCGCGGGGTGGAAGCTTGGGAGCCCCTCAAGCTCTACCAGACCTCGCGTCGGCGATTCTTCCCGCAAGGCACCGAGCTAGACGACGGTGCGCTCGATGTGCAGACAGGTGTCCACGATCCCCTTCTGGGTCGCTCCCTCTTGCAGCTCTCCATGGAGAGTCGGAGCCAGCACCGGTCACAGGACATGGGCGCTGCTCAGCCTGCCGGCCCGCGAATGACCGGGGTCATTCTGATGGAGAGTCGTGTTGGTGATGACGCTCAGGAGATCTTCGCGGGAGTCGACACGACGCTGATCGGAATTACCGCGGGTCTTCCGGCCGCTGCGGCCAGTGCCGCACGGGCGCCCCTGAATGCGTACAGGCGTTCCATACTCGCGGCTGTGGATGACTTCGGCCTCGATCCCATGACGATTGCGCCGCATCTCTTCGATGCGAGAGTGCACCTGCAGGCGGCGCAGGCTGAAGTTGGCGACGCAGCCGACATGGAATTCGCTACCGCGATCGCGGCGCGACTCGATGTGACGAACCGTGCGATCTTCGCGGCCACGGGTGTCTCTTTCGACGTTCGCTCTGTCGACGACCTCCTCGTGCCGGGACAGACTGTGAGGGTCGGGGCGCAGCTCTGGAACGGTGGTACGTATACGCTCAAAAGCCCAGAAACCTCTCTGGAACTCCCCGCGGGGTGGACGTCGACGCTCGTCGAAACCAGCGGGCTTTCACCGGACGGTGTGGTGGCTCCTGGTGGTCTGGCATCGTTTGCGTACGACGTGTCCGTGCCAGCCGACGCGAAGCTGTCTCGACAATACTACCTCCGTGAGCAACGCGACGGAGCGCGCTACGTCTGGCCCGACGAGCCTGAATTGTGGGGTCTCGCGCGTGACCCGGAACTGGTGCAGGGCGCGGTGATCTTCGGCTTTGCTTCAGATGACCCGAGTGATTCGGCAGCCCTGCTTCACGCAGGCCAGAACACGATGAGCGTGGACTGGCGGTACGTCGGGGTGGACCCCGCATTGGGTGAATTCGAGAAGCCGGTACTCGTGGTCCCACCGGTTTCGGTCACGGTTGCCCCCTCTGGTGTGACGTGGCCACAGAGCAAATCCGGTGCTCAGGCGGTTTCTGTCGTGATCCGGACGGAGGCCGAGCAGGGGAGTCGGGGCTCGGTCGAGATATCTGCTCCGGCCGGCTGGACCGTGACGCCGCCGTCGCAGCCGTACGTGCTGGATGAAGCGGGTGCCGAGCGCTCCATGACGTTCGATATCCAGCCTTCGGGCATGGTGGCTGCAGGCCAGCATACGTTCGATGTCCTTGCTCGTACGGATGCCGGCCACGTGTATGATGAGGGGTACATGCTCATCGACTACGAGCACATTGAGCGTACAGCACGCTATTCAGACTCCGAGGCAACGGTGTCTGTGGTTGCGGTCGAGGTTCGGGATGATGTTCGGGTTGGCTACATCATGGGCTCAGGCGATGACGGCCCGGAGGCGATCCGCCAGATGGGGGCGCCGATCGAGCTGCTCGATGAGGCACGCGTTCGGGACGGTGATTTCGAGGGATTCACGACGATCGTTCTTGGGGTACGAGCGTATGAAACCCGCCCGGATCTCCAGGCTTCGTCGGCCCAACTGCTCGACTTCGTGCGATCGGGTGGTACGGTGGTCGTCCAGTACAACCGTGGCCCCCTCGGGAGTCTGTCTCCGTGGGACATGACGGTCGGACGCGGATCACCTCGCGTCTCGGACGAGACTGCGCCGGTGCACATGCTCGAGCCGGACGCTCCGGTCTTCACCTCTCCGAACCGCATCACTGATGCGGATTTCGATGGCTGGGTCCAGGAGCGTGGACTCTACTTCGCCTCGACATGGGACGACCGATACACGCCTCTCCTGGAACTCAACGATCCTGGTGAGGAACCACGTCACGGCTCCATGCTGGCGACAACCCTCGGCGACGGTGTGTTCGTGTACGCGGCGCTCTCATTCTTCCGGCAGTGGTCGGGCCAGGTGCCTGGGGCCTATCGGCTCTTTGCGAACCTGATCTCGCTCGACGCCGAAGAATGGAGGGCGTTCTCGACGCGGTAATGGCTATGTCGTATCAGAGCCTGTGCACCAGACGTGCGACGAGACTGCTGGAACAGCGAGCAGGCGTACTGATCGCGCATACGCTGCTTTTTATCTTTGGCTGCGGTGGCGAGACCCGACCCGTCACGCTTGACGTACGCACGGACCTGGCCGAGGAACTGCGTGACTACGTAGAGGAGAGCTTCGAGCGAGCGCATCCCGAGGTCGATGTACGGCTGACGGTGGCCACGACCGAGGAGTCCACTGCAGACCTGCTCGCCGGAGTCAGCCGCGAGGCTCCGTTTGACGTGTGGTGGGGTGCTGAGGCCGCCGGACTCGAAAGAGTGGCAGATGAAGGCCGCTTGCTACCGTATTCGCCGATCTGGCTGGACGAGCCCAGCCTGGTCATTCCCGACACAGGTGCTGCCTGGCATCCACTTCTGATCACTCCGTACGTGATCGCCTTCAGTCGCGACGACCTGCCGCTCACGCGTGCGCCTACGGACTGGAACGATCTTCGTCACTTCCGATGGTCCGAGGAGATCGAACTTCTCGATCCGCTCCGCTCGGAAAGTGGCGCCTGGTTCCTCTTGTCCATGTTGGCCAGGTATGAGGCCGAGGTGGACATGGATGCCGGGTTCGATTGGCTCATCACTCTCGACCGTCAGGTCGATTCCTATGCAGCGACTCCAGGCGACGCGGTTCGGGCCCTTGGGGTCACAGCGTCACGGCTTGCTGTCCTGCCGCGCGCCGATGCAGAGGAGGCAAGAGCAACGGACGCGCCGTGGATGTATTACCGGCTTCCGGAATCCGGCACGCCGATCCTTGCCCGCGGGGTGGCAGTCGTTCGGGGGACGGACGAGGTCGAGGTCGCGCGGGCGTTCGTAGACCACGTGGGTGCCTTGGACGTTCGGACGGTGTCGAAGCTCCAGACGCGCTGGCAGCCGGCCTACGGTGACGTCGACGCGAGTCGCTTACCGGCCGACTTCGAGCTGGCACATCCCTGGCAGCCCTGGGCGTTGGCCGTGGACCGGATCGAGGCACAGCGCGACATCTGGCTCGATCGATGGGAGCAGGAGATTCAGCGGCGATAGGCTCAGGACGAGGCCGCTTCCCGATCTCCTGCACTCAGCACCAGACCGACGACGACCACGACCACGGCGCCGATCACGTTCTGCCACAGGAATGCGACGTCCGTGCGGAAGTTCACGAAGCCGACCACTGTCATGCCGAGGATCAGCCCGACAAACGCCCCGTTGGCTCGCGCCCTCGGAATCATGGCGAGCAGGAAGACGCCGAGAATCGATCCGTAGAAGAACGATCCGAATCGGTTCACCACCTCGATCAGTGAGCCCAGGGTTGCTGCGTATGTCGCGACCACGCAGGCAAAGAGGCCCCACAGGGCCGTCGCTCCTTTCGAAATCGCGAGGTAATGGGCGTCCGTCGCCTCGGGTCTGACCCAGCGGCGATAGAAGTCGATCACGCTCGTTGTGGCGAGTGAATTGAGCTCGGAAGAAATGCTCGACATCGCAGCGGCGATGACCCCCGCAATGAACAGTCCGGCCAACCCGAGGGGAAGTTCGTTGAGCACGAAGCGTGGGATGATGTAGTTGACGTCACGTGACGCTTCGCCGGTCACGTCCTCGGCCATGTTCAGCGCAGTCCCCCGGATCGTCTGGATGTCAGCTTCGCGATCGAGGAAGATCTGCATGGCCGCGTCAGCCGTCGCATCGTCACCGGCGGCGGCGACCTCGAGGGCGGCGCTCTCACGAAGCGTGAACGCCGATGCGTACTCCGCCTGCAGGGCGTCGTACGCGGCGCCCCGCTCGGCGACGACAGCCTCCTCGTGTGCCGGGTTGTACAGCAGGGGCGGCTGCACGAACTGGTAGTAGACGAAGACACCGACCCCGACGAAGAGCACCAGCGCCTGCAAGGGAATCTTCCAGTAGGCACTCACCAGCAGCGACGTGTTCGCTTCTTCAATGGAGCGCGCTGCGAGGTAGCGCTGGACCTGGCTCTGATCCGTCCCGAAGTACGAAAGCATCAGGAAAGTCCCACCGAGGACGCCGGACCAGAAGGTGTACTGCTCGTTGATATCGAACCCGAAATCGAACGTCTTGAGGCGTCCGGTTGCCCCTGCGATCTGAAGGGCATCATGCGGATGTACCGGCATCTGCACGAGCAGAACGATCATGATCGCCACGAGCGCTACGACGATGAGCACCATCTGTTTCACGTCCGCCCAGGCGACCGCCTGTACGCCACCGATCATCGTGTACATGACGGTCGGCACACCGATCAGGACGACCGCCCACACGAGCGGGATGCCGAAGATGGCGCTCAGGACGACTCCGGGTGCCGCCATGATGGTCCCGACGCTCATCCCCCGGGACAGCAGAAACAGGAAGGCGGTGAATGAGCGGGTCTTCGCGTCGAAGCGCTGCTCTAGGTATTCGTAGGCCGTGTACACGCCCGAGCCGTGGAGCAGGGGGACGAGCGTGACCCCCAGGATGACCATGGCCAGGGGGAGCCCGAAGTAGAGCTGCACGAAGCGAAGGCCGTCTGTGGCTCCCTGACCCGTCGTCCCGATCATGGTCACGGCGGAGAGCTGCGTGGCCATCACCGAGAGGCCGACCACCCACCAGGACAGGGACTTATTCGCCGCGAAATAGCCGGCGATCGTATCGGTGTCCTTCGATTTGCGAATGCCGTCGACGACCACGTACGTGAGATATGCGACGACAATGAGCCAGTTGATCCAATGCATGCCTACGTCCTCAGGAGTAGAGGATCTGTAGGAGGCCGAGGACGCTGAGTGCGACGACCTGGACGACAAGGACCTGGATCAGGGTGCGCGTGAAGCGATCCCGGGATGAGCCGTGCGTGGCGGGGTCGGTCATTCGGGTGAAGGTCGTGGGTGCGGAGAAGTGCCGACGGAACCTCCCAATGTGGACTGACCCACGCAAGCGAACGTCACGCCCCTCCTGAACAGGCTAGCGCCCTTCGCCCCCCCGCACCGTGCAGAACCCACCGTCGCTCGTGCAGTCGGGGGCACGAAGCGTCCGTTCGAAGAGCTCGAAGATCCGGCGGTACTCGTCTGTCCACGACGATGGCTCGATGAAGCCGTGGTTCTCGACGGGATAGACCGCGAGCTCCCAGTTCTCCTTGCCCAGTTCGATGAGGCGCTGCGACAGCCGCACGACGTCCGAGAAGTGGACGTTGGTGTCGATCATGCCGTGAAGCATGACCAGGTGCTGATCTGCACGGAAGTTCTCCGCGAAGTAGATCGGTGAGGACTGCTCGTAGGCCTCGTCATCGTCGTGCGGCAGGTTCAGGATCCGACTCGTGTACCCGTGGTTGTAGTGCGCCCAGTCGGTGACGGATCGGAGGGCTGCCCCTGACTTGAAGGTGTCGCCGGCTGTGAAGAGACCCATAAGCGTGATGAATCCACCATACGATCCACCGTAGAGCCCAATCCGACCTGCATCCACCCCCTCGTCGCGAACGAGATAACGAGCACCATCTACCTGGTCGGACAGATCCTTCCCGCCCATCCATCGGTAGATCGCGGTCCGCCACTCAGCGCCGTAGCCAGCAGAGCCCCGGTAATCGATGTCGAGGACGGTGTAGCCGCTCGCGGCCAGGAAGTGGTGGAACTGGTACTCGCGGTAGTACGACGACCAGTAGTTGTGGATGTTATGCAGATATCCCGCGCCGTGTACGAAGATGACGGCGCCACCGTGTGCCTCGGCTCCAACATCTCTCGGGCGATAGATGCGGGCGGGCACCATGGTGCCGTCGTCCGCAGGGAAGTGAACGATCTCTGGCTGGATCCAGTCGAACGTCATCCACTCATCGGTCGGGGACGTAGTGACCTGCTCCATGTCGGAGCCGCTGGCGTCCGCAACGAAGAGTTCAGGAGGGCGGTTCGCGACGTCATGCACGATCGCGGCACGGGTTCCGTCGGGTGATGGCGTATAGTTGAAGCGACCACCTCCCGCAGTGATCGCAGTACGGTCGGAGCCATCGAAGTCCATCCGCCATGCATGCTCGTTGAACGGTGAGCCTTCATTCGTTCGCATGAGGAAGTGCGAGCGGTCCTCCGGCATCGTGACACTCAGCACTTCCCAGGCGCCGCTCGTGAGGGCCTGCTTGTTCGAGGCGTCCGCGTCGACGGCGTACAGGTGTGCGAAGCCGGTCTCCTCGCTCACGAAGTAAAGGCGATCGCTGTCGGGAATGAATCCCACACACTGAGAGAAGCAGGGACCCGCGACCCAGGCGTCGTCCTGTAGATGGTCGAGCAGGGTACGCTCTCCTGTCGCGGCATCAATCGACCAGATCCAGCGGTCCTTGTCGTCGAACGAAACCGCGAAGACGAATGCCGTCGTGCCAGAGTCATTCCAGCCCGCGTTGAAGACGCGGCTCGGCATCTCAGACTCGTATTCGTCCGGCTCCACGTCGACCCAATGGATCTCCCCTGTTGCCGTGGTGATGATGCCCGCTCTGCTCCGGCTTTGCGCGTCGCCCACCTTGGTGCGCACAGTGAGATCGCGGGTGTAGCCGTCGTCGGTGATCCAGTCTGGTACAATCGTCTGCACTGCGCTCTGCGAGGGTACGGTCGCCCGCACCATCACGTATGAGCCATCGCGTGTCGGCGTTAGCCCCTGAACGCGCTCCCGGCGATTCAGATAGATGGGAGCTGCCTCGCGCGCCTCCCGGGCGGTACGAGTCGAGTCTGCACGTGCGGTGCGTGTGCTGTCCCTGCGGATGTGCTCGAAGAGCTGAAGCTGCTGCGCTTCGAGGAAGGCCTTGTGACCCTCGGGGTCATCATCCTCATCGGGCTCCGGGCCCGCGATCCGGGTCAATTGCGTGAGAGATCCGGTTTCGAGCGCCAGCCGGAAGACGTTGTTGCCACGGCGGAAAAGGACGGCGTCCCCGTCCGACGAGAACAGCGGCTGACCTTCGCCGTCCTCGGTGTGCGTGAGTCGCCGCATGCTGCCGGAGCCTCGATCGATCAGATAGAGGTCGCCGCCAGACGAGACGATCCGGGAGCGCCTGTCGGGTGAGAGGTCTCCTGACGCCAGCACAGGGGCGAGTTCGTCGGCCGCTTCGCCATCGATCCTCTCCGGGGCGCCGCCGTCAGCGGAAACCCGGTACAGGGAACGACCGGCGTCCCAGTCCAGTCCGCCGGGTTGCCAACGGAAATAGATCCAGTCCGAGTCGTCGCTCCAGCGCACCTGCGTCGGGGCCTGACCCACGTTCGACTCGGCGCGCATGATGCTACGGATCGACAGCGGAAACTCCGGACCGACTGCCGCCGCCGGTACGTAGTCGGCGACATTCTGAGCAGAGCTGAGCGTCGGAAGTGCCAGTGCTGCAATGAGCGCGAGCGTCGAAGTCGGAACGCAAATCCCCTTCATAGGTCGGCCTTTCGGTTGTTCGTTCTCACGGCGGTTCGCCCGCTTCAGCGATTAACGGTCGCCCAGGCAGATGCCGAGCGAACGAGCCGTCTGGATGACGTCGGAGTCGAGTGGAATGGTCTTGATATGGGCCACGGCCTCTTTGAGCGGGACGGCGTGGACGTCAGGTGGGTCGAGGGCCACCATGGTACCGAAATGTCCCGCCTGAACCATACGCACGGCCGCTGCTCCGAAGCGGAGGGCAAGCAGGCGGTCGTAGGCGTTGGGGCCACCGCCCCTCTGCAGGTGGCCCAGGACGAGCTCCCGTGTCTCGCGGCCGGTCCGTTCATGAATCTGCTCAGAGACGAACTTGCCTACTCCGCCCAGGCGCTGCTGGCCTTCGGCTGTCTCCTTGTACTTCATGGAGCCTTCGGCCGTATGCGCGCCTTCAGCGACCACGACAATCGCGAACTGTGAACGCTTCGACGCATAGCGCTCCTCGACCTTCTCACAGACGGCGTCGATCTCGTAGGGGATCTCGGGGATGAGGATGACGTCAGCCGTGCCGGCGACACCGGCGTACATGGCAATCCAGCCGGCGGTTCGACCCATGAGTTCCACGACCATGGTGCGCTCGTGGGCCTCGGCTGTGGAGTGGAGCTTTCCGATGGCGTCGGTCGCGGTTTCGACTGCGGTGGTGAAGCCGAAGGTGAGGGTTGTGGAAGCCAGATCGTTATCGATGGTCTTGGGGACACCGACGACGGGCAGACCGAGCTCGGATAGGGCCTGTGCGATAGCCAGTGAGCCGTCGCCACCGATGGCGATGAGCGCGTCGACCTCGTGCTCACGGAGCCGGTCGACGACCCGCTGTGAACGGTCCTCGTACGTGACGGTCCCATCCGCATGTTCAACCGGCCAGTTGAGGGGATTTCCTCGATTCGTCGTCCCAAGGATGGTGCCGCCGAGGTGCGTGATACCGCGGACTGAGCGGCGGTCGAGGCGGACAACGCCATCGTCCTCGAAGAGCCCGTCATAACTGTCGTTGATGCCCACGACCTCCCAGCCGAGCTGCTCGGCAGAGAGCACAACGGCTCGGATGACGGCATTGAGGCCGGGGGCGTCTCCGCCACCGGTGTTTACGGCGATGCGTCGGATGTCAGGCATGAGCAGGGAGGGAGATGCGAGGTGGATCGGCTGTAGCCGAAAAGAAGACCGGCGTCCGACCCATTGGATCGGACGCCCATTGTAATGTCTGCTGGTCGATTACGGCATCGACGCGCCGTGAGGCCAGGTTCAGAAATTCACTCGTATGGTCCCGTTGAATTCCATGCCCACGGTACTGACCGCTACCTCATTGAAATCCTTGATCGACCCGAAGTAGACACGGGCCTTGGGGAAGAACTCCGTCCCCGCGATCCGAATCGGAATGTCGCCACCTGCTGCGACCATCCATCCGGATCCGGCTTGGCTCCCATCCCGCTCCTCACGCGTTTGATACTTGTAGTCCACATGAGGTCGGAACACGTAGCCACCGCCGATCCCGACCGTTCCGATGATGCCACCGACGATGAGGTTCTGCTTCGCGGTCACGACGGTCGTATCCGAGACGAAGTCACCGTTCTGGTCGATGATGTCCAGGGTGAGGTCACCATTCTCACGCATGAGGTCGGCTGCGTAGATGGACCACACACCAGCCCCGGCTCGGAAGGCGTAGCTGGCATCGAAACGCAGGCGGTTACCGGCCTGAAAGAGATTCTCTCCGCGCGCCTGATCGTCTGCGTAGGTCACGAAGGTCCCGCCAGCTGTGAACGTGCTCGTACCGAAGTTGCGGTCGATACCGACACGCACGCGTGTTTCGTTGCCTGGCTGGTACGTCAGAGTCGGGTCGTCCGCGCTCGGCTCGAACTCGCCACGGGCTGAGTACGCTGCGGCAATACCGATCCCGAAGCCACCAGCCGTGGCGGCTGAGGCGACTGAGGTAGTGATGGCTGTGCCGGTGCCCCAGGTGGTCTCCCTGAATCCGAGTAAATCGGTGGAGAGGACGGACGCAACGATCGCCTCTTGACCATCGTGAGCCGAGTTGCCTGTTGGCAGGTTGGCCGAGACGGAGACCAGCGCCCAGGGCATGGCCTGGTACGAGGCCTTGAGCCTCGTGTCGACCGGACCGGACAGCGAGAAGACCTGGTTTTCCTGCTCGACGCGCCCCTCGGCCCAGGCGCCGAACAGATCGAAGATCAGCTTGTCGCCCGCCGGTATTCTGACCGCTACGGGGATCATCAAGAGCTGTGCGGCGTCCGCGCCGAGTCCTTCGTCGAACGAGTAGCCCAGATAATCCACACCGCCACCGGCCACGTACTGCGCGCTGGCTGGCGTTGCGATCGAGAGGGCCAGAAGCAGAGTTGCGCCTGCCCCCAGC
>Ga0222718_10002762_pt1 | contig 15463 bp, 16 predicted proteins | sample C33_27DmetaG_FD_165045 | JGI IMG/M metagenome (GOLD analysis project Ga0222718, IMG submission 165045) | Estuarine water microbial communities from San Francisco Bay, California, United States - C33_27D | ecosystem: Environmental > Aquatic > Marine > Unclassified | place: USA: California... | reverse complement strand
CGTCAGAGTCGGAGAACTCACCGTCGTTGGGGTCGTTGGGGAACTGGTCGGTTGCGTCGGACTTGCCGTCACCGTCAGTGTCGGAGTTGTTTGGGTTGGTACCCTTTGCGTACTCTTGGGCGTTGGTCAAGCCGTCGCCGTCAGGGTCTGCGTTTCCGTCACCGCCGTTGGTGGGGTTCAAGCCGTTGGCAACCTCCCATCCATCAGGGAGACCGTCACCATCGCTGTCTGCATTGTTCATGTTGGTGCCTTGGGATTGCTCCTCTGCGTTGGTTAGACCATCGCCGTCCCAGTCGGCGCCGCCGTCTGAGGGGTCGAGGGGGTCGGAACCGTCACCCGAGACTGCCGAAACAGCCGAGAGGGCGAGGAACAAAGCCAGTAGCACGCTCATCATTTTCGTTTTCATGTTTTTTCACTTCCTTTTGTTTTTGGTTGTTTACACAGAGAACCCGCTGTTCTCTCTTTCCGGTCGTCCTTCTGAACGGGTCAGACAGGTCAATCCGGGATTTCGATGCAGCTCACGCTGATTTGATTCGTCGGGGGGGGTGAAGCACGGCACGTGAGCGGTTGGGTTCAAGACCTTGCTTTCGCGAACGCTTTGGTTCGGCGCATGGTCGCTCAGTGCGTTGCTTTTCTTGTTGACGAGATCCTCCGGTTGCATCGTTTTTCACGGGTCGTTCATAGGGAACCCAGCGTTCCCTCTGCCCTTGAGAACAGCCCTACCCTATATGAAGAGCGCGATGGGATGTGCGAAACGGCAAACTCAGTTCGCATACGTTGCCATCAAGTTCACGGGCAACAGCACCGCCGCTTCGTGATTGAGAACATAACGCGCCACAATGTCGGCAAGTTCCTCGTCTGCAAAGTAATGGAATCGCTCGGACCCGTGACCCGCTGCCGGGGCGAACAATTGGATGCCGAGCGGTTTCGCCATGCGAGTAAGGGCTATTTTTGCAGCACGAACGGCGTTGGAGCCTCGAACGCCGCCGGGCTCCATGCCCATGCCAAGAGAGTGGATGAGTTTGCCCTGACGGACGCCGTAACCGCCCCCGGCAGCAAGCATACCGAGGATGATGAATTGATCTCTACGAGAGGCATCCCAGCGATGAGGGTCGCCGTAAAACCTGGATTGGAATTCTTCGATAAGTTGCGCGTGCGCAGCTTCGAGTTGTCGAGGGTCCAGAGATGGGACTTCAAGAAAGGCTTGAGCAGGCTGCTTCTCCGGTAGAATATCGTTGAACGGGGTCCACTTGTATTCCTCGACCAACCAGTTGTTGAACTTCTTTGAAAGCAAGGGATCGGCGCCTCTCCACTCCCAAATGCTGCGCTGCAACATTTCTGGAGCGATGGAATCGAAGACTTCGGGGGCTTCTACCGAGAGCGTTTGGAAGGCTTCCAAGAGTTTGTGGAAGTAGAGGTTCCGCTCGTTTTCGGACTTTTTGCCGTACTTTTTCGCCAACAAATAGTCGAAGTCCGTTTCGGTCCGAGAAGTGCTTGACTCCGAACGTGAACCTTTCATGTTCAATAGGTGGGCTGCCGATGTTTTAGTTTCTTTTGTTTCTGTGCGTTGTTTTGACGTCATCTTTGTAACCCCTTTTCGGGCGCAAATCCATCGTTTTTACCGTAATCTGTTCATTCGTTGATTCAGGGCGTCTGGAAACTGCCTTTGACCCATGGGTCAAGTGAGTGAATATATACTCTTCATGTTCAAAACGTCTTCATCATTGAACGATGAGGGCCGATTTCTGCGATGCCGTAGGGTTCGTCAATCACGATCCACCCCTGCGACTCGTAAAACGGAACGGCAGGTTCTCTTGCTTGGAGAAAACCGGTTTTCGCTCCGTGGACATGAACCATTTCCCGTTCGAGAGCCTCAAGGACCTCTCCGGCGATACCTGTCCGACGATGGCCAGAGACGGTGCCCATTTGGCGAATTTGAAAAGCGGGGCGTGAAGCGAGCCCCGTAGCGAGGGGCCCAAACGGAGGGATGAGGGCGGCATTCGGGCCGTCGTGGTCCTTCCCTGAGCCGTCGGCGTTCGAAGGAATGATGTGGGCGCGACCAACCCCAATCACCTCGCCTTGATGCTCAACCCACGCATGATGCGCTTGTGCATCGTCAGGAAGTCGTTCGCTGCCTACGGGCATGCCCAACGGTTGGCGAAGCACCGCATAGCGGGTCGCAAAATACGCCTCAGGAGGTGTGCCGAACATCGAATGCATCATGGTCGCACCTCAAAACCCAAACATGATCAGCAGCAAAATGACCAAAGCAGGACCCATGACCACCGCCAGCGGTACAGCACAAAGCAAGCCGTAGCCCAAGGCTTTGTTGCCTCGGGAAAAGGCGGTTATGAGCCCCGTGATGTAAGCGATGGGGCCCAAACCGCAGAACAACGTCGAAGCAACGGCGTCACCAACGCCCCCTCCGTTCTCAATTTCCCATGCCTCCATCGCCTCATAATCGGCGATGTAGAGGAACGCCAAGTGTTCCTCAGCTGAATCGTTGTCCAACCGGAACCACACGGTTTGATTTTCCGGAGTGTATTCTCCGACGACGGTTTCATCATAGGCAACATCGCTGTAATTCGTTTGCCGTACCTGTCCGTTGCCTTCCCAGTCCTCATCGAGAGGGTCGTAGTAAACAGCAACGTTCGCCCAGGTTTCACTGTCGATATCAAAGCCGAAATCAAGATTGAACGATTCTTCCGAGGTTTTGTTGATGGTGTGGGCGTACCAACCGTCTTCACCGGGGGTGAGGAGAACGTCTTCGGCCCGCGAAAAATCAGGCATGGAATCCCAGTCAGGCTCAAAGGCTTCGGCGACAACTGAAAACAAAAACAAGGCCACCCAAGGAAGGAACAAACCGAGGAAGAATTGTCCCCAACGAAACCCTTCCTTGGTCGCCTCTACAGGTGCTGGAAACGTGAACATGCCGTCCATGGTTGCGACGTTGCCGGTCAGTTGAGGAGAAGGCGATGGCGTCGGTTCCGCTGCGGCACCCAGTGAACCAATTTGAACGGGCATCGGAGGTTCCGAGCCAAAAAAGACAGGTGCGGGTTCTTTGGTGGAGGATGAGGCATCGTCAAGTCCGATGTCAAAAAACGGCCGGGCGGGTTTGGCGCCCTCCTCATCGCCAGCTTCGAGCCCCATAGCCGTGGATTCTTTGCTGATTCCTTTAAACAAATCTCCGTTGGTGGGCGTTTGAGGGTGAAGGCGCGTTGAAATAGGATTGGCCGCTGGGCGACAATACTGCACGGATGTCAGAGTGGCTATGAGCGGGACTGCAGATCCTGAGACCGGAGTTCGAATCTCCGTCCGTGCTCCAAAACAATTCACCCAACGATGGATTTCATGCGAGCCTTGAAAGCCACAACCAACCAGCAGGCAATCCTTGAAGGAGTGTTTTTCATGCCCTCAATCAATCCCAACCTCGCCAACGTTGGCTCTGGTTTTGCAGCATTTTTGACCCCACCCGGCCCGGAAGTGATCCGCTTCACGGTAGGCCAGCCCAACTTTGGCACACCGCAAGTGGTGGTCGACGAGGCAAAGGCCGCCCTGGACCGGGGCGAAACCGCCTACACTCGTCCGCAAGGGTCCGTTGAGGTGTGTCAAGCCGTGGCCACCCACCTCCAACGCTTTAGCATCAACGTCCCCCACGACGACGTCGTCATTACGCCCGGGTGCAAGCAAGCGCTTCTGTACGGCATGATGGCGGTGTTGTCACCGGGCGATGAAGTGCTCCTGCTGTCACCGGCTTGGCCCTCGTACGACGGCATGCTTCGCCTCTTGGGTGCGGTCCCCGTCCACGTGCCGGTGCGAAGGGAGAATTACCATCCCGACCTGCAGGCTCTGGAAGCCCATGTCACCTCAAAAACGAAGGCCATCGTCCTCAATTCACCCAACAACCCAACGGGCGCCGTCTACACTCGAGAAGAGACGCAGGCGCTTGTGGCCTTAGCCAACAAGCACGATTTGTGGATTTTGGACGACATGATCTACTCGACGCTCGTCTGGTCCAACGAAGGATACGTCTCTCCCTGCGAATGGCCGGAAGGCGCCGAACGCACCGTGACCATCGGCGGTTGGTCCAAAGGGTGGGCCATGACCGGTTGGCGGTTGGGCTGGGTCACGGGCCCTAAGGTCGTGATGGACGCCGTGAAAACCATCAACGTGAGTTCCGCCACCCACGTCCCAACCTTCCTCATGCCGGCGGCGGCAAAAGCCCTCACCCTCACGACCGAAACCCAAGTCATGAAAGATGCCTTTGCCCAACGACGCACCATCATGCATCAGGCCTTGTCCGCCCTACCAGGATTCAAGGTGCCCGAGCCGGAAGGCGCGTTTTACATCCTCTGCGACGTCACGGGCACGGGCATGAACGACCTTGAATTCGCCACGGAAGCCCTCAAACACGCCAACGTCCAAGTCATTCCCGGTTCGTTGATGCAAGGCGGCGAAGGGTTGATTCGCGTCAGTTACGCTACATCGATTCAGAACATCCATGACGGTGTTGAACGGCTGCGTGTGTGGCTTGAATCACGCGATTGAGAGCGCCTCAAGGGCTTCTCGAACGTAGATGATTCCTGAGATAACAAGGCCGGCCATGATGCCTTTTTGGATGTCGTCACTCTTCCATTTTTCAAGCCAGATTCGCCCGATTTGGGCACCGATAAGCGCCGATATCACGAAGCCAACGAGCAACCATGTCTGGGTGGTGAGCACGGAGATATCGCTGAAGAGGTACACGGGAATGCGCGTGGCGTCAACCACCAAGGCAAGGACGGCTGCCGTGGCGGCGTATTCGGATTTGTCCGGTAGCCGTTGTTTGAGGAACATGGCTCGCAAGGCACCTTGATGGCCGGTGAGGCCACCGAAGAAACCTGAACCAAACCCGCCAAGACGATCCTCTGCTTCCGGCAAACGAATCGATGTCCATGTTTCACTGATTTTAAGGAGGGGCAAGACGATGAGAGCCAGGCCCACCAAAAGCAAGAGAGGGTCGGGGGGGATCACGGATTGGAGCAATGCGCCCAGAAGTGCCCCGAGCAACAAGGCCCAGCCGAATCGTCGAAGGGCGTCTCGATCGATGTGATGGCGCAACATGCGGGATTTCATCGCATTGTGCGCCCCGTGCACGATGGCGACGCCGGCGATGGCGTGATGGGGTTCAAACCAGAGCAGAAACAAAGGAGTGGTCATGGTGGCAAGACCAAATCCTGCAGGAACGGTGAGCGCCGCTGCGAGCGTGCAGGATGCCAATCCGATGACTACGAGAACGTCCATGGTTTCACGCTACCCTACGGGTTTGTGCAGCAGTATTTGAGGCGTCCTCAACGGCCGGGACGGGTCTGGTGAAACAAGGTTTCACGTTTGTGCACCTGGAGTGCCTGCATCGGATGGCCCCAAGCGAATTTGTATGAAACCGTCCGCCTCGCGCACCTCATAGATTCGGAGGTCTTTCTTTTTCGACATCGCCCCCACAAGTTTTCCATACGGTGGGAAAAGAGGAAACGGAGCCCACTCAACCAACGAGCCGTCGTCGAGCTTGTGGGTGGTTTGATGCAGTGGACAGCGGATGCAACCGTCCTTGATTTTTCCACCATAAGCAAGCGGCCAGCGCATGTGACGGCACAACGCCTCGGTGGCGACGACGTCAGTTCCGACGCGGGCCAACATAACGAGGTGTCCATTGACGGTCAGCATTTTCTTTTTTCCAGGTTTCAACCGTGAAGACTTCAGTGCGTTTTCCCATGTCATGCAAATCGTCCTCCATTGGATGGAATTCCCATGTGTTCAAGAGCGCGTTCAGCACTCACCAGCGCACCCTGAACCGATGGATGGGTGCGATGGTCGCCAACGACAACGACGCCGTCGATTTCAATTTCGGGGAGGGCGCGGTTGTGGTGGTCCGGGTCCATGTGAGGAAGGGCATGGCGTACCGTGGTCGTGGTGAGGTACGACCAGGTGCTGACCTCGTCCCCAAACCATGCCTTCAATTCGTTTTGAACGGCGTCAGCGCTCGGTCGGTCAGCAGCTGGACCAACCAGCGTAGCGACGACCCAATGCTTGCCCGATGGATGGGGGTGAAGGTTGGTGGGCAAATGAACGTGGAGCACGTCGTTCCCATTCTCTCCCCAAGATTCGTTCAGCAACAACCGGGCTTGTTTGAACGGAGGGCGATCCGCTTCAAACACCAAGGTGGTCGTTCGCCGCTCGGTGATGACGTGATCGATGCCTGTCGCTGGGAGGAGGTTCGCTGCGAGGTGTTGAGGAACGGCGAGAACCACACGGTCAAATGCGTGGTCAACCCCGCCAACCGTCACGCTTTGTGCACCAACCTTGGTGACGGGGGAATTGAGGTGAATGTCGGTTGAGGACAATCGATGAGCGAGTTGTTGGGGGACCGCCCCGATGCCGGCTTTTGGAACCACCATCCTACCGTGGGACATCGCTCCCCACGTGAAGTCGGCAAACGAAAGACGCTCGGAGAGGGAGGGGTCAAGCGTGATACCGGCGAACAAGGAGGTCAGGACCCGTTGCGTTGAAGGACCGAACCGGCGTTGTTGCAAACCTTCCGATATGGTGGGCGAAGGGCGGTCAAGCGGCCGTTCCAAGTCCTTTGGTGTGGTCCCCAAACGCCACTTGAGAAAGCGAAGTCCGTCACCAACCCCCACGGAGCGTAGGGTTGGAAGCAAGTATTTGGGCGACCGGAGAGCATCGCCCAGTAACCTCCGTCTGCCGGTTTTCGGGTTGAGCGTAACCGTGCAGTTGTCCATCGGTTTCGCATCGAGTTCGGCGATGTTGACCCAGCGTTGAACGGTTGGATAAGCCGTGTGAAGAACGTGGAACCCAACATCAAGCGGGTGACCGTTGACATCGATGGTCGCCATTCGACCACCGACCCGCTCGCTGGCCTCAAAGAGCGAAACGGCGTGGCCTGCTTCTTCGCATCCAAGCGCAACAGCCAACCCTGCCAGCCCAGCACCAACGACGGCCACCTTCATGCATTCAACCTCGCAGTGCAGACATGCCGCCGTCCAAAGGAAGAACGTGCCCGGTCAAGTTGTCGGGGGCTTGCGTGAGCAGCCAGTGCATGCTGCTGGCAATTTCTTCCGGTTCGTTGATTCGCTTCAGCGGGATCATGCCCACCGAGGCTTCCCGAAGGGCGTCGGACCGCAAGATGGAGGCCCCAAGGCGCGTTTCCGTCAAGCCCGGAGCAACGGCGTTCACCCGCAAACCGCGCTGAGCGTAGGTTGACGCCGCGGCTCGAACCATGGCTTCCAACCCTCCTTTAGCGGCGGCGATGGCTTCGTGGTTCGTGAGACCGTAACTTCCGGCAACGCTCGAGGTGAAGACCAACCGACCCGTACCGGCTTTCAACATGGCTTTGCCACCCAACTTCAAACTGAGAAAGGCGGAAGTGAGGTTTGTCCGTAGAACCGCCTCAAAATCTTCCACTTTCGTAGCATGGGGGGGACGCAGCGCAATCGAACCCACCAAATGTGCAAGACCAGAAAGCCCTCCCTCATGGTCGGACGCTTGATTGACCGCTTCTTGAACGGCGGCTTCGTCAAGCGCATCGCCTTGGACGATAACGGCGCCGTGCGCAGCCAGTTCGGCACACCGCTCGGTGTCCCGTGCAAGCATCGTTACCCGATGCCCGTCGGCGAGCAGCAACGAGGCAAGGTGGCGAGCAATATCGCTGCTCCCGCCAACCAAAAGAAAGGACTTGCTCATGGATTGATAACATTTCACGTCGTTTTTATACTCCTGTTCACCGAGGGTGAACACCGGTTCAAAAGGCGAGACCCACAATCCGTACCATGCTTCGGGACGCCCACCCCGCCGTTTTGGAAACGGTTCGAACGGCGAAGAGCATCCACATACTGGGGGCGGGCATGAAGGCCGATCGCCCTGCTCACCAAGCTTTCCACGACCTTGACGGACGAGGATGGAGGTTGGTGCCCGTCCATCCTGTAGATGCGGGTGGCAGCATTCTGGGCTGGCCCGTCCGACCGACCTTGGAGGTGGGGATTGTACCGGAAATCGTGGTGTTTTTCCTCGCGCCCGACCGTGCCAAGGCGGCTGTGCGGGAACTGGTTTTGCGGTACGATGCAAGCCAAATGCCCCTGCTGTGGTTTCAGCCCGGCTCTGAACATGAAGAAGTGCTCGAGATGCTCAACGACGCTGGCATCTTGCACATCGTTGACGACTGCATCGTTCGCTTCATCCTCCGCCACCACCTGAAAGCCGAGGCCCCCACGAAGCAGGGCCCGTGGTATTTGCAAATCAGCGATGAAGACGAGAGTGGATGTTCGGTTTGGTCGGTTGAATCCACGCAAGAAGACCGCCAACCTCCTGTAACGGCGCTTGAGTGGTGCGGCGACCTTCAGGACCTCCGGTCCTCGGAGCACACCGTTCCCCGCTACATTCGCAGCCTGCAACGGCCCGAAGAGTCGCTGGAACAACTGGCGCTACGGTTGGCCTGATTGAGGTTACACGGCCGTAATGGAGTACAACGAGCCCCCGTTCCCAAACGTTGCGTAGTACAAGGTCCCGTCCGGATGGAAGACCAGCGGCAACGGTGTTCCAGCGTCCCATGCAAAGCGGCTGATGTCGGTCGTGTACGTCCCTTCTTGGTCACCCGGATGGACATCGATGCGAAGAATTTCATGCCCTTGAGGCAGCAATGTGTTCCAGGAGCCGTAAACCGTGGCGTAGAGGGTGAAACCTTCTGAAGGGTCCAACCCGGGGAGGGCGGATGTTGGCGGGCGAAGGTCAATGCCGTTCATGGAAGTGTGAGGGGTCCACGTCCCGATGGGGGCTTCGCTGCCTTCAGGGACCGGATGTTCGGGGTCATCGTCGGGCCAGCCGTAGGATGCTCCCGGTTTCAAATGGTTCAGTTCCTCTGGAGGGTGATCGCCCTCCCAATCACGCCCGTTATCGGTGAAGAAATACCCGTGACCGCCGACCCAAACGCCATCAAAGGAATTGCGAACACCACTGGCGAGTACACCGTGTTCACCCGTACTTGCGTTGACCCAGAGCAGGGCAGCGTTGCGAGGGTCGTTCTCGTCGCATATGTTGCACGTCGAGCCGCTGTGCCAGAGCAAGGTGCCGTTGGGGAGGAGGGTCACGGCGTTGGTTTGATGGTTCCTGAAGGGGATGCCTTCGACGAGCACGGTGCGATTGGCGAAGGTTCCGTCCTCTTCGACGGTGTAGGAGCTCAACGCTCCCGCCTCGGAAACGTAGGCCGTTTGACCGTCCAAAGCCAAACCGTGAGGTCGGTCCAAACCGCTGAGGACCGAGGTGCGCTCGTCGGTCAAGAGGTTCAAGGAGAGAATTTGCTCGCCGTCACGGTCGCAAACCAGCAGGGTGGTTTCATCGGACCAAACCAAACACGTCGGCCCACCAAGTCCGCTGGCGACCTCGTCCACGACGTAGCCGTCCACCACCGTGGGTTCACTTCCTGAGACGTACGGATACAATTGACGCGTGAAAAGCAGGGTGATGAGCAACATCACCACCGGAAACGCATGCCGACGCATCTAACCCTCCGGCGAGGTGGAGGTGATTTCAACGATTCGGGCATCGACGCCCTCGTACGCCATAACCAACGTCAGGGGCTCGTCGTGGCTCCTGATGTTGACGCCTTGTTCCCGTAGTTCAACGACTTCCGAGGCGTTCCAATGCGTGAGGTCGTCGTCACCTGCACGAAGGAGACAGGGTGCTGGCGAAACAAGTTCCTGGTCCTCAAGCGCAGGGAACGTGCTGCCGTTGACCGATGCGATGAGCATGGTCGGGTAGCGACGCTCGTCGTCGTCGTTGTAGTAGCTGACAAACTTGACCTTGTAGTGGGCACCATCAATTTCGAAGACAAAAATGCCGGGAACAGGCGTCACCCGATGGACGCTTAAATCGTAGGTGTACCACTCAAGACGTTCTTCGGTATCCGTTGAGAAGGTGATGTTTTCAGTTGAACGGAGATCGTTGAACGCCATGTCCTCAAGGTAAACCCAACCATGCCCCTCCCCAACGAAAACATCCGTTGAGGAAAACCGGAGGGAGTGGTTGGAATCGTTGCCTTCCCGTTGAGTTGGAAGCGACAGAAACGTGAACGCTTCTTCGTTGGTTGCATCGACCATCGTGGTGAAGGTCTGTCCGTCCGCCCCAAGTGTTGGCCGGATCGGTGCATCGGTCGCCGAAGGGAGGGATTGTTGACCAAATCCGCACGGATAGGAGGTCCCGTTCACCACGAGCGCCATCTCAATCGAAGACCAGAGAAGGGGTTCTGCGGCGTCGCCCTGAAACGATGCCGTCGCCAGCATGTCCTCTGATCCATTCGTGGACGAATCCTCAATGAGGACCTCAACCACGTTGTCCGTACCGAGTTCGCTCGTGTACCCCTGTACCATCGACCACCAAAGGAGGCCGCCGATGAACAGAGCAACGGTCAGCGTTGCCGCTGCACGCTTCCACATTCAACCACGTCGGAACTCAAGCGGTCCGGTCTCGGCGGCCGGCTACCATAGCAGCACCAAGAAGGGCCACCAAGCCGGCCGTCATGAGGAAGCCTGGCGTGTCCTCTGCGTCGTCCGAAGTGCTTTCTTCGGCTGCAGGCGCAGGGCTGCCTTCACCGACGATGATTTCGCCAAACATGTTCAACCCGATGTGGGGCTCGCAAGCATAGTAGAAACTCTCGTCTTCGGTAAAGGTGTGATGGAAAGCAACCGTTGAATCTGGAACACCCGAGTAGACGCCGTTCTCGACGTAAGTGGAGGATGCTGGGCCGTCGACTTGTCGCACATTGTGCGGCATGGCGGCGTCTTCCCAGGACCAACAAACGGTTTGGCCCACATCGATGGTCACGGAAGGAACGGTGTAGGCATAGCCCGTTTCGGTGGCAGAAATCGTAACGGCGCAATCAACGCCGTCGAAGGGCCCGGGGGCTTCCTCGACCGGAGGCAAGAGAACAGCATCGATCACATGAATGACGCCGTTGGATGCGGGCACGTCAGCGATGGTGACGCTTGCGCCGCCCACGGTAACGCCCGCTGCATCGACCACGATGTCCAAGGCATCGCCGTTGGCCGCGGTGACGGTGGTCGTTCCTTCGGTAAGGTCGGTGGACAGGGTCTCACCAGCGACAACGTGGTAGAGCAAGATGTCCGTGAGCGTTGCGATTTCTTCGGCGGTGTCGAACGTGGACAGATCAATCCCGGCAGCAGCAAAGGCCTCGTCCGATGGGGCGAAGACCGTGAAGGTCTCGTTTGCACTGAGCGTGTCGACCAAATCAGCGGTTTGGAGGGCGGCGACCAGAGCGGTGTGAACCGTCGTCGCAGCCGCCGTCATGGCAAGGTTCACCGGTGGCACCCACATGTATCCCTCGCAAACGGTTTGCGAGGTGTTAGCGAGGGCGTGGGTGACGGTGTTGTAGCAACCCGTCACGTTTTCCCCGTTGATTTCGTAGTCCTCGACGTACATGTACGCCTCGCAAGCAGCTTGGTCTGCACCGACCACGATGGTGTGGGTTTCAATGTTGTAGCAAATTTCCCCGGGCGGCCCTTGAGGGGTAGCGGGTTCATCGGCAGGAGGCATCAACACCGTGTCGATGACGTGAATAATGCCGTTGCTCGCCGTGACGTCGGCGGTCGTCACGGTGGCGTCACCGATCTTCACGGTCGTGTTGGTGACGGTGAAGGTGGCATTGTCGCCGTTGAGCATCGTGACCGTGAGGCCGTCGGTTACGCTGGCGGCCTCGACGGCGCCCTCGGTGACGTGGTAGAGGAGAATGTCGCTCAAAGTGGCGTTGGCCTCGTCGTTGTCAAACGCAGCGAGGTCGATACCCGCAGCGGCGAATGCCGCATCGGTGGGTGCAAAGACCGTGAACGGCCCGTTGGCTTGAAGCGCCTCAACCAAGCCGGCGTGGCCCAAAGCCGCAACGAGCGAATCGTGCTCTCCTGTTGAGGCGGCGGTGGCCGGAATATCTTCGGGTTCGTTTGCCGAAACTCCAGCGGAGGCGGCGGCAATCATCAGGCAGGCGAGAACAAACAAGGTTCGTACTTTCATGACCTTGTTGCTTCTCGGGCCGTATTTAAGGCGCGGTTTTTTCCTTAAGCGAAAGGAGAACGGTACTCTCGAACATCCTCGGCGATGCGGAGCAGTTGGTTGTACTTTGCAACTCGGTCGGAGCGCGCTGGGGCGCCGGTCTTGATTTGTCCCGCCCGCGTGCCGACAGCAAAATCGGCGATGGTGACGTCTTCAGATTCGCCGCTACGATGCGATACGACGTTGTTCATGCCGTGAGAGGAGGCAAGGTCCATGGCTTCCAGGGTTTCAGAAACCGTCCCGACCTGATTCAATTTGACCAACATGGCGTTGGCCGCTCCCAATTCAATGCCCTGAGCCAGCCGCTCTGACTGCGTCACAAACAAGTCGTCACCGACGGTTTGCACGCGGTGGCCATAGGCTTTGGTAAAAGCGGACCAGCCTCGCCAGTCATCTTCGCTAAAACCGTCTTCAATGGAGAGAATCGGGTAGGTATCAAGCCAGCCCCCGTACATCTCAACCAAATCGTCGGAAGTCAACTTCTTGCCCTCCATCTGGTAGTGCTCACCGTCATGGAATTCGGTGGAAGCAACGTCAAGCGCAATGCCGATCTCGTCGGTTGAGTACCCCGCTCCCTCGATGGCCCGAACCATGTACTTCAGACCGTCCTCGTTGGTTGGAAGGTTGGGTGCAAAGCCGCCTTCATCCCCGATTCCGCCTAACAATCCGTCGTTTTTCAATTCGGTTTTCAACGCGTGATAGGTCTCTACGCCTGCGCGAAGACCTTCCTCAAACGTATCAAACCCGTGGGGCATCACCATGAATTCCTGAACGTCGACGTTGGAGGCAGCGTGCGCACCGCCGTTCAAAATGTTCAGCATGGGCACGGGCATCAAGCCCCCGGCTACGCCACCGACGTATTTCCACAACGGCAATTCATGGACGGCTGCTCCTGCGTGAAGGCAAGCCATCGAAGCACCAAGCATGGCATTTGCACCAAGGTTTGATTTGTTGGGGGTGCCGTCAAGTTCTAGCATGACCTCGTCGATCATGCGCTGTTCGTCAACGGGAAGGCCGACCAAGGCTTCGGCGAGTTGCTCCTTAACGTTGTTGACCGCTTGGGAAACGCCCTTGCCGCCGTAGCGTGCCTGTTCGCCATCCCTCAGCTCCAAGGCTTCGTAAGCCCCGGTCGATGCTCCCGACGGGACGATCGCACGCCCGAGCAGGATGCCGTCAACAAAGCAATCCACCTCAACCGTTGGCTGGCCGCGGCTGTCTAGGACCATGCGTGCATCCAAACCCGAGATGTGACCTGACATTTGACGTCCTCGTTCCGGCCAAGCGTGGTGGGGACTTGAATCAAACGGGCCGTTTCAAGAGCGGTTGAGCCAAGCAAGCCACTTCGCAATTTTGGATTGGAGGGTTGGAACATCGTGTTCGTTGGCGGATTGGGCCACCCAGCAAAGTTGTTCTTCAAGGGGCGAAATGGAAAAGAGTTCGGCTCTGAAGACCGGGTCGTCGTCCATCAGCACATGATGGCGTCGGTCATCAACGAAACAATGGATGAGATGGCGGGGGAAATGGTGAAGAACGTGCTCTTGGGGGCACAGAAGCGTCAGCGAGTCGTTGAGAAAAAGAAGTGATTTTCCAGTGTCAAGATCCAATTCGTGGAAGTGAATGGGCGTGGATGCGAACATCGCAGCGACATCGACATTGAACCATTCTTGTTGCCTTGGAAGAAGGTCACAGGCGTTGAGCGCATCGAGGAAGCCGTGCAAACCGGCATCGCCGCCGACCTCTTGTTCGGGCATACGATGAGCACCGCGTGGCTTCTTTTTGAACCCCACGAGCGCGATTTGCAGGTTCCGCCGGGTTGATTTTTCCAGTTTCGGGAGGTTTTTTTGTAAATTTGGTTCTTTTCGTCCGGATTTAGCACGAATAGTGATGAGAAAGGTTTGAAATAGCACACGAGGAAGCACCTCCCATGCCCCGCATCGCCGAAATCGACCGAGCCATCCTTGCCCAACTTCGAAAAAACGGACGCATGTCCTACGTTGACCTCGCGTCCGAAGTCGGAGCCAGCGAACGTACCGTGCGCACACACATCCGGAGCATGGAGGAAAACGGGACCATCCGAGGTTACACCATCCGAGAAGGTGGCGTCGGCTTGACCGCTCTGGTCCGCATCAAAGTCGCCCCCGGTTCAGAAATCGGTTCCTTCGCTGCCGAAGTCACCGGATGGGACGGCATTGAAATCGTTTACGAGGTGTCGGGAGAAACCGATCTGGTGGCTTTGGTTCACGTCGACGACACCATGGCGTTGCGCGCTCTGCTTGACAAAATGTGGTTGGCTGCACCCAACGACATCGCAAGCACGACGACGGAGCTCGTGCTTGAACAGTACTAAGCGTCACTCTTCTTCGCCTTTTGGCGGTGAATAATCGATGCCGCAGGACCGGCAGACCATGTCATCGTCCCAGTCGCATTGGCGCCGACAACCGGTCATGATTCACGCCTTCCACTTGACAGAACAACCGATGGATTCGGTGTAGGTGGTCTCAGGCTCGCTTCCTGCAAGCATGGCCTCAATCGCGTTCTCCAAATCCTTGACCGTGACCTCACCAGGATGTCGGGGGCTGTCGTCCATTCGACCTTGGTAGACAAGTTGGTGGTTGGCGTTAAAGAGGAAAAATTCAGGCGTCCGTTTTGCTCCGTAAGCACGGGCAATTTCCTGCGTTGCGTCGTGGAGATAGGGGTAGGGCATGCCTTTCTCCGCCCGCTTGACCATGTGTTCGAAAGAGTCGTTTTCATACACGACGGGGTCGTTTGAATTGATACCAACGAAGCCGATACCGAGCGAAGCGCAGTGTTCCGCCATGGCGTTCATACGGTCAATGCTGGCCACGACGTAGGGGCAATGGTTGCATTCAAACACGACCACCGTGCCTGAGGCCCCTTTGATGTCGTCAAACGACAACGTCGCTTCACCTCGTGCAAGGTTTGCGTTTTGCAAGGAAAAGTCCGGTGCGGCGGAAGCGACATCAAGAGCCATGTCCAAGCCAAGAAGCCTTGCCTCAAAATGACTTGCTTTGCATCAAAGCAGCATGGCGACGAGAGCACCCAAGACCACAATCAGGACAGCACCGGCAATGAACTTCGGCAGAAGCAACGATTCGGAAGCGTTCTCGGTGGCCAAGGCTTCGGCGTTTGATGGAAGGTCGGGGACGATTTTCGCCTCATCGCCCGGAAGGTTTTCTTGGGCCTCCCAGTAGGCTTGTTTCGCTGCCGCTTCAGCCTCAAGTTCTGCTTGCAAACGGGCTTCCTCGGCCAAGCGCGCTTCTTCGGCAAGGCGTGCTTCTTCGGCAAGGCGTGCTTCTTCGGCAAGGCGTGCTTCTTCGGCAAGGCGTGCCTCTTC
>Ga0222718_10002761_pt1 | contig 15464 bp, 24 predicted proteins | sample C33_27DmetaG_FD_165045 | JGI IMG/M metagenome (GOLD analysis project Ga0222718, IMG submission 165045) | Estuarine water microbial communities from San Francisco Bay, California, United States - C33_27D | ecosystem: Environmental > Aquatic > Marine > Unclassified | place: USA: California... | reverse complement strand
GTGGCCGAACCTGTCAAAAACTCGAGGGACCGGGCTCCTTTGGCTGTGTTGCAGCTGCGGCACGCTGCGACAAGGTTGTCGGCGTTGTCGGTGCCCCCCTTCGACCATGGCACGATGTGGTCGACGCAAGTGGCCTCCCCCCCGCAGTAGGCACATTCTTTGTTGTCGCGATCGAGAATACGTTGGCGTATGCGCCGCCATTCCCTGGTCGAGCCACCCCTACCCCCCACCCTGAGGGCACCCTTGCGGTCAGTCGTTGAGCGAGGCATCGGTTCCCCTGTGCTCGTAGATCATCTCGTGGAGTTGCTTACCGTACATGCCTCCCCACACGCCTTCGGTCAGCCGGTTGGTGATGGCGAGCTCGAGGCACTGGCTCTTCACGTCGCACTGGTAGCAGATCTGTAGCGTCTGCTGCAGGTTGCAGTCGATGTCGAACCAGTCGAGATGGTCGTGGCCGATGCAGGCTGCCTGCTTCATCCAGTCAGTACCAGCCATGTTCCACCTGGTGCTGGTAGGCGTCGCATGCGTTGCCGTTCCACCAGCGTTCGACGTACAGCAGGATGCCCATGAGTGGCTCGTCGGTGATGCGTTGCAGTGCGTAGGCGCATTCCATGTCGAGCTGGTCGTCGACAGGGCTTTTTGCCGGCACTTGCCGGCTGGCTTGCAGATCAATGCTCGTAGGGACATGGACGGTGTCGGTCACTGTGACGGTGTCGACGATGGTGTCGGGCTGCACGATCAGGGCTGTAAGTGTGGCTGTCGTTGCGATGATGGCAATGGTGCGGACGTGTCGGTTCATGCTGTGCCTCCTGGCTTCGAGGGCTCGAGCATGGCACGGATGTCGTCGGGCATGGGTGTCCATTCGGACGGGTCTGTTCCTTCTAGTTCTAGTAGTTCTAGTTCCCGCACCGTTTGAGTCCCTGGGGGTCGCACCGTTTGTGTCGCCCCCCTAGCACCGTTTGAGTCCCTACCCCTTTTTGGTTTAAGGGTCTGCTGGTGGGCCACAATCTCGTGAACGGTGTAGACGTTGGACTCGCCCAGGTCGGTCTTGCGCTTGCGCTTCTCAAGGAAGCCGGCAGCGACCAGGCGGGTGACGCAACGGTCGACGGTCTTGATGTCGCAGCGCGCGTTCTGTGCGACGGTCGCCCTGGACGGCCATGCGATGCCGGTGTTCACGTCGGCGTAGCGGGCGATGGTCGCGTAGACGAGCACGTCATGCGCCGTGAGAGTCTCGTCGTCAAGTACTGCCCATGGCAGGATGACGAACGGCATACGGCGGCCCCTCCTGGCCTCGCTCATGCCGCTGACCCTCCAGGCTTCGGAAGGTTGTACAGGCGCGCGTACCGCTCCAGCAGGTTGTTGTTGCTCAGGTCACGGTGGTACTCGACGCCCTGGTGTCCTGGCAGATCGCCAGAGTCGAGCATCTCCATAGCACGGTCGGTAGTTCTGCCAAGGTGGATGCGCAGCTGCCCGAGCCGGTGCATGTAGTTCTGACACTCATGCTCGACCTCGAGTAGCGCCGTCAGCAGCGCCTTCACCGTGTGGATGGTCGGGCTGCTGTCGGCGGCGTCGGCTGCCTTCCTCGCCTTGTAGATCGCGGTCGGTATCTGCCCGCCGCGGACCCAGCCGTCCGAGTCGATGGTGAGACGCCGGCACGCCTGTGCCCATTCGCCTCCCATAAGGTCCTGTGTGATGTTCACCATGTCCCTTCCTCTGTGACGCTGTCAGATGCGTTCTGCGGGGCGTTCGTCTTGGGGGATGCCGCTCTACCAGCCGGTCGGCTTCCGGCGCTCTGAGAGCCTTGTGAGCGCTCCCGTGCGGACCTGACCTCCTCTGCGGACGCGATGGATTTGTTCGTAGCGATGCCGATACTCGCGAGGGCTCGTCCCCAGGCGCTGGTCTCGGCGACCATGAGCTCGCTGCCGCGCGTGTACGGCGTGCGCCCTGGAACCGGTTCCCATGCGAGGCCGACGCCAGGGGCAGGGTCGTCGGGCGTCCTGTAGGCGCAGGCGCCGTAGATCAGCCACTTCGTCTCGCCCTCGCCCAGGACTCGGTACGGCTCGTCGGGCCACAGTGGGCGCAGAGAGCCGGCGGGATACTGGGCGATGAACATGGCGATGCGTTCGTTGACTGGGATGTAGTCTTCGGCGAAGCCTCCCTGCTTGCTCATCGGTCGCCTTCCTGCTGCTCGATACGGCGCATCGCGTCGACGGTGCGGCGCCATTCGGCGACCTCGTCGCGACGGTTCTGCCGGCGCTCGAGGTACAGCAGGCCGGCTGCGAGTGTTGCGAGGATGACGCCGAGCGCCATGAGGAACGTGACTGTCTCTCCTGTGAGTTGCATGATCTCTCCTAGTCGATGTTCGAGATGTTTACCGCCTGTGCCAGCCATGGGCTGAGCGCCCTGATCACCTCCTCGGTCTCCTCGTCGTCCCAACGTGTCGCCAGGTGGGTCAGGTGAATGCAGTGGTGCAGCAGCTCGTGCATGATGATCTCCTGCCTGCGCAGGAACAGGGCGGACGAGTGGACGCGGATGATGCCCTTGTCCAGGTCGGAGTCGCCCATTGCTTCGAGCGCCTCGAGGTCGCGGTCATGCTGCGGCGACGTCTCGACGGTGATGTCAAACTGGCCGAGGCTGAGGTGCCAGCGCCGAACGTCAGATGATTTGCAGGTCACGCCATGCTCCATTCTCGCAGACGAACGTCAGGGTCCCGCACTGCGTTGTCGGGCCTCCGCGCTCCTCGAACCAGCGGGAGCCGCCGTCGAGCGACGGTGCGCCGATAACGGTACGGGGGCCGTCCTGGAGAAGCTGCAAATGGTGCCAATGGCCGTAGCAGACGATGGACGCGTCGCCGACAGGGTGCATGGCGGCCATCTTGCCTTGCCACCAGTGCTTGGCCTTGTTCAGAGGTAGGCCGGTGCCGGAGAACTGGTGGCCGTGGGCGAACGAGACGATCGTGCCGCACACGTCCAGGGTGATGGTCATGTCGCCGTCAGGGATGACCCAGCGGACGTGACCGTACGCCTCAGGGTTCGCAGCGAGAACCTCCTGCGCCTGCTCGAACACCTCGAGGTCGGCGTTGTCCTCGAACGTCGTGTAACTCTTGCCGGCCTTACGGTTCTCGCCGTGGTTGCCAGGAACGCATCCGACGACGACCTTCGCCGGCAGCCGAGACCAGTCTGCAAGCATGTTGACGAGCATCCTGCGCACGAGCTTGACCTGCTGCCGCCGGTCGAGTTCGACCGAGTACGTCTGCTGGGCATAGTGGTCGCCGCAGCCCTCGACCATGTCGCCGAGCCCTACGACGTACAGGTGGGACACGGGCCTGCCTTGGCGGGCGAGGCTTCGCAGACGCGCGGGGACGGCCTTCTGTAGATCGAGGAGCCGTTCAATGAGCGCCTCGTGGCCGCCGTGGTCTGCTTTGCCGGCCTGCCAGTCGGACAGCAGGACGACGAGGCCGCGCTCCTCGAGCGGTTCCTTCGGTGCTCGCGGGCGGCGCCGCTTGATCTCGCGGATCAGGTCGGTGAGGTCAGTCTCAGGCTCGCGTACAGGCCGGACGGTCGCGCGGTAGTAGAACAAGCGCTTCTCGTGGTTGTCCCAGGAGCGAACCTGTACCGGCTGCGACTCGTCGACCTGCCAGTCATTCGGGTCGAGGCCCAGGTTCCACAGGACGTGCGCCCAGTCCTTCGGCGGCGTGTCGCCACCCTGGACGGTGATCGTGCCGGCAGCAGTATCGACGCCAGGTGTCCAGCCGGTCGGATGCTTCGGCCTGGTCCGTCGCGCGTCCTCGAGCTCGCGCTTGACGGTCAGGAACGGGTCAGCCTTCGACATAGTTGCGCCTGTAGTGGCCGACCTGCTGTTGCGAGACCTTGTGCCCCCACTGGCCGAGGACCTTCGCGATTACGCTATGCGAGATGTCGCGGTTCAGGCATGCGTTTTGTAGCGACGCTTGCTGGTCGTCGGTGAGCTGCGGGATGACCTTGTTCCACCAGCCGGTATACCCCGGACGCGCCTCTGCTTGAGCCTTCTCGAACTCGTCCATACGCCTCCCCAGGTGCTCGGACGCCGTCAGTATTACCCTGACTGCCGTCGCGAGTCAACGAGGACCGACAGAAGGGTCCGCAGGGCGCCAAGGTCGGCCTTGAGGTCGCGGTTCTCCCGCTCGAGCTGCGCAAGGCGTGCGTCCATCTTCGCGAGGCGTGCAGACATGCGCCAAGCGGCAGCTGCGACGGTCATCATCGGCGCGACGTAGGCGAGCATCATGGCTGCGTCAGTCACAGTCGCGCCTCCCGAACCTGCTGCTCCCACTCCTCGTACGAGCCGTAGTCGTCTGCTACACGCTCGCTGATCCAGTCGCGGGTCGGCACCATCTTGGCACGCCGGTTGATGAGCTCGAGGGCGTACAGAAGGTTGTCGCCTGGGCAAGCCGTCTGTCCGACCGCACTATGCGGAACGTACTGGTCGGGTCCCCAGGTGCCGCCATGCCAGTAGGCCCACTCGGCCAGGTCTGTGACGGCGGTCGCAGGGACATCCTCGAGGTCGTAGTTGCCGAGGACACACACGGCGTGGGACTCTTGGTTGTAGCCGCGTGTGTGCGCGCCGGCGATGCCAGGGCCACGGCCTTCGTACCAGGTGCGCGACTGTGGGCTGTACAGCCAGGTGTAGGCGATGTCGTTCCAGCCGCGGGTGCGCTGGTGGAACGACTGGATCTGGCGGACGACGGATGCGTCGCCGTCGCGGCCTGCACTGTGATGCAGGTACAGGGTCCTGACCGGCGTCGCGATGACCTTGGGCCTGCGTGGCGCGGCAGCTGCGCCCCAGTCGGCACGCCGGACGAGTTCCATTAGCCGGCCTGTGCGGAACGGTTCCGGCGGGCGGCCAGGGCGCCTTCCTTGAGCGGCACGATCGCGGCGGCGATGCCCGCGGCGACAGCCGACAGCAGCGCGGCACCCTCGACGGCGAACGCGTAGGTGCCGGCGAGGACGCCGATGAACGCCTCGATGAACGTCCAGAACGTCCGGTGGGCGGTGTCGGCCCAGTCGATCATGCGGCGCTCCAGGGTGCGGTCGGCCAGGTGATGCTGTTCGGGTCGTCGTTGTCCTGCGGCACGTCACGGAGCTGCTGCCGGTAGGCCGCGGCGGTGCTCCGGTCCATGTCGGACAGCGGTGCGTCGGCCATCATGGTCCAGTCGGATGCAGCGAGCAGCCGGTCGCGCTCGAGGCGGACGGCAGCCCAACGGCGGTCGAGGTCGACCTGCGTCCAGGCGTCGTCGAGCTTCTTCTTGTTCGGCTTCGGCGTGTCGGACAGCCACGTCAGACCCGCATAGTCATCACCGGACAGCGTCCACTCAGCGTCGGGATACAGGGCGGTCAGGACGGCGGTGTAGTCGGTCATACTGCCACCTCGATGACGGTGATGGACGACGCCCCGCGAACCCAGTTTGCGTTATTGAAGTCGTCCTCACTTCGGTTGACGGAGATCTTCGCGTTCGGTGTGCGTGCCTCAACTTGATAGGTGACTGGCGTGGCGACGCTAGGTGCGTCGAGGTATACGATCGAGTCGGAAAGCATCAGGCCGTCGGTGTTGGAAGGGGTCAGGCCGCCGAACACCGCCCTGTCTCTACCTGAGGCCGCGTCGCCAAGGTAGATGTCTGTACCACCCCGAGTGACCTTGAAACGAGCGTAAGCATTAGTAGCCGGTCCTAGCCCGTAAGCGATCTGGGCGATGATAAGCACCTTCGCGGTTGCCGACGATGGAGTAATCGTCGCGGTCAGACCTGTGACGGTGACGAAGGTTGCGGACGTAGACGTGAAGGCGTCGGTCTTAACGGTCTGTACGACGTTACTGCCGATACCCGCTGGGCCTGCCGCGTCGAGGCCGGCGTCGATGGCGTTCGCAAGCGCTAGGGAGTCTGTAGGCCAGTCTGAGACGAGATCAGCGGACTCGACGTACGGGATGTTCCAGGGTGCGCCGGTGTCGGGCATGAGTTCTCCTAGGCGTTCTGCCAGGTCAGCGTAGCGTTTACGCCGCCCCAGGTCAGGGTGTCGGGCACGTCGGCCCAGCGGGTGTTGTAGATCGAGTAGGACTCGTCGGAGGCGAACACCTCGACGTTGCCGAACGTGCTGGTGAGCTCAAGGTTGACGCCTTCGACGAAGCCTCGGAACAGGCCGGTCGGGAGGACGCCGGTGGGGACGCCGGTGACCTCGAGGTAATCGTTGATGCTGAGCTCGAGGAGGTCGTCGGCGAGGGTGTCAGTGACGGTGTTGAGCTGGACGAGGAACGGTCCTGGCAGTGACGGTGCAGGGAACGCTTGGAGCTGCACGAGCCGTTCCGTGAAGTCGATGGCGTCGTCGACCTGGTTCAGAATGGTGAGGTAGTCGCGGACGACGTACCCGTACTGCGAGACCGACAACGGGGCGGTGAAGGTGACGAGGCCACCTGACCAGGTGACGTTCGCTTGGTTGACGATGTCATCGAACGCCTCGAAGGACACGCCGGAGGCTGAGAACACGTCGCCGGCGCCGATGCTGAGCGGCGTGCCGAAGGACGCGCCTTGCCGTTCGGTGGAGTCTGCGTAGCCGACCCTTCCGTCGCCGGTCTCGTAGACGACGCCGTTGCCGGACAGGGCGGTCGTCGCGAGCTGCTCGAGCGTTGGGACAGGCACCTGCGTAATCGGGGCGACCTCGTACACGCCGTCGTCGATAATGGTCTCGTCGATGCCGTAGTCGGCCCACGTCTTGGTAGCCGGCACGTCCCCCCACGACTGGGTGAGTGGCTGTTCGGCCCACTGTTCGGACAGGGCGGCGTTAAGCAGGTTGCGGATGCGTACGCCGTCCAGCTCGGCCGACAGGGCATTGTTCTGATCGCGGCGTCCGGCCTGCGCGAGGGGTCCGAACAGGTCGAGGGTGACGACCGAGCCGACGTTCGGGTCGAACACTGCCGAGATCGCGTGGACCTTGCCCTGGAACACTCGGGCGGTGCCGCCTGCGTTGAGCGCAACGTCGACGGTCGTGAGGTCGCCGATGGCTGGCCGTACGGCAGGCTCGAGGAGAACGATGCGGGCGAGGCCTGCCTGGATGCCGTCCCAGTAGGTCTGCCGTCCGCGGCTGACGAACACGGAGTCGATGGCCTCGGCAGTGTGGTCCGTGCCGGCGACGGTGACGGTGACGTTCCCTGTGTAGCCCATTACCGACCGTCAAAACGTACGTCGGAGCGGATGCCAGCACGATTCCCTGCTGCGCGGGTCCGCTCGAGTTCGCGGTACACCTGGTAGGTCGAGCCGATGACGCCGTTGACGATGATCGGCTCAGACGCCCTTGTTCTGAGGCCTCCTGTTGTGGCGCTGCGACCTCTATTCCCAGTCCGCACTATTGGGTTTAGCGTGCCGGTCGCTTCACCTCGGGCTTGTGCTGCGAGACGTCGGGCCTCCTCAGGGGAGTAGCCGCCGTCGAGGTAGAAACCTTCGCTGGTTGGGTCGATGTTGCTCGAGCCGCCGGAAGCGAGGGCGACGAGGAACGTGCCGGCGGTGCTGAACAGGAAGCGTGCGGCACCCTGGACGGCGGCGAACGCCTTGAGGGCGCCGTTGAGGGCGATGACGGCGCCTGCCAGCTGCGTGATGCTGATGCCGAGCTCCACGACCTTCTCAGGGTCCGAGTCTGCAAACGTGTCGACAATGCCGCGCAGCTCAGGCAGAAGGTCTTGGACGATGGGCAGGAGGACCTCGCCGATGTCGGCCTTGAAGTTCTCCATCTGTGAGGCGAACGTCCGCTGCGTGTTAGCGAAGCCTGCGGCGGTCTGCGCGAAGTTGCCCTGCTGCGTCTGCGTCTGGTTGAGAACTTCGGCGTAGATCGCGAGGGTGCGTGTGGCAGGGCTGAGGGCGTCTTGCTCGGTCTCGATCAGGCCCTCTGCGAGGGCACGCTGCTTGACGGTCGCAGCGTCAAGGAGGACGCCGTAGTTACGGATGGGCTCGGACTCGCCTCGGAGTGCTGCACCGAGGGCGGTGATGGCCTGCTCGGGCGTGGTGTTCTGGAACGAGGCGAGGTCGCCGGCAAGTTTGATGAGGGTCGTGGTGAAGTCGACCAGGTCGTCGTCGGCGAGGCCGGCTGCCGACCCGAAGATGCCGAACGTCTGAGCAGCGCTGAGGGCTTCTTGGCGTGACTGGCCGAGGGACCGGTCGGCGGTGCGTGCAAAGTCCTGTAGCTGTTGGGAGGCCTCGTCGCCGAACACGTCGTCGAGGGCTGTCCTGGTCTCCTCGAGGTCGGACGCGGCGTTGATTGCGGACGCTGCGAGCCCGCCGATTACGCCAACTACGCCTGCGGCAACGCCGGCGGCGCGGTCGACGGTCTTCGAGAAGTTCGTGAAACTGTTGCCGGCCTTGTCGAGTCCTTTGCCAAACTCGGACACGTCAGCCAGGAGCGACAGCTTGAGGGTGCGGATGGTCTGCGATGCGGCCATTACGGCTTCCCCCAGGTGTCGGCGACCTTCTGTGCGCCCGTGATCCAGCGGCGCAGGATGTCGGGCTGCATCCGCTTGAGGCGTGGGAACAGCCACCAGCCTCGGTTGCCGCGCCCTTCCTTCGGCGACCTCGGCGGGCCTTGCAGGCCACCGAGAACACCAGCGTCCCGCTGCTTCTTGTTACGGAACCGCTCGCGCTGCTTCGACGTTACGGAGCCGAACTCGGACAGGAACAGGAGGGAACCTGCGGCGACCCGTCTGCCGTCGTCGGTCGTGTACCGCTTCGCACCGCCGATGGTCACGGACGGCGTCCGGTCGCGGGCGACCCTGGCCGACTGGGCGACGAACGAGGCCTGCTCGGGGTACCAGCGTGTTCCTCGAGCTGCGTTGCGGAACTCGCCGACGATGTCCTTAGAGATGTCGCGGGACAGGTCTCTGAGGTCGCGGTTGGCCTGCTTGTCCATCTTCGAAAAGTTGCGCAGGATGGCCTTGATGTCCTTGTCGTCAAGCCTGACGGTCACACGACCAGCCTTACTCTTGGCGGTCGTGGTGGTCATCTCAGAGCCTCCTACGGCTTCCTGAGGGACCCCTCGGCGGTGAGGAGATCCCTCAGGTCGTTCCAGTCGTTCGGTGATGTGCCGGTAGCCACGGCGACGTCTATGCGGCGTCGGCCGAAGCTGCCGGCGGGGTAGGGCGGGGTGGTTCGCCTGATCGCCAACGTGGGAAGCCGGAGAGCGACCGGTTCCACGAGGGGAAGTCCCCTGCGTGGACGCCGGTGCGCTTCGCGGCTTCGTATCCCAGGTACGCGATGTCCTTCACGCCAGGAGGATTCTCTTCGTCTCCGAACGTGGCGAACGAGCGTCCGGCCCAGCTCTCCCATGCGATCCAGTCGACGAGCTCGAGCTCGAGGACAAGGTCGCCACGGTCTTGGTGTTCTACCTCGACCCAGGTACCGGTTGGCATGGTCTCTCCTTATCAGACTGCGACGATCGTGGGGGTGGTGTTGCGGTCGCCGGTGAGGGTGAAGGACACCTGCGAGGCGCTCGGGCCTTCTCCCTGCATCGGCGGAACCTCGGGGAACACGTTGCCGGACACCGTGGTCGTGGCGTTCGGGCCGACGCAGACCAGGGTGAACGCGACGGACGTGTCGGGTGCGCTGAGGGCGATGGACGCGAGCGCCTCGGCAAGGCTGCTGGTGGTGCCCCAGTCGGAGTACATGTTCACGTCGAGGCTGTACTCGAACGTGAGCGTCTTGTACACCGGTCCGTCGAGCGTCTCGAGGACCTCGCGGTTTGGGGTGTAGGTGAACGTGGTGCTGATCGTCTGGGCGTCGAACACGTCCCCCGCGATGGTGAGGGTCAGGTCCTGCCCGGTGAGGACGGTGGCCATGGTGGTGCTCCTTAGGTGGGCGTTGCGAGGGTAGTGACCTGGACGTCGGAGACGAGAAGGTCGGAGGGTCCGATGGTCTCGACGGACGGCGGCGAGACGTCGCCGACCTCCCAGCCTCGCGGCAGGTTGTCGAGGACTGCGAACACGAGGGTCTCAAGCTGGTCGAGCGAGCCTTGGTTGTCGAGGTTGGCGACGATGCACGTCAGCCGGAACGAGACCTCGACCTGGGGGCTGGCGGGGCGCCCGAGGGTGACCGGCGTAATCCAGGGATTGCCTGGAACGATGACGACGGTCGGCGGGACGACGACGGGCGGTGGGAACGCTGAGGTCGAGTAGTCGACACCTGCGTCCTCGAGGGCGGTGGCGAGCGTCTGTCGGAGGGTCTTGAGGTTCATCCGACCATCGTGCCGACGTCGAGGTACGGGGCGAGAAGGCCCTGCACGCGTCCGATGAGGGAGCGTCCGAGGCGGAACGGTCCCGGCTGAAAATCGACGCCCTGGATGGTGCCGCCTGGTGCGACCCGAGCCTGCCAGATCTCGACGGTGAGCATCATGCACGCCTCGAGGACGAGCGGGTCAGTCTGGTAGACGTCCTGTGAGGCCTGGTCGGCGACGTAGCCGGATGGGATGACGGCCTGCTTCGTGGTGATAGGCGGCTCGCCGTGGACCTTCTCGAACGTGAACGTGTTGTAGAGCTCCTGGGCGTTGCTGTACGAGTAGGGCCACAGGGTCGGCCAGGGCCACAGCGGACGCGGAGGAACGTCTGCGGTGAAGCCGATGGCGGTCACGGTCGCGGGACCGTTGAGGTGTGCCGGTAGTCCTTCGTTGACGATGGACTGCCCAACGTAGAGGCGGTGGTACCCGACGGTGCGGGCCTTGACCTCGGTGCCGTCCTCGCAGCACAGCTGGTCGACTGGGTACGAGTAACGGCTGAGCATCGACAGGACGAGGTTGGTCGCTGCGGTGGAGGCCTGCGTCAGCTGCGCGTCAGGGTAGAGGTCCCCGACGCCGAGGACCGTCTTGAGTTCGTCGATGTCGACGTAGTTCGGCATGGCGGGCCTCCGTGGACCCTGCGCCGGCCCTGGGAGAGGTCAGGGCCGGCGCAGGGCGAAGGGTCACGGCGTGACGGTGAGGGTCCGTGCGGCAGTGGGGTGCTTGATCGCGACGGCGATGTAGCCGTACACGGCAACCTCGACCTCGAGGCTGGAGACGTCCTGGACGCTGACCTGCACTGGTGCGCCAGCCGACTCGTAGAACGTCGCGAACGCGCCAGGGTAGACCAGGCCGGTCGCGTTGGCCGTGGCGTTCGGGTTGACGACCAGGTCAAGGCCAGCGACGGTGCCGCGGGTCGTGCCCTGGACGACGACGCCGTTCGCGTTCGACGGGTTGGCCGCTGCGAACAGCGGACGGCCCTCAGAGTCGACCTCGTCCATCAGCTTCTCCCACGTCACGGCGCCGGTGCCGGCAGGGTTGACGTGGAGGGTCGTCGGGGCGAAGCGCATGACGCCGTACGAGTCGGCGATGGCCTGCACGATGCTCTTGTAGATCGTGGTGCCGTCGGATGCGACTGCGCCGGCGGCAGCCTGCGTGCGCGCGTAGTTGTCGACGGTCTGCGCGTACTGCGCGGACATCTCGAGGATGAGACGGTCGAGGAACGCCGGGTCGGAACGCTCGATGAGCTGACGGGAGATGCGCTCGCCGCCGCCGAACGTCTTGACGTCGACGGTGAGGTAGTCGAGCGTGAACGCGGTCGAGGAGACCTCGTCGCCTTCGGCAGCCTGCTCGGCGACCGACGGCTTCTGGGTGACGCGCGGGATCTTGAAGTCCTGGCCTGCGTCGGGCAGCGCCTCACGCGAGATGCTGTCGATGAACGGGCGGGAGTTGTCCAGCACCGAGATGACCTCGGTGAGGAAGCGGGTCGGCACGACGCCGGCGCCGGTCGTGGTGGTGTTGTCGGCGAGGGCGGCCTCGACGATCATCTGGGCGTCGCGGTCGCCTGCGGCAGCCTGCATCTGCACTGCTGCGTAACGGCCTGCGGTCATGCCGTCGAGGGCGCGGGGTGCGCCGACGGTGACGTACTGCTTGGTCGGGGCAGCAGCCTCGACCTTCTCGGAGGCTTCGACCACCTCGGCGGCGGGCTCGACCTCGGGGGTCTCGTTCTCCATGGTTGCGGGCTCCTGGTTGGAGGTATCGGGTGTCGGGTCGGGCGAGGATGCCGCGACCTTCTCCACGCCTGCCTGCGAGAAGGCGGGTGTGGCGACGAGGGACACCTCGAGGAGCTCTGCCGCGGTGACGACGTAGCCCTCCTCGGTGTCCTCGAAGGCGATGATGTTCGCGCCGACCGAGAGGCCGTCGCGGAGGCCGTCAGCGGCCTCGATCAGGGCGTCTCGCCCTGCGGTCGTCCGGCTGAGCTTGAACGTGCCGGTCATGTGGTCGGGTCCGTCGACGAAGCCGGTGGCGCGCCCGATGGGGCGGCGTCCGTCGTGCTCGAGGAGCAGCTTCACGGTCTCGGGTGGCTTGGCAAATGCGCCGGCCTGGAACGCGACAGGTCCGATGCTCGTATTCCCGAACACGCCGTAGGGGACCACCGAGCCGACGATGACGCCTTTGTCCGAGTCGGCGGCGGTGACGTCCGCGGTGAACGTGACGTGCAGCTGCTTGTCCATCATGTCGCCTGTTCGCCTGGGGCCATGTCCTCGAGGGCGCGTACCTCGTCAGGGGTGAGTATGCCGAGTGGGACGAGCGCCTGGTAGAGCTGTGCGCGCTCGATGGGGCTACTGCGAAGGAAATCGGTGAGGTCGAAGCGGATGGCCTCGCGGCTGACAAGGATGTCGGACAGGCTGAGCCGCTGCTCGAGGGCGGTGATGAACGGCATGAGAGCAAAATCGAGAAGATCGCGGCGGCTGTTGCCGACGTTCTGGTAGGTCATGGACGAGCCGGCGTCGACGCCGAGGTACCAGGGCGGGATGCCGGCGGCGCGGGCGAGTTCCTGTGCGGTCGCCATGCGGGCTTCGACGAGGGCCATCTCGGCAGGCGAGAAGCCGACCCGCTCGATGTCGATGGACTCGTTCAGGTAGGCGGTCGCCGAGCGGTTGCGTGCCTCGCGCCACGCCTGAAGCAGCTCGGTGACCTTGCCGGTGGGCAGCGGTGAGCCGGAGTTCTTGAGCGCGACCATCGGCGACGGCGTCTCGGCGTAGGTAAGCGCGGCCTGCTCGAGCTGGATGGCGGTACGGATCGTGCGGCCTGCACGGCGCAGCAGTCCGTCCTCGAAGCCGGAGAACACAACGAGCGAGTTCAGGCCGGACGTAGGGACCTTGTGGCCGTCGAGCGTGTACCCCTCGACCAGGGTGCCGTCGCGGTTGAGGACAGGGGCGACACGGACAGGGTCGATCCAGCGGAAGCGTGACGGCCTGCCGTCCTCGGCGTACACGTCAAGGACCTGCCAGTACGCGACGCCGTAGAAGAACAGCGAGTCAACGGTCCAGGCCAGCGTAGTCTGACGTGGGACGAACGGGTCGGGCTGCTGCATCCAGGGTGCAGGGCGCAGGTCACGTCCGGCCTCGGTGAACCGGTACATGGGCAGGCCGGAGATGCTGCCGGCGATGATGTTGCGAGCGCGTGCGATCGCGGGCACGGTCATCGCCTGGTTGCGTGCGACGTTTACGCCCGAGGTCCCTGAGAGTTCCTGGTACGTCGGCCATCGGGCGGAGGCCAAGCTCGCTGTGACGGGAAGGTCACCCTCCTCTGGAACGGCGGGAGGCGTGGATCCGAGGATGATGTCGAGTAGGCCCATGAGGCTAATCCTAACCTACGACGATCTGCGCCTGGGAGACCGGGCGCACAGCGTGATGGGTCGCCATGGCGAGTGCCACGGCGGCGCAGACTGGTCCGGCTGACTGCCGGCGGACGATGCGCCAGCCGCCGTCACCGGTCTGCTTGCGGGCTGCCGCAGCGATCTGCTGGGTCAGTACCTCTTGGCCCGTGTGCTGTAGCCGCTTCGACACAATCGCGCCGAGCAGCTCGTCGCACGCCTGGGTGAACTGTGAGCCAGACACGTCGCCGACTGGGATGCCGACCTGGGCGACCCTCGAGGCGATGCCGGCGGCGGTCCACCGGTCGAACGCGACGACTCGAGCGAACATGTCGCGAGCACGCTTGGCGACCTGGCCGGCGACCTTGCGGTCGTCGATGGTGTCCTCAGCATGCCAGGTGTCGAGGACGAACGCGGCAAGGTTCTCAGCGTCCTCGTCGAGCTGCTGTACTGCGACGAGAGCGGCGTCGCGCCTGTCGGGGGTCACGTCTATCGCGAGGAACGTCGGACGCTCAGGGAGCATCTCAACGCCTTCTGTGAAGCACTCGGCCCAGGTGCCGGCAGGGAACGGCGAGTCGAGCGTCTCGACCCACTGGCAGAGCATCTCGGTCCGCACGATCTCGACAGGGTCGGATTTGATGCGGGCCATGAGCGACTCGGGCCGGACGAGGTGGCCGAGGGCGGGGTTCGCGTCTACCCATGCCTGCGGGTCGTCGATGTCGGCGCCTGGTTCTGCCGACCATTCCCACCAGCCGAGCGACGTCGGCGTGTTGTTCGCGACGGTCTGTAGCGCCTGGTCGCGAAGCGAGTTCAGAACGGTTGAGCCTGCGTCGCCGGCGTTCGACACGGCCCAGACCTGCGCGTTCGGTCGCGCCTGGGTGGTGTAGACGAGCGCGGCGTAGGCGTCGGTGGTGCGGTGCTGGCGGGCCTCGTCGATGATGACCAGGTCCGCTGAGTACCCTCTTGCCCCGCCCTCGGAGGGCGCCACGATCTTGAAGCGTGCGCCGCCGAGCAGCTCGAGTTCTTCCTTGCCGTTGGTCCGGCTGACCCGCTTGACCTGTCGGGCGAGCCACGGCACGTCCTCGAACATCTCGACGACGCCTCGGAACATCTCGAGGGCGACCTCGCGGGACTGCGCGGTGGCAAGAATGAGCCGCTCGTCCCACAGAACGAGGCCGGCAAGGATGCGCATGCGCAGGAAGTGGGTCTTGCCGTTCTGCCGTGAGATCAGTACGCCGGCAGTCTTGTGCGCCCACCGCCCGTTGCCGTCCACGACGTGCGCGGCGTCGGCGACATAGGCCTGCCACGGCAGCAGCGGCTGCCCGAGTGCTTCGGCCAGGTCGACGAGGTCAACGCCCCGAGATAGACCTGACGGTCGCGGTGTCTGGACTCGGGGCGTCGGCGAGCCGACCAGCTGCTCGAGCTCGGAGGGCGTCAAGCGGGTTCTCCTGTGAGGGCGGCTTGGTGTCGGTGGACACTCTGCCGGCGACGGTGAGGCCAATGGCTGCGAGGACTGCGAGGAGTGTGCGCGACAGGCTGGCAATCTGCTGCGGGTCGTCGGTCGCGTCGATGTCGTGGGCAAGCCGGAGTGCGAGCCGGAGTGCTGCCTGGTCGGCTCTCGTGATCCACTCGGCGTCGACTGCGGCGTCGAGGACGCCCTGCTGGACTGGACCTGGCTCCCTGCCGTGAATGGCAGATGGGACGGTTCCTACTGGTACCGGTTCGGTGGCGTCCGGTGACGTTCCGGTGCGCTTCGGCATCAGATGTAACTCCTGTGGGTCATGACGGTCCCTCGGGGGGAGGGAGGGGGT
>Ga0222718_10002760_pt1 | contig 15467 bp, 12 predicted proteins | sample C33_27DmetaG_FD_165045 | JGI IMG/M metagenome (GOLD analysis project Ga0222718, IMG submission 165045) | Estuarine water microbial communities from San Francisco Bay, California, United States - C33_27D | ecosystem: Environmental > Aquatic > Marine > Unclassified | place: USA: California... | reverse complement strand
TGACAATGTGACGATGACGGTTGAGTTGGGTAAGCCGATCGCGATGGATGAGGGGTTGCGGTTCGCTATTCGTGAGGGTGGTCGCACGGTTGGTGCGGGTCGCGTCACGAAGATCATCAAGTGACCCTCCCCATCTGACGTCGATACAACACATACGACGCTGACAGTGCCCGGGCCGGCTGATCGCCGACCCGGGCATCGTCACGAACGAGAAACGGACAAACGGCCATGGCCAAGAGCGACAAGCGGGTGAAGATCACCCTTGAGTGCACCGAGTGCAAGCGACGCAACTACATCACGATGAAGTCGAAGATCAATGATCGCGAGCGACTCGAGATGAACAAGTACTGCAGTCACGACCGCAGGCACACCCTCCACAAGGAGACCCGCTGACCCATTCCGTGCGCCTCGCCGACCGGTGAGGCAAACGGGAGGTGGCTGGTACGCTTGCCAGCCCCCGAGGGCAGTAGCTCAGTTGGTAGAGCATCGGTCTCCAAAACCGACGGTCGGGGGTTCGAGTCCCTCCTGCCCTGCTGTCCCGACGGGACGAGAACACACACAGACCCAAACGACATGTCACTCGACGATCTGAACCGCGAACAGAAGCGCCAACTGCGGCGCCAAGGCGCCCTCGATGAGAAGGGCGCCCCGACGCGCGCGCCCCGACCGGCGCAGCGCGACAAGGTCGGTCCCCGGCAGTATCTCCGCGAGGTCCGCGACGAGATGCGCAAGGTGGCCTGGCCCACCAAGCCCGAGGTCATCCGCTATTCGACGATCGTGACCGTGACCGTCGTCGTCTACACCGCGATCGTGGCTGGTCTCGACTTCGGCCTCCGCGAGATCATGGATTGGTTCTACACATGAGCACCGACGACACCATCGAGACCAGCGAGCCCGGTTCCGGCCTCCTTGACCCGGAGGTCCGCTTCACTGAGGACGCCAACGAGTCGATTCCGGCCGGGGACCTGTTGCCCTCGGGCGACGCCGATGGTTCATCCGACGCCGCCGATGCCGCGGCTGACGAGGCCAATTCCGACGACGCCACTGCCGACGATGACTCGACCGGAGCGGAGGCCGACTCGGAGGAGCAGCCGGCGGCCGATTCCGATGACGCACCGATTGAGGACGACCCGTGGACCCGCCCGGGCCAGTGGTACGTCGTGCACACGCAGTCCGGCTACGAGAAGAAGGCCACGGCCAACCTCCAAGCCCGCATCCAGTCGATGGATCTCGAGCACAAGATCTACGAGGTCGTCATCCCGACCGAGGAGGTCGTGGAGTTCAAGAACGGCAAGAAGCAGACGGTGAACCGCAAGGTGTTCCCCGGCTACCTGCTCGTGCGGTGCGAGATGGACGACGAATCCTGGTATTGCATCCGCAACACGCCGAACATCACCGGTTTCGTCGGCCAGAACGATCGCGGTCAGCGGCCATCTCCGCTCCGCCGTCGTGAGGTCCGCACCTTCCTCGCCCCGAAGACCCCGGCCGAGCAGGCCGCCGCGCGCCCCAAGCCGAAACTCGACTACGAGGTCGGCGAGGCCGTGCGCGTCAAGGAAGGCCCGTTCGCGGACTTCGCGGGAGAGATCGCCGAGATCAACGCCGATCACCTCAAGTTGAAGGTGCTCGTCAACATCTTCGGCCGCGAAACACTCGTCGAGATGGATTTCAGCCAGGTCGCCAAGCTCTGAGCGGCCCGAGAAACGAACAGCAAGAGAGACACCAATGGCCAAGAAGAAAGTCGCAGCGATCGTCAAGATCCAGATCGAGGCCGGCAAGGCGACCCCCGCGCCGCCCGTCGGTACAGCACTCGGACCGCACGGCATCGCGATCATGGACTTCGTCAAGGCGTACAACGCCGCGACCGAGTCGCAGGCCGGCACGGTGGTGCCGACCGAGATCACCATCTACGAGGACCGCACCTTCAACTTCATCCTGAAGACTCCGCCCACACCGGTGCTGATCCGGCAGAAGGCCGGAATCGAGAAGGCGTCCCAGCGTCCCGGCACCGAGACGGCCGCAACGATCACCGAGGCCGACGTCGAGGAGATCGCCAAAATCAAGATGCCCGACCTCAATGCCAACGACATGGAGGCGGCCAAGCAGCAGGTGCGCGGCACCGCGAGATCGATGGGTGTGGCGATCGCCTGATCGCCGCCTCACGAACACCGATCCGGCCCGGGACGACCTCGCCCGGGGGATCACCCGACGAACAGAGGGAGACTCACATGTCAGGGAAGAAATACAAGGACGCGGCCGCCAAGTTCGACCGCGAGACGTTCTACGCGCCGACCGAGGCGCTCGGTCTCGTCAAGGACATGGCCTCAGCCAAGTTCGATGAGACCGTCGAAGTGGCCATCCGCCTCGGGGTCGACCCCCGCAAGGCTGACCAGATGGTTCGCGGCACCGTCGCCCTGCCCTCGGGTACTGGGCGCGACGTGCGGGTGGCCGTGTTCGCCACGGGCGCTGCCGCCGAGGAGGCTCGGGCCGCGGGCGCCGACATCGTCGGCGCCGACGATCTGGCCGCCGAGATCGAGGCCGGCAAGATGGATTTCGACCTCACGATCGCCACTCCCGACATGATGCCCCTCGTCGGCCGTCTCGGTCGCGCCCTCGGGCCCCGAGGGCTCATGCCGAACCCGAAGACCGGCACCGTCACCACCGACGTCGGCCGTGCGGTCGGTGAGTTCAAGGGCGGCAAAGTGGAGTACCGCACAGACCGGTACGGCAACGTCCACGTCCAACTTGGCAAGGTGAGCTTCGACGCCCCGGCGATCGAGGCGAACTTCCGCGCGGTGATCGACGAGATCCAGCGAGCCAAGCCAGCCAGCGCGAAGGGCCGCTACATCAAGAAGATCACCGTCTCGTCGACCATGGGCCCCGGGGTCCGCGTCGACACCGGCCGACTCCGTCCCGACCAGGACTGAGGCGGTGGGAGACGCGGCCGCTCGCCGGTAACGTCCCCCGCACAACAGAAGAACGCTCGCCGAAGACCGTCGGTCCCGAAAGGGGTAATGGAGGGGAAACCGTCCGCCGACCGAGGTGCTGCCTCCCCGAACGGTTCCTACCGCTCGGCGTGGTGTCGCCCTTGCGAGCCACCCGAGTATTCGAGAGGAGGTAACACATGACCGACACCGCAACCGCCGAAGTCCGAGCGCCGCGTCCCGAGAAGGTCGAGACGGTCGCCAAGATCGCCGAGCGCCTGCGAGGTAGCGACGCAGTCTTCGTGACCGAGTACCGCGGTCTCACCGTGACCCAGCTCGCGTCCCTCAGGAACTCGCTGCGTCCGGCCGGAGCCGAGTACGCCGTCTACAAGAACACGCTCGCTCGCTTCGCCGTCCGTGAGGTGGGTCTCGAGGGTCTCGAGGAGATCCTCGTCGGACCGACCGCGCTGACGTTCGTCGCCGGTGATGTCGCGGCGGCCGCCAAGGCGCTCCGCGACGTCTCCAAGTCGAACCCGAATCTCGTTCTGAAGGGCGGAGCCCTCGGAGCGACGCTTCTCGGAGCAGGCGATGTCGCAGCGCTCGCGGATCTTCCCTCGCGGGAGGAACTGCTCGCCCGGTTCGCCGGAGCGCTGCAGGCACCGCTCACCAAGACCGCAGGTCTGCTGCAGGCGCTGCCACGGAACTTCGCCTACGGGCTCTCCGCGCTCATCGACAAGCAGGCGGCCTGATCAATCCGACCAACCGTGGAGCGTTCCGACGCCCCACTCCACATCAATCAGTCACAACACACGAACGGGGCGATGCCCCGACAACAGAAGGAGAGAAGAATGGCAACCAAGGATGAGGTTCTCGACGCCATCTCGAACATGACCGTCATCGAGCTCAAGGAGCTCCTCGATGCCTTCGAGGAGCGCTTCGAAGTGACCGCCGCCGCGCCGGTGGCCGTCGCCGCAGCCGCTCCCGCTGGCGGAGCCGCCGGTGGTGGCGATGCCGCCGAGGCCGACAAGGACGACTTCGATGTCATCCTCGCCGACGCCGGTGGTCAGAAGATCCAGGTGATCAAGGTCGTGCGCGAGCTGACCAGCCTCGGTCTCAAGGAGGCTAAGGATCTCGTGGATGGCGCTCCCAAGGCCGTCCTCGAGGGCGCGCCGAAGGAGGCCGCCGAGGCCGCCAAGGCCAAGCTCGAGGAGGCCGGCGCCACCGTCGAGCTCAAGTGAGCTGATCGCCCCCGCGCCAGCGGGACGCGGACTGCAGATGCCCCGGGCTCGTCCCGGGGCATCGGTCGTTTTCGGGCCCGGGCTCGTCCCGGGGCATCGGTCGTTTTCGGGCCCGGGCTCGTCCCGGTGTCGGGGCCGTCTCTTCCACCGACAGAACGAGCAGGTGCTTGACAAGCCGGCGTGCGGTCTTTACCTTGTCGCGGAACAGGTCGGGCCGTCCGACAGGGCGCTCCGACCGGGGGAAACATCCGGTTGACGATCCGCCGCAGGCAGCGGTAGGATCGTCCGTTGCTGTGCGTCGTCGTCCCCCCACAAGGTTTCTCGTGTGTGGCCGCTGCGCGCCCTCCCGCTCCTGCCGACCCGCATTGAGGTGAAACGTGGCCAATCGCTCGAACATCCGTGAGCGTTACTCGTTCGGAAACCTGGACGAGCCCCTCGAACTCCCAGATCTTCTCGCCGTTCAGCGCGAGAGCTTCCAGTGGTTCCTCGAGGAGGGTCTCGCGAACACGTTCCGCGATATCAGCCCGATCAAGGACTTCTCCGAGAAGCTGCAACTCGAGCTCGAGTTCGACCCCTTCGACGAAGACCTGCGCCCCCCGCCCAAGTTCTCGGTCGAGGAGTGCAAAGAGAAGGACATGACCTACGCGGCGCCGGTGTTCGTGCGCGCGAGGTTCCTCAACGGCGAGACCGGTGAGATCAAGGAGCAGACCGTCTTCATGGGTGACTTCCCCGTGATGACCGAGAAGGGCACCTTCATCGTCAACGGCACCGAGCGCGTCGTTGTGTCGCAGCTCGTCCGTTCTCCCGGCGTCATCTTCGAGCCCGGTGAGCGGTACCGCCTCCGCAACCTCACCAAGCACCAGCTCGTCAAGGGAACGATCCACCCCTACCGCGGAGAGTGGATGGAGTTCGATGTCGAGCAGCGCCCCGGCAAGGACGTCACCTGCGGCACCCGCGTCGCCCGTAAGCGCCGCCTCGGCATCTTCACCCTGCTACGCGCCCTCGGCTACGACGAGGAGAACGCCCCCGGCTTCCTCGACCAGTTCGTCCGCGAATTCGACTTCCTCGAGGGCCAGTGGGACCGCGAGCGCGAGGTCGCTCCCACCCAGGACGAAGCCCTTGTCGAGATCTACAAGCGCGCCCGCCCGGGCGAGCCGCCGACCGTCGAGTCGGCCCGCGCCTACTTCCGCAACGCCTTCTTCGAGAGCCGTCGTTACGACCTGAGCCGGGTGGGCCGCTACAAACTGAACCGCAAGCTCGGAGCTGAGGTCGAGCGCATCGCCGAGCAGTTCTCTCTCGCGGGACGCACCAACCTCGAGGGCGAGCCGTTGCTCGATCTGCCCGAAGAGGGCCAGCACGTCCTCAGCCGTTGCGAGGTCCTCGCCTCGATCACGTACATGCTCAACCTCGTCAAGCAGGAGCCCGGCTACCGCCTCGACGACCAGGACCACTTCGCGAACCGTCGCATCCGCTCGGTCGGCGAGCTCATCCAGAACCAGGTGCGCATCGGCCTCAGCCGCATGGAGCGCGTCGTCCGTGAGCGGATGACCACCCAAGACGTCGAGGCGATCACCCCACAGACCTTGATCAACATCCGGCCGGTCGTGGCTGCGATCAAGGAGTTCTTTGGCACCTCCCAGCTCTCGCAGTTCATGGACCAGGTGAACCCGCTCTCGGGCCTCACCCATCGTCGACGCCTCTCGGCCCTCGGCCCGGGCGGCCTCAGCCGTGAGCGAGCGGGCTTCGAGGTGCGCGACGTCCACTTCTCGCACTATGGACGCATGTGTCCGATCGAGACCCCTGAGGGTCCGAACATCGGCCTCATCGGCGGCCTTTCCACCTACGCCCGGGTCAACGAGTTCGGATTCATTGAGACCCCCTACCGTCGCGTCGAGAAGGGCCGCGTGACGGGCGAGATCGTCTACATGGCTGCCGACGAGGAGGAGAACTACGTCGTTGCCCAGGCGAACACCCCGCTGAACGCCGACGGCTCCTTCCGCGACGACCGCGTCCTCGTGCGTCGCTCGCCGCAGGCGGCCAGCCTCGACGACCTCCGCAAGATGCTCGAACAGGAGAGCTTCTTCGGAGCGACGACCGACATCGCTTACGTGCCGCCGTCCGAGGTCGACTACATGGACGTCTCGCCGAAGCAGATCGTCTCGGTGGCGACGGCCCTCATCCCGTTCCTCGAGCACGACGACGCCAACCGCGCGCTCATGGGCGCCAACATGCAGCGCCAGGCTGTGCCGTTGCTGCGCGCCGAGGCCCCCTACATCGGCACCGGCATCGAGCAGCGCGCCGCCCAGGACGCGGCCGACCTCATCGAGGCGCTCGACAACGGAACCGTCACCGAGGTGACCGGAGAGCTGATCTCGGTCACCTACGACAAGCTCGGCAAGAAGAGCCACCGGCTCTCGAAGTTCCGCCGGTCGAACCAGGACACCTGCATCAACCATCGCCCCCGGGTGGTCGATGGTCAGAAGGTGAAGCGCGGCGACGTGCTCGCGGACGGTCCGTCCACCGACCACGGCGAGCTCGCCCTCGGCAAGAACCTCCTCGTGGCCTTCATGCCCTGGGAGGGCTACAACTTCGAGGACGCCATCATTCTCTCTGAGCGGCTCGTGAAGGACGACGTGCTCACGTCGATCCACATCCACGTGCACCAGATCGATGCCCGCGACACCAAGCTCGGGCCCGAGGAGATCAGCCGCGACATCCCGAATCTCTCCGACGACATCCTCGCCGACCTCGACGAGCGCGGGATCATCCGCGTCGGTGCTGAGGTCGGCCCGAGCGATGTGCTCGTCGGCAAGGTCACCCCGAAGGGCGAGACCGAGCTGACCCCTGAGGAGCGCTTGCTCCGCGCGATCTTCGGTGAGAAGGCCCGCGAGGTTCGCGACACGAGCCTCAAGGTGCCTCACGGCGAGTCGGGCAAGGTCATCGACGTCAAGGTGTTCAACCGCGACGACGGCGACGAGCTGCCTCCCGGCGTCAACCAGCTGGTTCGGGTGTTCGTGGCGCAGAAGCGCAAGATCTCGGTTGGCGACAAGCTCGCCGGACGTCACGGCAACAAGGGAGTCATCTCCAAGATCCTCCCGGTTGAGGACATGCCCTATCTGACCGACGGCACCCCGGTCGACATCATCCTCAACCCCCTCGGCGTGCCGAGCCGAATGAACGTCGGCCAGGTCCTCGAGGCCCATCTTGGCTACTGCGCTCGCTGGGGATGGACCGATCCGAACACCGGAGAGGTAATCGGATCGGAGCCGACCCGTGGCACCGAGCAGAAGACCCGTCCGAACACCGCCCCGGCGACGTTCGTGGCGACCCCGGTCTTCGACGGCGCCAACTGGGACGAGGAAGAGAAGTCCGGCAAGCACCCGACGATCCAGCAGATCTTCGAGAACCTCAACCCCGAGTCGGTCGACGGTGACCGTCTCATTGGTTCCGACGGCAAGACCACGCTCTTCAACGGGCGCACCGGCGAGGCCTACGACAACCCGATCACTGTCGGGTACATGTACATCCTGAAGTTGGCGCACCTCGTCGACGACAAGATCCACGCCCGCTCGACCGGCCCCTACTCGATGATCACCCAGCAGCCCCTCGGCGGCAAGGCGCAATTCGGCGGCCAGCGCTTCGGCGAGATGGAGGTGTGGGCCCTCGAGGCCTACGGCGCCGCCTACTGCCTGCAGGAACTGCTCACCATCAAGAGCGACGACGTGCTCGGGCGCATCCGCGTCTACGAGGCGATCGTCAAGGGCGACAACATCCCTGAACCGGGAGTCCCCGAGAGCTTCAAGGTGCTGATGAAGGAGATGCAGGCCCTCTGCATCAACGTCGAGGTGCTCGGAGACGATGGTCGCGAGATTGAGATGCGCGACCTGGACGACGACATCCACCGCACGATGGAAGACCTCGGCATCGACATCTCGCGCCCCGAGCGCGGATCCGACGACGACGACCGCCGGGCCGTCCGCTGAGACCGGCCGGACCGAAGAGGAACTGAGGAAGAGACATGCTCGACGTCAACATGTTCGACCAGCTCAAGATCGGGCTGGCGACCGCCGATCAGATCCGTCTGTGGTCCCACGGCGAGGTCAAGAAGCCGGAGACGATCAACTACCGCACGTTGCGCCCCGAGAAGGAGGGGCTCTTCTGCGAGAAGATCTTCGGACCGACCCGCGACTGGGAGTGCTACTGCGGCAAGTACAAGCGTGTCCGCTTCAAGGGCATCATCTGCGAGCGCTGCGGAGTCGAGGTGACCCGTTCGAAGGTGCGCCGCGACCGTATGGGCCACATCGAGCTCTCCGCCCCGGTGGTCCACATCTGGTACCTCCGCGGCACCCGCTCGTGGCTGGCCTATCTGCTCGCCGGGCTTGAGCCCCGCGAGGAGCTCAAGGCGAAGCAGCTTGAGAAGGTCATCTACTTCGCAGCCAACCTCGTGACCTGGGTCGACGAGGACAAGCGACACGAGGACCTCACCAGCCTTGAGGCCGAGTACCTCGAGGAGCGGAACGAGATCGAGAAGGAGCGCGACCGCGCGATCGACTCCCGCTACAAGGAGCTTGAGTCTGAGGCGGAGATCGCCGAGGCCGAGGGCGTCGATCAGAGGAAATTGAAGCGCGATGCCGAGAAGGAGATCGAGGGTCTCCGCGAGCGTTACGTGACCGAGCTCGACCTCGTCGAGCGGGCATGGGACGAGTTCAAGTCGCTCCACAGCCGCAAGATCATCGAGGACGAGCTCCTCTGGCGCGAGATCACCGATAAGTACTCCGACTACTTCGAGGGCGGCACCGGCGCTGACGCCATCAAGTCGCTCATCGAGCGAATCGACTTCGAGGAGGAGGAGCGCAAGCTCCGCGGCGCGATCGACCCGTCCGAGGGGCAGAAGCCGCTCAGCGCTCAGCGTCGCCAGAAGGCCATTAAGCGCCTGAAGATCGTTGCCTCGTTCAACAAGCGCGACGAGTCGGGCCACCTGATCAACGACCCTCGGGCGATGATCCTCGACGCGGTCCCAGTGATCCCACCGGAGCTCCGTCCGATGGTGCAGCTCGACGGTGGCCGGTTCGCCACCAGTGACCTCAACGACCTGTACCGGCGCGTCATCAACCGGAACAACAGGCTCAAGCGACTCCTCGACCTCGGTGCCCCCGAGATCATCGTGAATAACGAGAAGCGGATGCTGCAGGAGGCCGTCGACGCCCTGTTCGACAACGGTCGTCGCGGACGTCCGGTTACCGGCCCCGGCAACCGCCCCCTCAAGTCGCTTTCCGACATGCTCAAGGGCAAGCAGGGTCGCTTCCGCCAGAACCTGCTCGGCAAGCGCGTCGACTACTCGGGTCGTTCGGTCATCGTGGCCGGGCCGACGCTCAAGCTGCACCAGTGCGGTCTGCCGAAGCTGATGGCGCTCGAGTTGTTCAAGCCTTTCGTCATGAAGCGTCTGGTCGAGCTCGATCTCGCCCAGAACATCAAGACCGCGAAGCGCATGGTCGAGCGTCGCCGCCCGCAGGTGTGGGACGTCCTCGACGACGTGATCAAGGAGCACCCGGTGCTCCTCAACCGCGCGCCGACGCTCCACCGACTGGGCATTCAGGCCTTCGAGCCGGTGCTGGTCGAGGGCAAGGCCCTCCAGATCCACCCGCTCGTGTGCACCGCCTTCAACGCCGACTTCGACGGCGACCAGATGGCCATCCACGTGCCGCTGTCGGCCGAGGCTCAGGCCGAGGCCCGGGTGCTCATGCTGAGCGCGAACAACATCCTGTCGCCGCAGTCGGGTCGCCCGATCGTGACCCCCACCCAGGACATGGTCATCGGTGCCTTCTACCTCACCGAGCAGGTCGAGGGTGCTGTCGGTGAGGGTTTGGTGTTCCGTCACACCTGGCAGGCGATCGCCGCTCAGGAGCAAGGGCTCCTCGATGTGCACGCCGCGATCACCATCCGATCCGACTCGTTCCTCGTCGACGGTGACCAGCGCCAGTGGGCGCCGACCACCCTTGGTCGCGCGCTCTTCGAGGAGGCTCTCCCGGCCGATTTCGGGAGCCGGTTCGGCCACGTCTCCTCGACGCTGCGCAAGCGCGAACTCGGTGAGATCGTCGAGATCCTCTCCGACAACTACACCAACGCCGAGGTGGCGGCCGCGCTCGACGCGATCAAGAACCTGTCGTACCGGTTCGCCTCGCAGTCGGGCCTGACCGTCTCGATCGACGACGTGAAGACCCCGGCCTCCAAGAAGGAGCTTCTCGACGAGTTCGAGCAGCAGGCCGACAAGGTCGAGCAGCAGTTCCGTCGAGGCATCATCACCGACGGCGAGCGGCGTCAGCAGGAGGTGCGCATCTGGACCGACGCGACCACGCGCGTCACGGCCGAGATGGAGAAGGAGTTCAAGGCTCAGCGCTTCAACCCGATCGACATGATGGTCGGATCTGGCGCCCGCGGGAACATGACGCAGATGCGTCAGATCGCCGCCATGCGCGGTCTCGTGGCGAACCCTCGCGGTGACATGATCCCCCGTCCGATCAAGTCGAACTTCCGCGAGGGACTCGAGACCCTCGAGTACTTCATCGCGACCCCGGGTGCCCGCAAGGGCCTTGTCGACACCGCGCTGCGTACCGCCGACTCGGGCTACCTCACTCGTCGCCTCGTCGACGTCGCCCAGGAGCTCATCGTCCGCGAGGACGACTGCGGCACCAACCTCGGGATCTGGGTGGAGGGCGTCGTCGCCGACACAGCGAACAGCCGCTCCTACCTCGAGACGAAGCTGTTCGGACGCGCTCTACTCAATGACGTCGAGTTGTCGACGGCGTTGCCCGACGGCCGCAAGGTGCTCGAGCGCAACACCATTGTTGGCGATGTTGAGATGGCTGCGCTTCGCGACGACGCCTCCGTCGATCGCGTCCGCGTGCGCTCGGTGCTCACCTGCGACGCCGAACTCGGCATCTGCGCCCTGTGCTACGGCCGCTCACTCGCGACCGGCAAGCGGATCGAGCTCGGAGAGGCGGTCGGCGTCATCGCCGCCCAGTCGATCGGCGAGCCCGGCACCCAGCTGACCATGCGGACCTTCCACACCGGTGGTGTGGCCGGCAAGGACATCGCGGGTGGTCTGCCCCGCGTCGTCGAGCTCTTCGAGAGCCGCACCCCGAAGGGCGCTGCCCGATTGGCCCCGGCCTCAGGAGTTGTTCGCATCGGTGAGGACGAGGGCAAGGGCATCCCGGTCACCGTCGTCGACGATGCCGGTGAGGAGTCGCCTGTGGTGCTGCCCCTCGGCGCGCGTCCGGTGGTCGCCGACGGTCAGGAGGTGCGCGCCGGTGACCCGATCACCGACGGTCCCTTCGACCCGAAGGAGCTCATGGACATTAAGGGTCCCCGCGAGACGCAGATGTACCTCGTCGAGGAGGTCCAGCGCGTCTACCGCGATCAGGGCGTGTCGATCCACGACAAGCACATTGAGCTCATTGTCCGCCAGATGACCCGTCGTATCGCGGTGAGCGAGACCGGCGACGCCGACTTCCTCCCAGGGGAGCGGGTTGACGCGAAGCGCTTCCGCGACACGAACCGCCGGATGGTCGAGGAGGGCAACCGCCCCGCCGAGGGCCGCCCCGAGATCATGGGCATCACCAAGGCCTCGCTCGCCACCGAGTCGTGGCTCTCGGCCGCCTCCTTCCAGGAGACCACCCGAGTGCTCACCGAGGCCGCCATCGACGGCCGTGGCGACGGGCTCATCGGTTTGAAGGAGAACATCATCATCGGCAAGCTCATCCCCGCCGGCACCGGCATGATGAAGTACCGAGAGTTCTCCATCGACGCCCCGGACTACGAGCCGATGACCTACTACTCGAGCGACAGCGAGGAGGACGATGCCACGGCGATCGAACTCGCGCGTCGGTTCGAGACCGCTGGCGCGGAGGTCGGAGCCGAGTGATCTAGCGGCCGGCACCGCAGGTTGCCGGTCGAACGGGTCGCCCATAACCTCTCAGGGTCCCGGTCGGGTCCCCGGCCGAGTTCGCCGGTCCCGGCAAGTCGGACCCTGAACAGCATCCTTCGGTCGTCGTGGCCGGAGGGTGCCGAAGAACGAAGCACACGACAGAGACAACGACATCCAGGAGAAGGTCCGAAGACGTGCCCACCATCCAGCAACTCGTCCGACAGGGTCGGTCATCGAAGTTCACGAAGAGCAAGACCCCGGCGCTCAAGGGCTCGCCCCAGCGCCGCGGCGTGTGCACGCGCGTCTACACGACCACCCCGAAGAAGCCGAACTCGGCGCTGCGCAAGGTGGCCCGCGTTCGGTTGTCGAGTGGCGTTGAGGTCACGGCCTACATCCCCGGTGAGGGCCACAACCTTCAGGAGCACTCCATCGTGTTGGTTCGTGGTGGTCGCGTCCGCGACCTCCCCGGTGTGCGTTACAAGATCATCCGCGGGGCGCTCGACGCGGCCGGCGTGAAGAACCGCAAGCAGGCTCGCAGCCGCTATGGCGCGAAGGTGGAGAAGTAAGACCCATGCCTCGTAAGGGACCAGCCCCTCGTCGCGAACTCGTCGCCGACCCAATCCACCGCTCGCCGCTCGTTACGCAGCTCATCAACAAGGTGATGCTGCATGGCAAGCGCAGCGTCGCTGAGCGCATCGTCTACGACGCGATGGATCTCATCGCCTCCCGCACTGGCGACGACTCCCTCGACACACTGAAGCGCGCCGTCGAGAACGTGAAGCCCCCTCTCGAGGTGCGCAGCCGCCGCGTCGGTGGCGCCACCTACCAGGTGCCGGTCGAGGTGCGTCCCCGCCGCGCCTCCACGCTCGCGATCCGCTGGCTCGTCGACTTCAGCCGCGCCCGCCGCGAGCGGACGATGGCCGAGTGCCTCGCCGGTGAGATCATGGACGCCGCGAATGGTCTCGGCGCGGCCATGAAGAAGCGCGACGACATGCAGAAGATGGCCGAGTCCAACAAGGCCTTCGCCCATTACCGGTGGTGACGGGTCCGCCCTTCACCGCCGCCCTGCCCTTTGACAACACACAGATCGAACACCGAACGGAAGTGACCTGCAATGGCCAAGCGTGAGTTCCCCCTCGAGCGCACCCGCAACATCGGCATCATGGCCCACATCGACGCCGGCAAGACGACGACCACCGAGCGCATCCTCTACTACACCGGCAAGAGCTACAAGATCGGCGAGGTTCACGACGGCGCCGCGACCATGGACCACATGGCGCAGGAGCAGGAGCGTGGCATCACCATCACCTCCGCGGCGACGACCTGTGTGTGGGATAACCACCGCATCAACATCATCGACACCCCCGGGCACGTCGACTTCACCATCGAGGTCGAGCGCTCGCTCCGCGTGCTCGACGGGGCCGTCACCGTGTTCGACTCGGTGGCCGGCGTCGAGCCCCAGACCGAGACGGTCTGGCGCCAGGCCAACAAGTACAACGTCCCGCGGTTCTGCTTCGTGAACAAGATGGACCGCATCGGCGCGAACTTCTACCGCACCGTCGAGATGGTCGAGTCGCGTCTCCAAGCCAACCCTCTTGTGGTTCAGCTGCCCGTCGGGGCCGGCGGCCCCGAGTCGAACGAGCCCTTCGCTGGTCTGGTCGACCTCATGAAGATGAAGGCCCTCATCTGGCGCGATGAGGAACTCGGCGCGAAGTGGGACGAGGTGGACATCCCGGCCCACATGGTGGACCAGGCCGCCGAGTACCGCGAGAAGATGATGGACACCATCGCCACCTCCGACGAGGAGGTCATGGAGAAGTACCTCGGTGGCGAGGAGGTCTCGCTCGACGAGATCAAGCGCGCCATCCGCGCCGGCACCCTCGCTGGCGACTTCGTTCCGGTCCTCTGCGGTTCCGCCTTCAAGAACAAGGGTGTCCAGCCGATGCTCGACGCCGTCATCGACTTCCTCCCGTCACCCATCGACATCGAGCCGGCCCACGGCTCGAACATGCGAGGCGACGAGGAGATCACCCGCGGCCCGAACGACGAGCCCTTCGCCGCCCTTGCCTTCAAGATCGTCGCCGATCCCTTCGGCAAGCTGACCTACTTCCGGGTGTACTCCGGTGAGGTCAACAAGGGCGATGAGATCTACAACTCCACGAAGGAGAAGCGCGAGCGCCTCGGCCGCATCCTGTTGATGCACGCAAACCAGCGCGAGGACCTCGACATCGCCATGGCGGGCGACATCGTCGCCGGTCTCGGATTCAAAGAGGTCACCACCGGTGACACCCTCTGCGACCGCGATAACCCGGTGATCCTCGAGCGGATGGAGTTCCCGGAGCCGGTTATCCACGTGGCTATCGAGCCGAAGACGAAGAGCGATCAGGACAAGCTCGGCAAGGCACTCAAGTCGCTGTCCGATGAGGACCCGACCTTCCGCGTCCGTACCGATGAGGAGACCGGCCAGACCGTCATCTCCGGCATGGGCGAGCTACACCTGGAGGTGCTGGTCGATCGCATGATGCGCGAGTTCAGCGTCGAGGCGACCGTCGGCAAGCCGCAGGTGGCCTATCGCGAGACGATCACGAAGAAGGTCGAGTCGGTCGAGTACCGCCACATCAAGCAGTCGGGTGGTTCCGGACAGTTCGCCGTCATCAAGCTGACAATCGAGCCGAACCCGGGCAACGGCTACGAGTTCGTCGACAGCATTACCGGCGGCCGCATCCCGCGCGAGTACATCCAACCGACCAACCAGGGCATCCAGGCCGGTCTCGAGTCCGGAGTTCTCGCCGGGTACGGCATGGTCGACGTGAAGGTGGCGTTGGTCGACGGTCAATACCACGACGTCGACTCGTCCGAGATGGCCTTCAAGGTGGCCGGTCAGATGGGTCTCAAGAAGGCGGCCGAGGCCGCCGGTCCGGTGCTCCTCGAGCCAATCATGGCCGTCGAGGTCGTCACCCCCGAGGACTACATGGGCGATGTCATGGGTGACCTCTCGAGCCGACGCGGTCGGATCGAGGGCATGGAGGCCAACGGCAACGCCCAGACCGTCCGCGCCCAGGTGCCGCTCTCGGAGATGTTCGGCTACTCGACTGATCTCCGCAGCCGCACTCAGGGTCGCGCGACCTACACCATGCAGTTCGACAGCTACCAGCAGGTACCCGGCGCGATCGCCGAGGAGATCGTCAAGCGCGTGCGGGGCGAGTGACCGGGGCGTCAGCCCACCGACAGATCAACCAAGACAGATCAAACGAGACAACAAGGAAGAAGTAGGAGAGAACGATGGCGAAGGCGAAGTTCGAGCGTACGAAGCCTCATGTGAATATTGGGACGATGGGTCATATTGACCATGGGAAGACGACGTTGACGGCGGCGATTTCGAAG
>Ga0222718_10002757_pt1 | contig 15485 bp, 10 predicted proteins | sample C33_27DmetaG_FD_165045 | JGI IMG/M metagenome (GOLD analysis project Ga0222718, IMG submission 165045) | Estuarine water microbial communities from San Francisco Bay, California, United States - C33_27D | ecosystem: Environmental > Aquatic > Marine > Unclassified | place: USA: California... | reverse complement strand
TGCGGAGTTAGGAATTCTTTGGGTAAATGATGTTGATGGTGATGGTGGTTTTCAATCCGAGGGAGTTAATGTACAAAGTGGATTCGATTTCGCAAAAGTTAAAGCTATCAATAATACAGGTGGTTCAAATTGGGAAGTAGTACTTTCAGCTGAATACGAAATTAGTGGACAAGGTCAATCTGGTATCTTATTTGATTTTTGTGCATTTGATGGTGATACTAGTTATCAAATTCGTACAAGTAATCCTTCGGCATTGAATAATTCTGAATTCACAATTGAAGCATCATTATTCAAAGGATTTTCTGGTGGACAATTTCCAACAATTGGTGGAGGTGGTACTACAACGGGTACAATAGGAAATTTAACAAACTTTAGTACAGCCAATGGATTTATCAATCATGTACTAAAACATAAAAAAGCAAATGGTGATATTGTTAGACTTGTTAAGAAACAATCATTTACACGAGCACCAGCTGGTGTCGATGGTACTTCGGGAACTGCTGGAACTGCTGGTTCCTCTGGGGCAACTGGTGCTCCTGGTTCACCTGGAGCTGGTGTTGTTTATAGAGGTGTTTGGGATGCTGAAAAAGATTTCTTTTCAACAACGGAAAGAAAGGATGTTGTTAAGAGTGGTTCTAATTATTACATATCGGCACAATCAACAACTTGGGAAGGTACTTACAATAATGGTACTTTTTATAACCAATATAGTGTAGTTCAGTATAGCAGTAATTATTATATAAATTTAAGTGGAACGGTATCACCAGCATCTGCCTTTCCAGATGTAAACGCATCATGGACTGTATATAGTTCACCAACATCTCCATCTGGATTGTGGACTACATTTGGAGCACAATTTGAATCGGTAGCAACTGATATTCTTCTAGCTCAAGAAGTTTATGTAGACCAAACAATTAACATTGGAGAAGAAAATGCTTCCGCAGTTATTGCCTTAAATGCGGATGCACCCAATAATGAAAATCCATATATTTCAATCGGACAAGGTGTGTCTCAAGGATTCTTAGCAGATGGTATGTACTTTGGATTTAACGCAGGTAATCCTGTTATGTCTATGGTTAGTGGTTCTACTTTCATGTTTTATCAATCAGGTTCCATTGAGTTCTCAGACGCATCTTTAGTTGGTAGTGGTTCTATTATTGAAGGTGCTGCATTAAGAGTAGGTAGAAACACAGCAAATGTAAACAATTATAACTTTACAGTTAGTGCCGGAGGTCTAATGTCCGCATCTCTTGCATATATTTCTGGAGCCGTTGAAGCAGGTGAAGGTAGAATTGGTGATTGGGTTATTGATGGAGATACCAAAACATTAAGAGATGAAGATTCTGAAATAATATTTGACCCAGGTTCTATTACTGGTTTACCTGAAATTCAAATGTTTGAGAATGGTGATAAGAAAATTATGATAGCACCAAGGAATACGTTAAGTTCAACTGAAGCTGCTGCGGATAGTATCACTTGGTCATCTACTCCATCTTTTACCTCAACCAATGTAACGAGTAATGGGGGAACTAATGGGAGTACAAACATATACACCGCAGATTCAACTGATAATTTTCAGGTAAGTGCTGGTACTTTTACATTAGGAGATATTACAGTTCCTAACTTAACAATACGACACGATGATATCGCAGATTCAGGTACGGGTACAATTGTTTATCCAAACTACTCTCCTTCATATACAGGTCAGACTCATGGAGAGAATGACCTACAAAACGGATTTTATGTATATGGTGGTCCTGATTCTGGTAGATTACAAGCATATTTTTATTTAGAAGTTATAGATAAAAATAATAGTGATGCTGTTATCGGAAGTACATTGTTAGCTGGTGCATCATCGAGAGGAGATACTGACTTATGGGAAAATTATGTTGCGGTTGAAGGTGGATTTATTTCGGTAGTTGGTAATACTAAAATTACTTTGGAAGATGGTACTACAAAGTTAGCAAAAGATGTTACTATGGATGATAAAATTTTATCATGGGATAGTGAAACGAAAAAATGGGTATCTGCAAGATTATCTAAGATTCACAAAAGAAATGTAGATGAAGTTTACAGAGTAACCGTAGGTGATAAAGAAATAGAAGTATCTGATTCTCACGGTTTTTGGTTATTTGGTAATGAAACAAACTCAGGTCAGGTAACGGTTCCTCATATTGTAGAGGGTCAAACTAAAATTTGGATAAAAGATGGTGATTCAAAAAAAGAAGTAGTTGTAGATAAAGTTGAAAGAATTGAAAGGGAAGAAGAAGTAATCACATTCTCTATTCCTCAATATGTAAATTACCTTTCAAATGATATTATTTCTCACAATATTATTGGGAGTCTGGGTTGGCAATATCAACCAATAAATGCTTCCACAAATGGTACAGATGGTACAGATTCGGGAGCAACTGTTGATAAAAATTTAACAATATCGGCAACCACTACCAATGCAAAGTTAAGATATAGATTGTATTTATTGGCTCAAAGTTCAAAAGACATAAGTATTACTAATATGGGTGCTGTTACAATAAGTTATACAAACAATACCAATAACTTTGCCATGACCGAATCATCGGGAATTATAGATACATTCTTTGGTTCTTCTTTAGATAGTTCGGTTCAAACGGCATATGAAGCAAACTTTATTGAATTAACCGCAGGTGGATTCCAAGTTGTATCGAATGATGATAGATTTGTTAGAATAAGTAGAAGACCGGTGACCGATACTGCCACAAAATTATTAGAAGTAGGTGATGGTCATTTAGAAATTACATCAAGAGCATTTTCTACTGACCCAGCAAACTCAGACTACAACGATACTAATGCACAAGCAATATTTGCAATGGGTAACATATTACCAATGAACCCTGATGTAGCTAGTGCTAATAGTATAAGTGCAACTGATGGAGTTTATAGACCATTTGCATTGGGTAAATCTGGTAATAAATGGAGTTATCTTAATGGTATGGATATTAGTGGACTGGCAGTTTCAAAAGTTAATTCTATAACAGGAACAACAGGTGTCACTTCTGTGACTACTAACAGCAGTTATGTAAAATTACCAGGTGGTGTAATTTGTCAATGGGGTAGTATTAATGATGGTTCTGACCCAAAGACCGTTTCATTCCCAGTACAATTTCCAAATTCAGTTTCTTCGGTAGTTTGTTCTACGGTTAGAAGTTCTGATGGTAGTAGAGGGTTCAATCATGTTTATAACATTGATAGAGATGGGTGTGATTTGATTTTAGATGGTTCAAACGGATTTTGGATGGCATGGGGACATTAAAAAAATAAATTATGGAAGTACAATATTTTGGACATTACGATAGTGGGAGTGGTAATTATAAATCATTTTATGCAAGTGATATATGGCCTGATAGTGGTTCATATACTACACCATATATAGAATTAACTTATGATGAGTGGCAAGAAGCATTAAGTACAAGATGTAGAGTTATTGATAGTGTACATACAAATGTACCATACACATCCGAAGAAGAAACTCAATTTGAATTAAATAATATTCGAAGAGAACGAGATAATTTATTAATAAAATCAGATTGGGTGCTACTACCACATTCTCCTATTACTGGTTCTAAATTAGATGAGTGGGTTCAATATAGACAAGACTTGAGAGATATAACTTCACAAACTCCACCATATACACTCCCAACAAAACCAGAATAATTTTCGTTAAATAAAAAAAGTATATACTTATATATGTATACATAAAGTGGATTTAACATGGAACAAAAAACAGAACAATTAGAACAATCATTAGTTGAAAAACTAAAAGGAATTCAAGATGAACAAAACAATCTTGTAATTGCACTAGGTCAATTAGCAGTTCAGAGAAGACAATTTGAAAAAAGTCTTGATGAGTTGGATTCAAAGGAAGATGAATTTGGATTAAGATTAGATAAGTCAATCAACGAAATGAATCTTGAATTAGGTGAGATTGATAAAAAATATCCTAATGGACAAATTGATTTAGAAAAAGGAATTATTATTTTCTAAAATATTTGGTATTCAAATAATTTTTTCGTATATTTGTATTGTAGTGTATTTACACTATAAATAAATTTGTTATGGATAAAAAAAAGTTACTATATATTGCCCCCCATTTATCTACGGGAGGGATGCCACAATATCTTTTAAGACAAATAGAAAACTTTGTAGATGATTTTCATATACAAGTAGTAGAAGTCAACAATCATTCAGGAAATGCGTTTGTAGTTCAAAAAAATCAAATAAATAGTTTGGTTAAATTACATACGTTGGGTGATGACAAATCTGAAATAGAATCTATTATAGAAAGTCAAACTCCAGACATTATTCATTTTCAAGAAATACCAGAACATTATCTTCCACATAACTCTTTAGAAAAAATATTTAATAATAAAAAAAGAGATTATAAAATAGTTGTAACCACACATGGTTCAAAAACAAATCCAAATGAAATAAGATTTCATGCAGACAAATATGTTTTAGTGTCTGAGTGGAGTAGAAGACAATTTGAACATTTGAATATAGACACCGATGTTTGGGAATATCCAATTATAAAAAAGAAAAAAAATCAATCTAAAGCAAAAAAAGAATTAAATCTTGAGCATGATTGGAAGCATGTAATCATGGTTGGTTTATTTACACCTGGTAAAAACCAAAGTGAAATTTTTAGAATAGCAAGACAGTTAGAAAAGTATAAAATAAAATTTCATTTCATTGGTAACCAAGCAGGAAACTTTGAACATTATTGGAAACCCCTAATGGATAATAAACCAAATAATTGTATTGTTTGGGGAGAACGAGATGATGTTAGTAGTTTTTACGAAGCAGCCGATTTATTTTATTTTAGTTCAACATTAGAACTAAACCCACTATCAGTTAAAGAAGCGTTGGAGTATTCATTAAAATCAATATTTAGAAAGTTAGAGACTTATTTAGATACTTACGATAATAATCCATTGGTTACTTACATTGATGATGATTTATTAAAAACAAAAAAGACAATTATAGAAATACTTAAACCAGAGTTTAATGAAATTCCTGGTTGGTTTTCATATGAAAAGGTGTACAAAAGAATGGTCAATGAGTTTAATGACAATTCTACATTTGTTGAACTTGGTTCTTGGATGGGTAAGTCATCAAACAAAATGGCAGAGTTAATTAAAAAATCTAAAAAAAATATTAATTTTACTACTATTGATACTTTTTCTGAATATAAAGAAAACTCTAAACAAAGTATTGTAAATGATTTTGATGGAGACATTTATTGTGATTTTATAGATAACACATTAATTTCAAACAACAAAGATTCATTTAATGTTATAAAAGACACCTCAGAAAGTTCAGTAAAATTATTTGAAAATAACTCTATTGATTTTATGATGATAGATTCTGATTATCAATCAACAGAAGAAAATCTGAATATATGGTATCATAAAATAAAACCAGGTGGAATTATAGCAGGTGATGATTTTAATGTATTTAATGAGGTCAATAAATCAGTTGAAACGTTTTTTTATAATCAAGTTGCAATTGATGGTCATTCTTATATGAGAAGAAAACCAAGAATTCAAGTTAAACACTTATTAACAAGACCTGATGACTTACGAGAAACTATATCACATAACTCATTAAAACAATTAGAAAGATATGGTATGGTTTACGAACCAATTATAAATGAAGTTTATGATGGATTCGCACCAAAAGAATTTTGTAGAAGACCAGACCATCTCAGTAAAGATAATAAACCAGGTGAACTTTATCCAGGTGCTGGTTTGGGTTGGATTACTGGTAGACATTATGGTTGTTATCTTGCTCATAAAACCGCAATAGAAACAATAGATACTGAAAATTTTGATTATACATTAATATTTGAAGCAGATGGATACTTGAGTGTTGGACTTGAAGAATTTACTAATATTGTACACAAGGCATGTTTTATTTCAGAAAGAGATAAAGTTCCTTTTTTATCTTTTGCAAATAATGGGTCTCAATATAAAGAAGTGATAGATGATTTATTTACAAAGACAGGTCATAATCAAAATCTTGCTCATTGTTATCTGATACCAAATAGAGAAAAAAGTTGGTGGGTTGATAGAATAAACGATTGTGAGTGGGATGTTGGTGACCTTTGGTTTAATCATGTTTTTTACACACACCCAAGACCAAGATACACTACAAATAAAGTATATTCACTTCAAGCAGATGGTTTTTCTCTTTTAGATTTATACGATAAAAAATGGTCATAAATGATTTACGATAATATAAAAATAAATAAAAATAATATTAAACAACTACCAAGTGTAGATGGTGATACATTTAACATTCATTTTGTAAATGGTCCATATGTAGAGGTTGTTGGTAATAGTGATAACGAATATTTAGTAAAATTTGTAAATCAAAAAAATGGACAAACTTTATACGAAAACAAATTAAAGGCAGGTCATTGGGCTAAATCAAATTATGAATATTTTATAGATTGGAAAATTGATATTTACCATGGTGATGATTTGGTTCATACTCACAAAATTAATCTAAAAAATAAAAAAGTATTTATTGCATTTGATTCAAAAGCACTTGGTGATACATTAGCATGGTTTCCATATATAGAAACTTTTAGAAAAAAACATAATTGTGAATTAATTGTATCAACTTTTCATAATTATTTATTTGAAGAACACTACCCAACACTAAAGTTTGTAAATCCTGGTTCAACCGTACATAACCTATATGCTATGTACAAGTTAGGAATTTATTATACTGATAATAATAATCCAAACCCTTTATTAAATCCAAATAACTTTTTAGAACAACCTTTACAAAAAATGGGGTCTGATATTTTAGGACTTGATTATGTAGAAATAAAACCTAAAATCTCAAATAAAAAAATTAAAAAAGATGATAAGTTAATTACGATTGCTTTTCATGGAACTGCACAACCAAAATATTGGAATAATCCAACTGGTTGGCAAGATGTGGTAGATTGGTTAAATGATAAAGGGTATAAAGTAAAATTACTTTCACGAGAAGAGAGTGGATATATGGGTAACTACCACCCAGATGGTATCGAAAAACACCCAGAGGGAAGTTTACAATCGGTTATGAATCAAATGGAAAAATCTAAAGCATTTATTGGTATTGGTAGTGGATTAAGTTGGTTAAGTTGGGCATTAGGAACAAAGACAGTTTTAATCAGTGGGTTTTCAGAAAAATGGGCAGAAATGCAAGATTGTATAAGAATCGGTGCACCTAAAGATAAATGTGGTGGGTGTTTTAATAAACATAGGTTAGATGCAGGAGATTGGAATTGGTGTCCAGAACATAAAGGAACAGAAAGACATTTTGAGTGTACTAAATCAATAACTTCTAATATGGTAATTACTGAATTAAAAAAGTTCTTATGAAAAAAGTTTGGGTGAATGGTTGTTTTGATGTCTTACATCATGCTCATTTTAGATTATTAGAACACGCAGCTAGTTTTGGTGAACTATTGGTAGTAGGAATAGACTCTGATAAACGAGTTAAAGAACTTAAAGGTGATGATAGACCCTTTCACTCACAAGAGGAAAGAAAGTACAACTTAGAAAGAATAAAGGGTGTTAAACGAGTTGTGATATTTGATTCATCTGAAATGCTAGAACAATTAATAAAAACATTTGAACCAGATGTCTTTGTAATTGGTTCTGATTATAAAAATAAATCTATAATAGGTGGACAATACGCAAAATCAATTGTTTATTTTAATAGAATAGATAATTTTAGTACAACAAAAATATTAAACAATGAATAAGGTTTTATTAATAGGAGAACAATGTGATGATATCTTCATTTATGGAGATACACCAAGGTTATCACCAGAAGGACCTGCTCCTGTATTTATTCCTTTAAGGACAGTTAGTAATGGTGGAATGGGATTGAATGTATTGAGTAATCTTACATCACTAAAATTAGAAGTTGACTTTATTACACATGAATCTACTATAAAAAAGACAAGACACATTCATGAAGCATCAAATAGTTTACTACTAAGAATAGATGAGGAAGAACGAATAGATAGAATAACCGATACACAACTTCTTTCTATTAATTATTCTGATTATGATATGGTTGTAATCTCTGATTATAATAAAGGGTTTTTAACGGAAGAAGTTATTAGTTTTATCTCATTCAGACACCCAAATGTAATTTGTGATACGAAAAAACAATTAGGGGATTGGTGTAAGGATTTACGATTCATAAAACTAAATCGTTCAGAGTTTGAAAATAATAAAGAATTTATTGAAAAAAACGATTGGATTTTAGAAAAGTTAATAATTACATTAGATAAGGATGGGTGTATGTACAAAGGTATATCATATCCAACCGAAAAAGTAGAGATAATGGATATCTCAGGAGCTGGTGATACATTTGTAGCAGGATTTGTGAAAATGTTCTTAGATACTGATGATATTTCAAAATCAATACAATTCGGAAATCGATGTTCAGCACAAGTTGTACAAAAACGAGGTGTTACAACAATAGATTACGAAAACTTATAATTTATATATTTATATACGAATATTCAAAAACAAAAATTAATTAATTTATAGTAATATGGCAAACGAAGAAAAACAACAAATTGAATTAGTAACAGTTACCTTAGATGAGGGTGTTATTAAACCTATTGTAGACCAAAATAATAAACTAAATCAAGCAGTAAATAGTTTCGGTCAATTATACATCCGTGAAAAGGAGTTAGGTGAAGAATTGGAATTATTACACTCTGACAGAGATAAACTTGAAAATGACTTCAAATCTGACAATGAAGAAATGAGAAAGATGATTGCAGCACTTGAGAAAGAATATCCAAGAGGACAATTAGATTTACAAAAGGGCACTATTACATATAACCCTGCAGTGTTGGAACAAATGAAGGAACAACTAAAGAATCAAGATATTCCAGCAACTGAATTACCAAAAGAATAAAACTCTATATTTATATAGTACAAAGGAAATAGTACTATATCAGATGAACGAATTATCTCAATTCTTAATAGAAAGTATTTTAGGAGAAACGAGCAGTGTAGACAACAAAGTTGTAGTCTATGCTGGTCGTTTTCAACCTTTTCATAAAGGTCATTACGCAACCTATTCCCACTTAGTAAAAAAGTTCGGAAAAGATAATGTGTATATCGGTACATCCAATAAAACCGATAATGATAAATCCCCATTCAACTTCAAAGAAAAGGTAATGATTATTACCAAAATGTTTGGGATTCCAAAAAACAAAATTTTTCAAGTAAAAAATCCTTATGTACCAACTGAGGTACTAACGAAGTTTGATAAAGATACAACTGCGTTTATTACTGTTGTAGGTAAGAAAGATGCTGGTAGATTAGGTAGTGGGGGTAAGTTCTTTACACCTTATAAAGATAACTTAGATTTCGAAGGATATGAAGATAAGGGATATGTTTACATCGCTCCCCAACAATCTAATCCTATAAGTGGAACTGAAGTTCGTAATGGATTATCAGCAGGTTCAGATGAAGATAAGAAAGATTTCTTTTCAAAAAGAGCATATCCAAAATTTGATAAAAAGATATTTGATTTTATAACAAATACATTAAACGAAGAATTTAGTATTTCGGAAGAACTATTACAAAATTGGTTAATAATTGAGGGTGGTGATTTAATTAAAGAAGCCTCACAAGTTTTAGGTTCATCTGAAGTTGATGATGGTCCAAACTTTTTATTTCCATCTTATACAACATTCGATAGAGTTTCTCAAAAACGAGCAGAAGAAATAGGATACACTGTTTTATCACAAATTATGAGTGATGACCTTACCGATATAGACCCACATCCAATTTATCCCGATGGACCTGTAAAAGCAGTAACTCCATTCCCAGCAGGTGTTGCTGGTAAAACAACCGCAACCAACCAAAAAGATTTTTACGGTTCAGATGCATATGATAAATGGTTCAAGCATGTGACAAGAATATCTGGGTTAGTTGGATATTCATTAGTTGACTTTATTGAATTGGCAGATGAAAGAGATGAGTCATTACGAGATTTAGATAAAGAAAAAGAAGAAGTAACTAATGTAGTGGAAGAGTCTTATGAAAAAACAGAAAATAATGATACTTCAATTAACTGTGAAAAATGCGACCATCAGTGGGAAATAGAAACAAATGATACTCAGAAATATTTATGCCACAATTGTGGATTTGACAATCAATCAAAAGAGTATGATTTGGAAAAATTTGAAGCATGGAAAAAATCAAACAATATTAATGAAGACATTAAACTTCCAGTAAATGTTGGTGATACTATTCTAACAGGTAGATTTAAGAATAAAAAGACAGTTGTTAAAACTATTGGTAAGGATGAACATGGAATGCCAACAATCAATGGTAGAAAAGTTGTAAACTTCAGAATCTTAAAAGAAGGTATACAAGTTCAGTTAGATGAAATCCCTATGGCTGATTTACAAAAGATTGACCAGTATGCTGACAAACAACTTAATCCAGTAGATGTGGTTCTGACTGATAAACATTTCTTCGATAGATTAACTGACCCAAGAAATAAAAAAGAAATATCCCAAGCTGAATTAATCGGATTCTTTAAGAGGTTAGGAAAAAAGAAAAAAGATTTCTTAAACTTTCTTAATTTGTATGGACAGATTGTAGCAAAAGATAATAGAACAAACCTTAACATTCCATTTATGAAACAAGCAAACAAAGTGATTGCTAAAACCATAATGAGAAAAGATGATTTCAAAACACCAGACCCAAAATATAAATTCGAAGGTGTGAATGATTTCTTTTATATGGATTTCAAAAAATGGGTTTATAAAAATAGAGCAAAGGTTAATAGAATGAATCATGATGATAAAATAAAATTTTTATCAAATAAATACATGAAAGACCACGGAAAATGGCATAGAGGAGAAAATACTAAAAATATTGGTCTAGAGTTAATAAACTTACTTATTAAAGATAAAATTATAAAAGAAAACAAAGATACTGACAGTCCCTTTAATGACTTTGCTAAAGGTAGAGGAAATGGAGCTGGAACAATTTCTAGTAATGCAAAAGAAAAAGGTGGCGATTCACTATTAACACACCATCATTTTGATGTAAAACTTCCTTACTATGAAAAAGCATCAAATGGTAAATTTGACTTAGAACAAGCTAAAGAAGAATTCAAAGAAACTCATGAAAAAATTAATTTCAATATGAAAGATATTGATTTTCAAGAAGAAATGGGTAGACTTGAGGTTTTGGGTGAATTAATTATAAAATATAGTTCACTCAAAGAATATGTAATGTTTAAGAGTAACATACAATCAACTCCAAGTAGAAAAGGTTTAGGAGATAGTGAATTGGATGAACTCGCACCACATGGATATCCAGACCAAAAGTGGATGGATACGCATGATAAGGAAATCAAAAAACTAAGAAAGAAATTTGATAAAGAAAAACTTCAGTATAATGAACCATACGCATTAGGTGGTGGTATTACTGAATCATTGATTTTGGAAGGAGGTGCTTATGGACATATGAATCACCCATTCGATACCGAAATAAATTTAACCTTTGGGCAATTAAAAGATATTGTAAATAAAGCATTAGAAGGAAATTTAGACTTAGCAAGAGAAAAGACAGATGGTCAAGCATTGGCAGTTAGTTGGAGAGATGGAAGATTAGTTGCGGCAAGAAACAAAGGACATTTGAAAAACAAAGGAGAAGGTGCATTAGATATTAATGGTGTGGCAATGAAGTTTGCTGGTAGAGGAGAATTGGAAAAGGCATACAACTTCGCAATGAAAGATTTAACGAAAGCAATATCTAAGTTGAGTGAAAAACAAAAAGATAAGATTTTCAAAGGAGGAGCATGTTTTATGAATTTGGAAGTAATCTATCCAACTTCTGTTAATGTAATACCATATGGACAAGCACTATTAGTATTCCATGGAACAATGGAGTATAATGAAGATGGTGTTGCAATTGGTGAGAACCAAGACGCAGCAAGAATGTTAGCAGGAATGATTAAACAAGTAAATGCAGATGTACAATCAGCATATACTATTTCTGGTCCTCCAATTAATCAATTACCTAAATCAAAAGATTTAAGAAAACTAAAAGGTCCTTACAATTCTAAAATTTCAAAATTACAATCTAAATTCAAATTAAAAGATACCGATGGAATTGCTGATTATCATCAAGCATTTTGGATGGATTTTGTAAATAAAAAATCTCCAACTAAGTTAGATAATAGAACTTTAATGGGATTAGTTAAGAGATGGGCATTCTATGATAAATCATTTAGATTAGATAAGAAGAATTTTAGTGATGAGAAAACTTTGGAATGGGCAAAGGGAATTGATAAGAATGACCATGCTAAAATGGCTAAAGATAATATTAGACCATTCGAAGATATCTTCTTAGGTATCGGAGCAGATATACTTTCATTTATGAGTTCAGTATTGGCTGCTAACCCTGATAAAGCGGTTAGGGATATGAAAAAGAGATTGGATAAAACAATCCAAGATGTTAAGAAATCAGGTGATGTTAAGAAAATTAATAAACTTAAATTAGAACTACAAAGGTTAAATGCTATTGGTGGTACTGATAAGATAGTTCCTAATGAGGGAATCGTATTTGTATATGGTGGTAAGACATTCAAACTAACAGGAACATTCGCACCTCTCAATCAGATTCTCGGTTTATTTTACGAATAGTAAAAAACTTAATACTTATATATACAGATATATAAGTTACGATTTTATGACTGAGAAAAAATTCAATAAAAAATATATGCACCCAACTCGTAGAAAGTTGGTTAACATGATTCAAACTGGTGAGTATGATAAAGATACTCAAATATCATTATCCAATATCAAAGAAACAACAAAAAGAAATGTTGGTGATATATGGGAAGAAAATGGTGTAGTTTGGGAACAAAAATCATATGGTAGAGTAAAACAGTCTAAAGCATCTTCGGAGTTATCAAAGGTTAGAAAATATTTAGAAGAACAAACCAAAGGTAAGGGGGATAATTGTGAAAACACAAAATATTCAGATGCCGATAAAAAACTAATAAAGAAAACTGGTTTTTGTGGAGCTTGTTTATCAAGTAGAGAAACACAAATAAAACTTGATGGTATGTGGGAATTTTATAATGAGTATAAGATATATTCTAATATGGCAGCACACGGTACTGAAGTTTTAGAAAAGTGGAATCAAGCATTGAATGAAGTTAAAAATATTCATGAATATGTAAATGATGATGGTTCTATTGAGAAGTGGACATCTAATGAAGATGTTAAAGTATTAAGAGAACAAATAGAGTCTGATATAGAAAATGGTAAAAAAGAACTTATCGAAGTTATAGAAAAAAGAAACGCTGCCTACGAGAAATTAAAACCTATGAATTATGAGTTGGTTAAAGAAATTTGATTTGAAAACAATAATGATAATGGCACTATGTGTGGTATTGTTATTAAGAAGTTGTGGTGGTGAAGAAGGGGAAAAAGAAATAGTAAATGTAGATGGTAAAGATTATGAATTGTTAGAACAAAAAGTTGATACTATTGTTGTAGAGAAAACAGTTAAAGTTCCAACATATGTACCAAAGTACATTACTAAAGTAGTAACTGAAACTGTTGAAGTTGAAGTTCCTATCGATATTGATACATTGAAAATTGTAGAAGATTATTTCGCAAAGTACGAAGTAAAGGATACACTTAATCTTACATATGATTTTCCAAAAGGTGTTACTGATTCATTAGGAAAGAAACCAAATCCAACTTTAGGATATGGTATCCTAACTGATATCATTTCACAAAACCAAATCCAATCAAGAGATGTGGATTGGTTCTTCCAAATCCCAACTGTGTATAACACAACAATTGTAAAAGAATTACCAAAGAATGAATTTTATTGGGGATTGAATGGTGGTTTCAACAAAGAAGATATAATCAGTAATGTTGGAGCTGGGTTAATCCTAAAAAATAAAAAGAATAATTTATATCAATTGGGTATAGGTATTCAGAATAATTCTAATACCTCACAATTAGCACCATTTATTACTGGTGGTATGTATTGGAAAATAGGAAAAAAATAAATTTAGTTTGGCTAAGAAATCATCATTAAAAGAAATAATTAAGATTGAGTATCAGAAGTGTGCTTCTGACCCAACCTATTTCATGCGTAAATATTGTATGATTCAACATCCTGTTAGGGGTAAAATTCCTTTTCACCTATATCCTTTCCAAGAAGAAACTCTAAATGAGTTCAAAGACCATAGATATAATATCATTCTTAAATCCAGACAAACTGGTATATCGACTTTAACGGCAGGATTCTCTTTATGGAAAATGTTGTTTAACGATGACTTTAATTGTTTAGTAATTGCAACAAAACAAGAAGTTGCCAAAAACTTGGTAACAAAGGTTAGAGTAATGAATAGTTATCTTCCTTCTTGGTTAAAGTTAACAACTATTGAAGATAATAAACTATCCCTTAGATACTCAAATGGGTCTCAGATAAAAGCAACATCAGCAGCAGGAGATGCAGGTCGTTCTGAAGCACTATCCCTTTTAGTATTTGATGAAGCAGCATTCATTGATAAGATTGAAGAGATATGGGTATCGGCACAATCTACATTATCTACTGGTGGTAATGCAATTATTCTTTCTACTCCAAATGGTGTAGGTAACTTCTTTCACAAAACTTGGGTAGGTTCTGAAGATGGTACTAATGGATTTAATAATATTAGACTACATTGGAGTGTACATCCAGAAAGAGACCAAGATTGGAGAGATGAACAAGAAGTTTTATTAGGACCAAAAGGAGCAGCACAAGAATGTGATTGTGATTTTGTATCTTCTGGTGATTCGGTAATTGACCCACAAGTACTTCAATTTTATAAGGAAACTTATGTACAAGAACCTTTAGAAAAAACTGGTTTTGATGGAAACTTATGGAAATGGCAATTCCCAGATTACAATAAATCATATATGGTTGTTGCCGATGTTTCTAGAGGAGATTCATCGGATTATTCAGCTGCTCATGTAATTGATGTTGAAGACTCTGAACAAGTTGCTGAGTATAGAGGAAAACTAGATACAAAAGATTTTGGTAATTTTTTAGTTGCATTAGCAACTGAATATAATCAAGCATTACTCGTAATTGAAAACGCAAATATTGGTTGGGCAACTATTCAACAAGTGATTGATAGAAACTATCCTAACTTATATTATATGAGTAAGGACTTGAAATATGTAGATGTTGAACACCAATTCTCAAATAGATATCGAGCACAGGATAAAGGAATGGTTGCAGGATTTTCAACTACTTCAAGAACAAGACCTTTAATTATTTCTAAGTTGGAAGAGTATGTTAGAGAGAAATCAATTATAATACGTTCAGTTAGAACTATTGATGAATTATTCACATTTATATGGATGCATGGTAGAGCTGAAGCAATGAGGG
>Ga0222718_10002756_pt1 | contig 15488 bp, 15 predicted proteins | sample C33_27DmetaG_FD_165045 | JGI IMG/M metagenome (GOLD analysis project Ga0222718, IMG submission 165045) | Estuarine water microbial communities from San Francisco Bay, California, United States - C33_27D | ecosystem: Environmental > Aquatic > Marine > Unclassified | place: USA: California... | reverse complement strand
CTGATATTGGTTGGGGCCATCAGATACGCTCATATGTTTTAGACCAATCCAGAATTAAAGACTTAAGGACCGGCATAGAGAGCAGTAATACTCAAGATGTTCTGGATGGAAACCTGGACCAATTTATTGTTGCCAGCCTCAAAGCAGGCCTCTAGCTCATTATTCTTAATTCTTGCAACATCCAACTGTAAAATTAAAATGAAAATTAACTTCTAAAATGAAACCTCAAGACAGCATTAAATTCAATGAAAAAGGACTAGTTCCCGTTATCACTCAGGATCATTCGTCAAATGAAATCCTTATGATGGCCTGGATGAATCAAGAGGCTTTAGAGTTAAGCATTGAGACAAAAAAAGCAGTCTATTTTTCAAGATCAAGAAATAAGCTATGGTACAAAGGTGAAGAGTCTGGAAACTATCAGGACATAATCGAAATTTTTACAGATTGTGATCAGGATGTAGTGTTACTCAAAGTCAATCAAAAAGGTGGCATTGCCTGCCATACTGGTAGAGCTAAATGTTTCTTTAATAAGCTTGAGGATAATCGCTGGAAAGTCATTTCAGATGTAGTTAAGGATCCGAAGGATATATATGGATAATATTTTTAATAAACTGGAAAAGATTTTAGAAGAGAGAAAATCTGCCACTGCTGATCAATCTTACGTCTCTTCATTATATGATAAAGGAGCAGGCTCTATTCTAGAAAAGATTAGAGAGGAATCTGAAGAGGTCATTAATGCAGTTAATCAAGAAGGTAGAGAAGAGGTCATTCATGAAGTTGCAGATTTATTGTTTCATCTTCTGGTGCTTCTTCGCTATGAGAATATTACAATTGATGAGATAGAGTCTGAACTCGATAAACGCTTTGGAATCTCTGGACATGACGAAAAAGCCTCCAGAGAGAGCAAATAAATTTTTACCCTAGCAGTTCAAAAGCACTAATAATGCCATCAGCGACTTCTGAGATTCGCTTATTTTTGTCCATTGCCATTTTTCTAAGGGACTGGTAAGCCTCGTCTTCAGTTATTTTTTTGTGTTTCATAAGAAGGCCTTTTGCTTTTTCAATTGATTTACGCTCAGCCAACTGGCTTCTTGTTGCATCTAGCTCATCTTTTAAGGCCTGAAACTCTCTAAAACGTGCAATTGCTACGTCAATAATTGGCTGAACTCTCTTTTCTTCTAATCCATCAACAATGTATGCATTGACTCCAGATTTGATTGCTGTTCCGGCCATATGCTCCTCTGAAGCCTCGGTAAACATTACAATTGGCTTGGGCTTTGTTTTATTTACATCTCTCAGATTCGCAAAAACAGCTTCATCTGGAATATCCGCATTGACAATCACGACATCTGCATGTGTAATTTCATTACTGTTAGCAAGATTTTCACTTTCATCTAAACGACAAATAACCTCATGCCCCTTATCTTGAAGTGCTCGCCTTAAAATTGCAGAACGGCCCATATTTTCGTCAACAAGAATGATTTTGAGAGCTGACAGATTCATTGATTTTTTTTTCATAGTTAGTAAATTTAAATAGCCATAATAATATACCCGATTAGCAAAGAACTTATCACTGGTTTCAAGGCACATCAAAATTGGTGTTAATTAAAAAACTTTAGCTGGTGGAAAATTAGGAGAGAAACCACCAGCCAAGTCATCTTTTATCCATTTCATTAAAAAATAAAAAAAATGGATAGCATCAATTTAACAATTGATGCTATTTATCTATTTTGTTACGAACTCTGGATAAGCCTCCATTCCACATTCTGAAATGTCTACTCCAGACTCTTCCTCGTCATCCGATACGCGAATGCCTATTAGAGCTTTGAGTGCAAGCCAAACTAGCATTGAAGCAACAAATACCCATACAAAGATTGTTAACGCTCCAACTAATTGTCCAGAAAAAGAAACATCAGTATTGGTCAATGGCACTGCTAGCAGGCCCCATAACCCTACAACACCATGAACCGAAATAGCACCAACAGGATCATCAATCTTGAGTTTACGATCTAGCCAAACAATCGACAGAACAACAATTACGCCACCGACAGCTCCAATTAAAGCTGCTGCAAAAGCACTCGGCGTATCGGGACCTGCAGTGATAGCAACCAGGCCTGCCAAAGCGCCATTTAAAGTCATAGTTAAGTCTGCCTTACCAAACCAAAGCTTAGCAAAAACAAGTGCGGCAATAACACCACCAGCAGCTGCAGCATTTGTATTTACAAAGACCATTGCTACTGCATCAGCACTTTCTTTACTTGCCATTGCTAGAACCGATCCGCCATTAAATCCAAACCAACCAAGCCATAGAATAAATGTTCCCAATGTGGCTAAAGGGAGATTTGCACCCAAGATTGGCTTTGAATTACCATCCTTATCGTATTTTCCTTTTCTAGGGCCAAGAATCATTACTCCAGCGATTGCAGCTGCTGCACCAGCCATATGAACAATTCCAGATCCAGCAAAGTCATAAAAACCAAAGTCACCTAAGTTGTAAAGTCCAAAAACATCATTACCACCCCAAGTCCATGAGCCCTCAAGAGGATAGATGATAGTAGTAAAGATTACTGCGAAAGCAAAAAAAGTAAACAACTTCATTCTCTCAGCTACTGCACCAGAAACAATTGACATCGCTGTTGCTACAAAAACTACCTGAAAGTAGAAGTCTGAGGCATTTGAATAGGTCTCGCCCTGCCCACTAATCCCAGATAGGAATGCGCCGCCGCCATACATTAAGTCATAACCGTAGACCATGTACATTGTGCAAGCAATGGCAAAAAGACCAATATTTTTAGTTAGTATTTCTGCGGTATTTTTACTCCTTACTAAGCCAGCTTCTAGCATTGAAAAGCCAGCTGCCATCCACATCACAAGTGCACCCATTACCAAAAAGTAAAAAGTGTCAATTGCATACTGTAATTCTAATATTTGATTTTCCATATAATTCTCCTATAGAGCCTCAGGACCAGATTCACCCGTACGAATACGGACAACCTGCTCTAGGCTTGTAACAAAAATTTTGCCATCTCCAATCTTTCCACCATTAATTTTGCAAGCAGAACTTATGGTCTCAATAACCTCATCCACTTGCTCATCGGTAATTGCGATTTCTAATTTGACTTTAGGAAGAAACTCCACAACATACTCGGCACCTCTGTAAAGTTCTGTGTGGCCTTTTTGCCTTCCAAAACCCTTTACTTCGGTTACAGAAACACCATTAATATCAATTTCTGAAAGAACTTGTCTCACGCTATCCAGTCTTTTTGGCTGAATATAAGCTGTTATCATTTTCATATTATTACTCCAATGTTATAAACAAAGAAGCCCGCTACCTTCGAGAAAGTAGCGGGCTTCTATACCAGTTCAGCTCATCTTTAAACTGACGAAAAAAAACGCTTATCTGGGTCAACCCAAATAAACGTCAATGTCTTTACTTGTAACCAGCTTCGGCTTCAAGTTATCGGTAATTATATAGAAAAAAATTCTATGGATTTAGTTTTTTTAGATATTCTGCCTCCGTCATGATTTCAATATTGTGTTTTTTGGCATGATTCATTTTGGATTGACCGACTTTTTCTCCAATGATAAGGAAATCTGTTTTTGAACTTACACTCTTGGCTACAGAAATACCGAGAGTTTTGGCTTGTTTTTCAAGTTCAGATCGGGGATGGCTCATTGCACCTGTAAAAACAATTTTTTTATTCATAAACGGGTTAGCAATAAAATTCACATCTTTCATTAAAGAGGTTCTCTCTATCTCAAAGCCGTCTTCAATCAAAACCTGGTATTGGACATGAATAGATTTTAGGCCTTCAAAAATTTGTTCGGCAGTAAGCTCTGCAAATCCATCTATATCTGCAATGTCTTCAGCTGTGAGATTAAAGATTTCACCAATAGGATAATTCTTTAATAGATTTTCACAGTTGCCCATTCCAAGCCTTTGAACACCGAATGCTGCCAAAAAACGCCAATCCTCTATACTCTCTTGGCGTGACCTATTGAGCTGATCTATAAGGTTATTAGAGGTTTTCTCACCAAAGCCCATCTCAATTAACTGGGCAGCATCTAACAGATAGATATCACTTACTTGACGAATGCCATTCTCATAAAGCTTTTTAATGGTTGCCTGTCCAAAGCCATCATTATTTGCTAGAATTTTAAAGAAATAAATCATTTTTCCCATAACTTGTTCTGGACAAGAATTAACATTAGGACACATCAGGAAGTCTGAATCCCAAATTAAATCCGAATCACAACTTGGACAGCTTGAAGGAATATTCACATGTGCTCTTTTTAAGACTTTATTGATTTTTGGTATAACCATTCCACTTCGAGTCAACTCAACTATACTTCCAGCGCCCAAACCTTGCTCCCTCACTAAGCCGAAATGATGTCCGGTAGCCCTATAGATTGTTGCACCACTTAATTGGGTTGGCTCAAGCTCAGCGACTGGAGTAATCTTTCCAGTTCTTCCTACCTGTGCCGTTATTGAAGTGACTCTTACTTGAGCTTTTTCTTTATTTTCTTTGAAAGCAATTTGCCAGCGATGGAATTTTCTATTTGATCCCATATGGGCTTTTAACTCAGGGTTAACTATTTCAAAAACAACTCCATCAATATCAAAATCAACTCCAGCTTCTAATTCATCCACTATTTCGGAAAACTGATTCCTAAATTCTTCAATACTACCTTGCCAAAATGGAAGCTGCTTAAATGGAACAAATAATGCGGCCTTTGCTTTGATTGCATCCTTTGCAAAATGATCTAACTGTTTCTCCTTAATTAGGCTTGCCTGAAAATTTCTTGGATACTCAAAATCATTACTTAAGTGACTTTCAAAATAACTCCTCTTTACGACTATCTCACCAGGACCTTGCCCTCTGGAACTATCATTTAAAATCCCAAGACCTCTTTCAAACACTCTTGAAATATCACTGCCTTTATTCCCATCCCCACGAGTGTATAGTCTTTCACCGTCATCGTATCCTGCAAAACCATCTAACTTTGCAGTTCCCTGAATAACAATGTCGTCTAGAGTAAATGAAATTTCGGTAGCAAACTTAGTAATTCTCTCAAGCCACTTTTCGACTTCGCCCCAAGAGTATGCCTTATCAGTTGAAAGCATCTTTTCAGGAAGTTTAATTTTTTCTTCAGAAAAACCTTCAATTTCTCCCTCAACTTTCTTTAGAAAAGGGTGATCAGGAATTCTTTTAGCTAACTCTGAAATGAAAATAAAATCATAATTTTCATCAGTAATTATTGGAATTCCAGCCCTGTATTTTTGATTTGCAAACAGACAAAATTCAATCAGATTATCATCTGATAAATCACTAACCAAAGTAATCTGAGCAGCAATATCTTGAATTTGTTTTTCTGTAAGCATGATTTTTAAAATCTAGCTTTTGTTATTAAAAACTAAAACTTGGAAGCAATTTGATCAAATAGTTCTGCGCTATAACTCATCGTTTTCTCATCATTTTCTTCACTGAGATCAACAAATATTACTCTTGACTGAGAATTAATATCTTCTTTTAGGATTAATTGATACGTTTTTGTAACTGAAGCTACTGAAAGAAGTTTTGAGAAGAATCCCTTGTTTGGGGTTACATTGATAAAGTAACTACCCTCAATCTGATCACGATCTTCAATGTCGATACTCAGCTCGTCCAGCGCCCATCCAAGAAGCTTCCAAGATTCTTTTTTATCGAATGGAAACATTAACGCTGCATATCCTGTTTCTGAAAGCTCAACAACTACATCTACAGAATTTTCATTTGTATTGGACTGAATTTTAGATACAGCGTCAGAGCGATCATTTCCTAGAAAAACCATTAGCTTAAGAAGCATTTCAGTTTCAAGTTCAACGTCTTTTTCTCTAGGTTGCCAGACTCTAGTTGCACCACTTACGACCTCTCCTATTGAGCTTAGTGTCAAGTAGACTTCTGACTTCATAGGATTATCTATAGGTTCAATTCGTATTCTATACTTATCAGCAATTGGCAACCCATATTGTGTTTTTAATGCCTTTGATAATGCTGCACGAATTGCGCCTAAGGACTTATCTGGAACCTGAGTTTCAATCTCTAAATAATCTGTCTCAAGAAGTCCAATTTTTTGATTCTCTGTTTCTATATTAAAACCATAGGAGCGAAAAAATTCTTTTGATAAAGTCCAAACCTCTTCGGGAGGAAGATCAACTAGAAGCCAACGACGATATTTGTCTCTTTTGATCTCAATGTTTTGAACTCTCTTAACAACTTGAGTATTGTCAGCAAGTTTTTCTACTTCAGTTAATGCCTGGAGAGCATTAGGCTGAGTAAGATCTGGTGGAATGATAAGTGAATCAACTTTTTCATCTGCCTGATAATTGATATCACGACTTCCTAAGCCAATTTCCTTAACTGGATCAGTTACTTTGGAGCAGCTAACTAAAAATAAACTTATTAAAACAATATTTAAATAATTTGAAATCTTCATACTAGGTTTAATTCCTTTAAATCATTCTCTATAACTGACCTAAATTCAGTCGACAATTCAAGCAAAGGTAGCCTTATTCCCTTCGAGCACATACCCATTTTATAAAGAGCCCATTTAACAGGAATAGGGTTAGCCTCAACAAACAAATTCTGATGGAGACTTGTCAGCCCCTCATTAGCTTTTCTAGCTAAATCAGCATTTCCAGCAATCGCTGCCATATAAACCTTTTGAAGCTCCTTGGGTGTAACGTTTGCAGTAACTGATATACCACCATGTCCACCTAACAAAAGAAAATCTACTGCTGTTGCATCATCTCCAGTTAGCAATAGAAAGTCTTCCGGACAGCTTTTAACAAGGGATTTAATGACCTCTAGATCTCCAGTAGCATCCTTAATACCAATTATATTTGAAATTTCTGAAAGTCTAGCAGTTGTTTCTACAGACATATCTACCGCTGTTCTCCCGGGGACATTATACAAAATCTGATCAATATCAACACTTTCAGCAATTAACTTGAAGTGCTGAAATAAACCTTCCTGGGTTGGCTTATTGTAATAGGGCGTAACAAGAAGACAAGCATCTGCACCAAGATTTTTAGCTTCTTGAGTCAGTTCAATTGCTTCCGAAGTTGAATTAGCCCCTGTTCCAGCAATGATTGGAATTCTTCTTGCTGCATATTGAATTGTATGATTTATTATTTTTAGATGCTCTTTTACTCCAACAGTTGCTGACTCACCAGTTGTACCAACTGAAACAATTGAGCTCGTTCCTGCCTCAATATGAAAATCAATAAGATTATTTAGAGAATCATAATCAACAGCTCCATCATCAAACATTGGAGTTATTAATGCAACATTTGAGCCTTTATAGGAGTGTTTTATTGTCATAAAATGCTTATTTATAGTGTTGGTAGATTATATACGATTGGCCTTACAATAACAATTCTTGAGAGGGTTTAAATCCTGCAACTAATTGGACAAAATATCAGGCCTATTCTTCTTTGTTTTCTTGATTGCTTGTTCTTTCCGCCATGCATCAATTTTAGCTTGATTGCCACTTAATAGAACCTCGGGCACTGAATCACCATCAACACTTTCAGGCCTAGTATAGTGGGGATGATCGAGCAAATTATCTGTAAATGAGTCATTGAGTGAATCTTTATTTCCAAGGACATTATCTAGACGTCTACTGACAGCGTCAATTAAAACCATTGAGGCCAATTCACCTCCACTAATAACGTAATCACCTATTGAAATCTCGTAGTCGACATCATTTTCAATTATCCTCTCGTCAACACCTTCATAACGACCACAAAGCAACGTCAATGATTCAAATTTTGCTAGCTTTTCAACCAACTGTTGATTGAGTGGCTCTCCCTGGGGTGATAGATAAATGACTTTTGTTTGAGGCTCTAATTCTTTTACTTTTTCTAAGCAGTCTCTAATAGGTTTTACTTGCATAACCATTCCAGCACCACCACCATAAGGCTTATCATCAACATTTTTATATTTATTGCTACTAAAGTCTCTAAGCTGCCATTCTCTTATGGAAATGATTGAATTTTTTAGCGCCCTTGAAATCACACCCTCTTCTTTGATAGCTGAAAACATTTCAGGAAAGAGTGTGATAATATCAAATTTCATTTCACAGATTTAGACAAGTATTTTGCTTAAAACTTTAGAATAAATATGACTTAAATCTTCGAGATCTTCGACCAAAATTGACTCGTTTACTTGGTGTATGGTTGCATTTACAGGGCCAAGCTCAACAATTTGAGTTCCTTCTTGAGCAATAAACCTTCCATCTGAAGTTCCACCAGACGTTGAAAGTTCTGGCGTAATATCTTTTGTTTCTTCCACAGCACTGACACAAGCAGAAACTAAATCACCCACAGGAGTTAAAAATGGATATCCGGAATGAGACCAATCTATAGTGTAGTCAATTTTATGATTATCTAAAATCTCATGAACCTTAGCCATCAATTCTTCTTTTGTTGTTTCTGTTGAATAGCGAAAATTAAACATGATTTTTGCCTTTCCAGGAATCACATTCGTAACCCCATCGCCCGAATGAATATTTGAAACTTGAAATGAAGTTGCTGGAAAATACTCGTTACCACTATCCCACTCTTGACTGCATAAATCACTCAAAGCTTGAGAAAATAAATGAATTGGGTTTTTAGCTAAATGAGGATAAGCAACATGACCTTGCTTACCATTAACATTTATCACACCATTGAGTGAACCTCTCCTTCCATTTTTAATAACATCACCAGTAACAGAAGTAGATGATGGTTCGCCAAGCAGACAAAAATCAATTTTTTGGTTATTTTCTTTGAGGTAATCCATTACTTTTACTGTTCCATTGATCGCGACCCCCTCCTCATCAGAAGTAATAAGGAAGGCTATAGTTCCTTTGTGATTCGGGTTATCTTTAACAAAACTTTCGGTCGCTGTCACCATAGCTGCTAAGCCACCTTTCATATCTGCTGCACCTCGACCATACAAATAGCCATCTTTAATAGTAGGCTCAAAAGGCACAGTATTCCATTCATCTTCATTTCCAGCTGGAACCACATCAGTATGGCCAGCAAAAGCAAAAATGGGGCCACTGCTCCCGCGAGTAGCCCAAAAGTTATCAACATCAGCAAATTTTAATGAATGAACCTCAAAACCAATTTTTTTCAGCCGTTCAATCATAATTGACTGACAACCTTTATCATCAGGTGTAATTGAAGCTTGGCTTATAAGTGATTTTGCTAGGTCAAGTGTATTATTCATGATTATTATTTTACTTGTAAATTCAATACAGTATCTAGAGCCTCTTTGATTATATTTCTGTCAGGATGATCAACAGGCATAAGATAAAGCGCCTTCTCCCATAACTCAATAGCGACCTTAAGATTTCCCTCATGAGCCGCAACAATTCCTGAAAAATATAAAACCTGAACAGATTGAGGATCAAGCTTAAATGCTTGATCAATCAAAACTCTTGCTTTTCCATCAAATTGACCCTCTTGAGTTGCAGCAATGGCACTCGCATATTGAAGTAACAAATCAATATCCTCAGCATTGATAACGTAGGCCCTCTCAAAAGCCTTAATTGATTCTTCAGCATTACCTATGCCAATTTGAGCTAAGCCCATCATCTTTAATGCTTGGAAATCATCTGGGTTTTCATCTAAAAAGCTTTGCAGCTTTTCGATACTTTCATCCATAGTCATTGGTTCAGATAAAACCTGACTGCCTGGGAGGAATTTTGGTGACAACTGAGAGTATAGTGCAATCGATAAAGCACTTAAACATAAAAATATCGCAATCGACCAATTGATTGGCTTTATTTCAATGTTATCTTTATTGTTATTTCTTAATTCATTAGCCAGTGTGTTTACGATTTCTGATTCTGCAACTTGGAACTGATCATCATCAATCAGCCCTTGATTGATATCGAGCTCCAACTCTTCTTTTCTTTGCTTGTTAATTGCAATATTGGATTCATTATGACTTAAGCCAGACTTCACCGGCTTAAAAAGAAACCATGTAAAAAATAAGCCCGACAAAATAAGCATTATCAAAAGTTGCCAAGAAAAAATCATGGCCTAACTCTCACAAGATATCTCCGATCAATAGCTGCCAATAGGGCTCCAAAAGCAATCATTAGCCCACCAAGCCATATCCAACGAACTAGAGGTTTATAGTAAATTCTAACACTCCAAGCATCGCCCTCTAAACTCTCTCCAAGTGCTACGTATAGATCACGGGTTATTGAGGGGTCGATTGACGCCTCAGTCATTGGCATTCCAGTTTGGTATAAACGCTTCTCAGGTCTGAGTTGAGTCACTTTTCTATCATTTTTAAATACACTGATATTGCCAATGAATCCAGAGTAATTATCTTTCGAGTGAGGACTTACCCCATTAAATACAAAATCATATCCTGCAATCGTTTGAGTTTCTCCAAGATTCATTTTGATATCTTTTTCAATCCCAAGCTGCGTAGTCACAGTTGCGCCAAGCACAAACACAGCAATTCCTAGGTGGGCAACTACCATCCCAAGAAAAGACATAGTCAGTTTAGATTTTGCTTTCAGCCTTTTAAGCAATAGAACCATGACATGAATTACCACCCAAATAAATAGAGCTATAGCTATAATCACAAAAATATTTCTAGTAATCAATATCCAGGAAAGTAGTGTTAATAAAACAACACTAATCCACTCAAACTTCAACAAATTTAAAACTCTTGAAGATGCATCTTTTTTCCAGCGAACGTAAGGAAAAACTGCAAGTGCAAGTACACCTGGAATCATTATCGGAACGAATACTGCATTAAAATAGGGAGCTCCAACCGATATTTTTCCAAGATCAAGAGAATCCAAAATAAGTGGGTAAAGAGTGCCCAAAAGAACACTTAACATAGCAGTGACTAGCAGGATATTATTTATCAGAAGTCCTGACTCCCGAGAGAGCAAAGAAAAAGGATTACTTTGTTGAAGCAAGCTGGAGCGCCACGTATACAAAACCAAAGACCCTCCTATTACAATCAATAAAAATATTAATATGAACAAGCCTCTTGTTGGGTCAGTTGCAAAGGCATGAACCGAGGTCAAGACTCCAGATCTCACCAAAAAGGTTCCAAGCAGACTTAATGAGAAACCTCCTATGGCTAGCATTACAGTCCACTGCTTAAAGGCTCCACGTTTTTCACTCACACTTAATGAATGAATTAAGGCTGTAGCAACGAGCCAAGGCATGAAAGAGGCATTTTCAACTGGATCCCAAAACCACCAACCACCCCAGCCAAGCTCATAATATGCCCACCAGCTACCAAGCGTAATCCCAATCGTTAAAAATGACCATGAAACTAAGGTCCATGGCCTAGTCCACCTTATCCATGTACTATCAAGCTGACCTCTTATCAGAGCCGATAATACAAAAGCAAATGGAACAGCCAAGCCAACATAGCCAATGTATAGCATAGGGGGATGAACTGCTAAACCAAAGTCTTGAAGAAGAGGGTTAAGTTCTCGACCCTCAATGGGAGGTATCAGTAATCGCTCAAATGGATTGGAGGTGAATAGCAATAAGAGTAAAAACCCAAAGCTTAGAGACCCCAGAACTATTAATGTTTGATTAATTAAATCTGAGGGGATTCTTTTAGAGAATATAGAAACTGCCACAGTCCATATCGACAGAACGAAGAGCCATAAAAGTAATGAACCTTCATGGGAGCCCCATACTGCTGAAGCTTTATATAAAACTGGAAGCTGAGTATTAGAATTCTCTGCTACATTCTTTACTGAAAAATCATTCGTCAAAAAAGCAGTCATTAAAACAATGAAAGCTACTGCTATCCAAAAACCTTGGGCCCAGACTAATGGCTTTGCAAGCTGAGCAAGTGATTCTTTATTTTGATAAAGCCCTAGTGATGGAACTAGAACTAGAACTAGAGATATAACTAGAGCAAGAACAAGTGCAAAATGCCCAACTTCAATCAACATATAGCCATACTTTAATTGTGTTTTTAAGAGCTAATATTTTACAGGATTTCTTATGTTTAATCCTAATAGACGTTGCTAAATTAAAAAGGAATATCCCAAAAAATATCAAAATGACTGACTACTCACTCACAATAAGATATAATCATTTAAAATTGATCACGGAGTCATACTTGGAAATTTTTTTTACAATACTTAATATCATTAAATATCTGATTTATATTCTAATAGCAATTGCTATTGTTATATTTATTTTTCTTAAGGTATCTCCAGCTTTCGGAGGCTCACCAGATAAAGACGCACTAAAAAATATTGAAAACTCTCAAAATTTTTTTGAAGGAAAGTTTCAAAATATAAAAACAAACTATTCTAACTTTCGTTCTTCAGAAAAAAAAGCGACTTTCAAGGATTGGTTTTCACCACCTAAAGATAAAAATCCATTAAAGCCACTTCCAACAATAAAATTTAAAGGCAAAGACTTAATTGAAGGAAAGTTTGTTTGGCTTGGCCACTCTACTCTTCTATTGAATACTGAAGGCTTGGTAGTGATGACTGATCCTGTCTTTAATAGAGCATCTCCTCTACCATCATTTAACTCTAACAGTAAAAGCAACTTCTTTAATGGTAAGCCATTTGAATTCGAAAATCCGATATTAATTGATGACCTTCCTAAGGTTGATGTTGTAATCATTTCTCATGATCACTATGATCACCTTGACTCAAAAGCAATTAAAGATTTATCTGATCTAGTAGATTATTTTATTGTACCGTTAGGTGTTGGAGCTCATCTAGAAAGATGGGGGGTAAATAAAAATAAAATTAATGAGCTCGACTGGTATGAGAGCAATAACTATAAAGATATTGAATTTACCTTTGCCCCTGCACTTCACTTTAGTGGCCGGGGAGTGTTTAATGGCAACTCAACATTATGGGGCTCTTGGATCGTAAAATCCAAGTCTTTAAGTGCTTATTTTAGTGGAGATGGTGGATACTCAGAGACATTCAAAAAATTAGGTGAGGAGTATGGACCATTTGACATTGCCTTTATTGAGAACGGTGCATATAACGTTGACTGGTCAAATGTTCATATGTACCCGGATGAGGCAGTTCAGGCCAGTATCGATTTAAAGGCAAAAATCCTTTTTCCAATCCATTGGTCAAAATTTGATTTATCAATTCATCCTTGGGATGAACCAATCATTCGAATCACTAAAGAGGCAGCAAAAAAGAACGTCAACATAGCAACACCAATGATTGGCGAGGTATTTGAATTAAGTAACATACCAAAAAAATCATGGTGGGAAAAACTAAGAAACTAATGCAATATTATATAAGGAAGAAATGAAAAAAGAAAATTGGAATGAATCAAATATCCCTGATCAATCGGGCAAGATTTTTATAGTAACTGGAACAACGAGCGGCCTTGGCGAGGAAACAGCTAAAGTTCTTTCTCGAAAAAATGCAACCATCATTATGGCTGCTAGAAACATTAAAAAAGCTGAGTCTGTAGCAAACGAAATTCATGCTGAAAATAAAAATGCAAAGATAGATATTGAAGAACTAGATTTATCAAGCCTTGAATCAATCAGTAACTTCTCTCAATCGATTGTTAAGAAATACAAAACATTAGATTGTCTTATCAATAATGCTGGCATTATGGCATGCCCTTATTCAAAAACGAAAGATGGATTTGAGATCCAGATGGGTACGAATCATTTGGGTCACTTTGCTTTAACAGGTCAGCTGATGTCTCTTCTAAAAAAGACTCCAAACTCAAGAGTGGTGAACGTCTCTAGCATAGCCCACACTTCTGGAAATATTGATTTTGACGACCTTAATTGGGAAAAAAGAAAATACAGAACTTGGAGCGCCTATAGTGACACTAAGCTTGCAAATTTGTATTTTACATATCAACTCTCAAGTAAGCTTGGTAAAGATAAAGGGAATCCAATCATCTTAGCTTCACACCCTGGCTGGACAGCAACTGATCTTCAAAGATACTCTGGCGTCGCTAATTTTATGAATATTTTTCTTGGTCAGAAAGTCAAAGTAGGTGCTCTTGGAGGTATCAGAGCTGCAACAGATCCAACTGCCAAGTCAAACGATTATTTTGGCTCTCCATCAATGGGGGGCTTGAAAGGTTACCCAGTCTTGGTTAAGTCAAACGAACTATCGTATAATACAGATAACGCAAAAAAACTTTGGAAACTCTCTGAAGAATTAACTGGAGTAAGCTATGACTAATAATAATGCTATCGACCAAAGATAAAATTTTTCAAAGCGCCCTAGAGCTTTTTGCTAGTCAAGGTATTCAAGCCACTTCAACTGCGCAAATTAGTAAAAAAGCTGGAATTGCCTCTGGAACGCTTTTTGTTCACTTCAAGTCAAAGCAAGAGCTTATTGACACAATATACATAAGCATCAAAAAGAATGCTTTTGCTGACTTAGATGAAAATACGCCCAATGATTCAAGTGCAGAACTTCAATTCAAAGAAGCTTCTCAAAAAATTATTAAGTATTTTTTAAAAAACTACAATGAGTTTATATTTTTAGGTTTAGTGGATATCGACCCTATGGTCTCTGAAGAGGCAAGGGCAATAGGCTTCAAAAATTTTGAAAAGTCGATGAATAATATGAAACAATTATTTAAAGAAGGTTATTTTAGAGAAATTGATTTTGATCTACTGATGCAAATCAGCTGGTCCACCACAGAGACTATCATTAAGAATCTAAAGTTAAGAAATCTCAACAGGCCAAGTGAGAGTGAACTGAACGTAATCTGGGATATTATGAAAAAGAGCTCCTGAGAGCTCTTGAAATCAAATTTATGGTGCGGAAGGAGAGACTCGAACTCTCACGTCTTGCGACACTGGAACCTAAATCCAGCGTGTCTACCAATTCCACCACTCCCGCGAAGAATTCTGAATTATACCCAAATAAATTAAATATTTCTTCAATAAGAAACAGATTTCATTTTTTTAATCGCCGTACCAGTTCAGCTTTTCATTGAGCTTGACAACTTCGCCTATAATCATCAAAGTTGGTGCATGAATATTTTCCTTTGCTAATAAATCTGGCAATTTAGTTAATGATGAAATATAAACTTTTTGCTCTGGCATTGTGCCTTTTTCAATAATCGCAATAGGCATGTTTTTATCCATCCCATGCTCCATGAGTTTCTGGCAAATATAATTTGCACCACTCAATGCCATATAGAAAACAATAGTTTGCTGATCAATGACAAACTCTTCCCATGGCAGATTGGTTGTACCGTTTTTTAGGTGCGCAGTTACAAATCTGCATGACTGAGAATAGTCCCTATGAGTTAACGGTATTCCTGCGTATGATGAGCATCCTGATGCAGCGGTAATTCCTGGGACTACCTGAAATGGAATACCGTGCTCAGATAATGATTCAATTTCTTCACCACCCCTGCCAAAAATAAATGGATCGCCACCCTTTAATCGGCAAACTCTCTTGCCTGACTTTGCAAGTTTAACCAACTGTTCATTTAT
>Ga0222718_10002755_pt1 | contig 15489 bp, 18 predicted proteins | sample C33_27DmetaG_FD_165045 | JGI IMG/M metagenome (GOLD analysis project Ga0222718, IMG submission 165045) | Estuarine water microbial communities from San Francisco Bay, California, United States - C33_27D | ecosystem: Environmental > Aquatic > Marine > Unclassified | place: USA: California... | reverse complement strand
ATTATTTTTATCCTATTTTTTTTTTTTTTTTTATTATATCTTAATATAAATGAGCGGAACACTATATTATGATGCGGATGGGAATGTAAATTGTAGACAGGACAGGATAAACAGAATAGATACTCCTTTTTCAGAATTTTGGGGACCTGGTGTAAAAATGAAAGGTGGAAGGATAATCAACGGGTCAAGAACGCGTTGTAATAGTACTGGTGAAAGGACTGGTTACTGCAGAGAACGAGGACCGAACAGAGACCTCGCGTTTAATTATGATTGTTCAAACACGCGGGAACATGGCGACACATGTACCATTACAAATGAAGACGGTTATAAAGGTGGAGAAGTCATGTGTAAAGATGGAATGTTTACTATGACAAAGGAACCAGAAAGGATTTCATCCAATTGCGATCCCGACCGCTTAATTATTTACGTGACGGGGGAAGGCTCCTCTCTGAATTCTTATCTGAAATCACTTAACTGGGATTGTAGTAATGCCACAAATCACGGTGACGAATGTATTATTACACCCAGTAATCCAGATGTGTACTTCCCTGGACAAATAACATGTACAAATGGATTTTACACAATAACTCCAGGAGGTAGACTTTAATAATAAAGAATATATATAAACACAGAGGATATTTTCACAAATATATACAATTCGTATACGAATTGTATATAATGTTATCACTCATCAGGATTTAGTATAGAATGACAACAATTCATATTAAAAATATTTTAGAAATTTATAAAACATGTACACCTGGGTTATACAAAATCATAATTGACACTATAACAAAGAGAAAAGGAAGATGGGAAAGTAAAGCGTATAATGCTATAACTCATCCAGATTTGTTGGAAAATAACAAATACTTATCAGAAGAATGTATAAAAAAAATAGATACTTGTTATCAATTTTTAAAAAATAATAAATGAATATAATAAATAAGAATGTCGGTTAATTCTAATAATTCAAAATTCTTTTGTAAAATGGAATACAGGACTCCGGAAAGTAAATATTGTTTTGCTACTCCTTGGTCCGTGATTCATATTATATCAGGTATTGTGATTACTGTATCGTTATTGGCGATGTTTTACAATTTTACTTTTAAAAAAGTAAATTCTGTTTTTTGGTCTTTATTTATATTAGGTGTCATTGCAAACCTACTTCATCTTATCTACGAATTAGAGGATATCAGAAAGATGAACAATAAAATTAACGGGAAAACACCCAAAGGAGGAAGCTTTTACTATAATTCATGGGTAAATACATTAGGAGATACATTTTTTGCATTTCTAGGTTCGTTAGTCATGTTATTTATTGCAACTAAATACCCAATTAGTTACAAAACTGCATTTTTTGCAATCATGTTATATTCTTTCATAGAATGGTTCTCGAGGGAAATTTTATTTAAAAAATATAACATTGGTTAGCTTTATCTTTACAAATAAGCAGTTTAAGACTAAATGTTGTGAACATGGATTGAGTTCTGTAATTAACAAATGAAAGGATATGATTCAAAACGGTTAATTTTTTTTTTAAAAAGTAAAATTATAGAATATCGTCAATAACGATACAGTAATCATAATACCTGCTATAATATGAAACACTTAATAAGGAGTAACAAAACAATATTTACTTTCTAAAGTCTCATATTCCATTTTGCAGAAAAATTTCGAATTATTAAAATTAACTGACATCCTTTTTTTTTATTATATTGTTATTATAATAAATAAAAGAATGTCGATTGATTCTGAATACTCAACAATAGACCCTATGTTTTCAAGAAAAACTTATGTTCAATTACAAAGTTCAGTAGGATTACCTTCCGTCAGATCTGGTAACGTTTCTCCTCAGTCAATTCCATCTTCGTTAAAACTTGTGAATGATCGTGTTCGCGAAGATGATAGATACGGATTGTGTACACGTGATTTACCAGAAAGTGTATATAGACAACAGTACACTAATTTTGTAGCTCCTGTTATGAACTATAAACCTCTTATTGATGCTATAGGACCTAATGAAACCGGTTGCGGTCCTTATAAAAATTCTGATGGGGATTATAAGTGTTTAAAATGGGAATCATCTGACGATGATAAACAAACGGCTTGGGATGCATACCGTAATAACGTATTTCCATCAGAATTTAAATATTTGACTGATTGGAATGATTCTCAATGGGGTGCATACTTAGTGTTTATATATGAAAGAGATCTTGATTCTACACTTAAGTTTTTAGAGGCTGTTGATAATGATGTACAACAACATATTTTCGCGACCCCTGTATGGGATGATGCGTGGAAAGATACAACTAGTTCTATAAAAACTACAAATGATAAATATACACCATTGACAGTAGAAGGCAATAATGAAGATAACCCTTTTTCGTGGATGCAATTACCTAAATTTGAAAGTTCTTTTCCATCATTCGACCATAGAAATAACTGGAGGAAAATATATAGATATATACAAAAAGACAATAGATCCACATGGCTTCCTAAAGATGCAGAAGATAGTTTGTTAGGAGATGACTCAAAATATGTAACAAATGTGCTCTCAAACGAAGGTTATAAAAATAAACCTTATGACGGTAATGGAAATTGGGCTGATCTACAACCTTATGGAAAATATTATAGAGTTAAATACGGTGTAGAAAAAAGTTACGATAATACGATAAATATGTTAAATCAAGACTTTGGCCCTATAAACACTAAAGATTTTACGGGATATAGATTTTACGATCAAGCTGGTCTTAATTCTTTTCCAGGACAGGGTCGAACTTTAACTAATGCTTTGAGAACAGGAGGTACTCGTGTCAAAACCAACATGCTAGGACAACCAACTAAACAAGTTAAAAATGATAGTGATATTCGTAAAGCAGCAGAAAAGGCAAGTAAAATGGAATTATGTAGATTACATATATTCGATAGATACTGTACTGTAAGCGACTACGACTTTAAATTAGATCACTATGGTATATCTAAACAGATATGGACGCAAATGATATTAGATGACGCTTTTGAAAAAAGAAAGGAATTTATGATAGGTACTGCTTATCAGAATTTGATAGGTCGATTCCAAAATGATCAGTCATATAAGGAATGTAAGGCTTCCTTTTTACAAAAATACTTAGGAGGTAAAGCTTTTAAAACATTAGATGTATTAGGTAAATTAACCAAGATAGTCAGTAAGTTCATGAGTATTACCGCAGCATTATCTAATATATACGATCAAATAGACAATTTAATAGAATCCGAAACAGAAGGGGGCGCCATGGGTCAAAATACTCCTTCGAAGTCAATTACAGAATACTTAACTGACAAAAAACTTAAAGCAAAAATACAGAATCATTCTAGTAAATTAATAGATCTTGCATCGAATCCAGGTTTATCAGAAAACGAAATGAAAAAAACTTCTAAATCATTAGGTAACCTGTTATCTAATGATGATACTTCTTTGCCTTCCATTCATAGCTATTACAACGAATATTTAAATCCTGCTATGCAAAGATACAAAGATGAAGAAAATATGGCATAAATAATTATTACATTTATATAAGTTTCATTACTTATATAAATGTAATAATTAATACATTTATTTATAATATTTTGTTTGTTGTAATATATATTCCAAATAAATCAAGTTTATTTCCATATACAGCATCTGTTACTATTGCATTTGTCGATTCCATCTTGTTGAAGACTAGAACATCCAGTCATAGCTATAAATTTAGAACATGCCGAACCTACTGGACTGCCAGGGGACAAGGTGGACATAAAGTCGTCGTCGGTAACACACTTTTTACTGACCGATGTTTCAGGTTTCGAAGGATCTGGAGAAGACGGTTTAGCAATAGAGTCTTTAATAAAGAATATAAAATATATAGCTACAGCAATAGCTACTAATACCGCTATAAATAAGAAAAATAAAATTATTTTTTGAGGTTTTGTTAATTGGTTCATTTATTTATAATATTTTACAAATATTATAAATAAATGTTTATGGTTCTCCTTATCCGAATAACCCTGTCACCATACTTCTTCCATACCTATACGCCAGCATAGCTAATTCACTTGCAACGTCCGTAAAACTTAAACCAGGAGGAACGTAATCACTTCCATCATCGTGTCGCGGTTCGGTTTTTCCGTCATGTGAATGACTATGAACGTCTCCCAGTGATCTACGCCAAAAATCATTATGATCTTTGTATTCTTGTAAATCTACTGATTCTGGAGCATCTAAATTTACGTTCCAACAAAGATCATTCCCCGGTTTTAACATATTTCCCATGGCAGTGTTGAACAAATTTAATATAAATTGATGAACAGCGGCCCCACCCTCTGTCAAACCTGTTGTGTCAATTTCTCCGATTCTAGCAACTAAATAACAAGCTGCAACCGCTTGTCCAGCTTCAGAATCAGTATTTTCATGCAGTGTAAAAGGAGGAGGTTTATATGTAGGGTTATAACCAGGTACAAGTCTTAGATATCTGTTACTTACCCCGTCTCTTTCTCCGTCCCTATTAGCTCCTCTGCCGTTATATGTTGGTAATTTTATAGCAGTTTCTTTAGAGAAAGGTAAACTTCTCAAACCAACAGAGTGAGCTATTTCTATAAGAGTACTCATAAGAGGATTGGGGTTTACAATATCACTGTTTTCAAACCAAACATGTCCTGTTACTTTTACATCCGCGTTTACCCAATCTCCTCTGCTGGGGTCGAGTATTGCTTCTTCGTCAACAAAACCTCTAACTTCGTCGACTCTAACTTCTGCGCACAAAACACCTAAAGGAGATGGACCTCCGCTCTGAGGGCAAATTATATTATATATTTTTCCGGTATCATCATACCCAATTCTTGAAATATCTGTAGCAAATCTTTGGTGAATTCTTACTTCATCTGGACCTCCTGATGTGCCATTGGAAGGCCAACTAAATTCAGGCCATAAAGCTTTCATTTGTCTTGATATTAAATTATGATTCATAGTATTACTGTGAAACTCTGTATTGCTAATATTTCCATTTATACTTTCTTTATAACCACCTATGAAAGGTCTAAATCTTGGATTTATAGATTTGAATTCTTCTTTTTTTCTAGATAACATTCAGACAAAGATGGATCTGATAAACAAGATCCATCTTTGTCTGAATGTAAAGATCCTACGCACCAATCTTCGTTCTTTGCAGCTTTCATACATCTATCTTTTGCAGGCGGGTAAAATAAAATAATACATATTAAAGACACTGTAACTAAAAGTAAAGTAACTAATAAAATTTTTTCTGTTCTGTTCATTTATTTAATATTAATTTTTTTTAAATAAAAATTATCGAGATTGTTATGATTACAGTTGTTATTATATTGCTACTTGTAATATTATTTAAAAAAATTAATATTAAATACACTCCATGCAGTGATACTTTTAAACGTCCTATGAAAAAGTTATGTCGTAGCAATATTAAACCCAGAGAAAAGTTTACTTTAAAACCTAATTCGGATAGTATCCCATGCGGATACGGGAAGAGATGATATTGTGTTAATAGCAAGATTGTCACTTTGATTGTCAATTAGAGGTAATAAAACAATTGACGTCATTGCAATTCGGCCATGATGTAACTCGGATTCTCTTAAATATTTTATAGCCGATTCGTCTAAATTTTGTGTTAAATTAAGAGGGTCGAAAAATCCAGTAGGTGCAGTATCTCCTACAAAATCAAACGATTTAATAGATGGCTTGTTATTTTTAATTAACATAGATTCTTTGCTAAATGATTGAGCACATATTATGCTGACAATAAAGGTGAGTAACTTCATGATTTTATATACAGTTTTCAACCCTTTAAACATTTTTATATGTATATAAAATAATAACTCTTTATCGTTAAAATCTTCTAAATTGTGTCTTAGACGCCCAAATCACATTCCCTCATCTCTCATCTGCTGCTCCAATTTCATGAGCGCTCCCACTCCAACACCCGCCGCTCCCACTCCAATAGCTACAGGAGCCGCAGCGACGCTAGCGACCGCAGCGCCCGCGGCTAGTCCAGCACCAGCAATCCATTTAGAAGCAGCATCTTGTCGAGCTAATCGCTGAATATAATCTTGCTCGCTAGTATTACGAAATATGTTATATTCAAACCAGTTATCTTTGTTCCATTTTGCGTCTCTCAGAGCCTGTTTGCTGTCCTTCTCGATCTGTTCCTTTACTTTTCTTAATTCTTCATTGAATGCCGCTTTTTCGTCCTCATCATCAGTAGGTATCGTAGGAGTCCACAGGGTTGGCATCCAATAATCATTATAATACTTAATAAGACGATCCTCTGTCTTCCAAATATTTTTACTTTCTTCTACCTTACCTTCAAAACTATCTTCTAATTCTGATAAACGTGAGCCAATATCTATCATTTCTTTTTCTGTCATTCCATATTGTTTTTCTATCTCAGCCTGTGAGAAGCTAGGGTCTATCTTCAAGCTTCTTTTTTCTTTTATCATCTTCTGTGCTTGCGATCTAACAGTACTTAAACCTTTCAAACCTTTATCTAAAGTTGATTTTGTTCGTTTAACCTGGCTTGAGAATAACAGTGATGACTCTGTCACATTATCTTCAGGTTTTTCTATCGCTCCACTTGCGTAATCAGCTTCCAATGCAGCAGCAGCATCTCCACTTACTTTATCTAGAATCCATCCTACACCACCAACAATACTCATAAACGCGGATACTATTTTTGCGATTTTCAAGGCCATGCTAAGGGCATCCGTAAATTTGTCCCATGTAGACAGCTCACATGTCTTATAGTAAGAACTCTCTTTTATTTTATCTCGTAAATTATCATATGCAGTCGCAGCCATCTTCTCTTGTCTTTTCGAAAAAACTTCTTTTAAAATCATTTTCGTCCATACTTCTTTAGATATTCCAAATGTTTTTAATTTAAATATACCATCACTTTCATTTCTGTATTTATCAAATATATGTTTACGACAATATTCTAGAGTAAAGTTATCGTCTGGGGGTGGCTGGGTATTTGTGTTTGACGTCTGTTTCTCTTTTATACGAACACCTGTATATATATCTCTGTATCTACCAGGGTGACCAGACATTTCGGAGAACCAACTATTGTTAGGACCATTTTGTAAATCTGCAGGATACATATGACCGATCGACGTGAATTTATCCTCACTAATGGGATTTCCCTCTGCGTAAGGATGGAAGTCGGTATAACCCGCAGGGTTATTATCAGCCCAAGCATCGTCACCCTTGTAAGATTTGTTCTGGAATGATTCTTTTGAAAAATAATTTGGTGTCACATATTGTAAAAGTATCTTTGATGTACTTAAAGTTTCGTTTTGTCTTTCTCTAAATTTTTTTCTCCATAAAATTCTTGGATCGGTAGGAAGGAGCGCTTGTTGTTTTGGGTCTAAAGAACATTCCACGAGACCATCACCATTACAGGGGACGGGAGCTGCATATGGATATCCTTCTTTTGGGCGATTTATTGTAAAAGCTGTTCCACTAGTAAGACCCTCTTCCCATACTTCATCCCACATTGGAGTAGCGTAAATATGCTGAGAAATATCGTTATCAATTTGCTCCAAATGTTTTAATGTAGTTTCAACATCTCGGTCCCATTTAACGGCCAATGAAGCTGACCATTGCGCGTTATTCCAATCCAAAAGGTATTTATATTCACTTGGAAACGCGATTTTCTTGTAAATAATTTGTGGATTCTTATACACTCTGATTTGTTCCTGTCTGTCATTAAACATTGGTACAACATTATTATTTTTGTCAACAACAACCCTATACTGAACAAACCCTTTCTTCTCTCTCTCTCGCCATTCACCTTCTTGTTCATCTCTATAGACTCTTTTACCTTTACTTTGTGTGTCGATTAAATTTAAGTCTTGTTCATATCTTTGATCACTAAGCTTATAATTTTTATTAAAATGTTTGGGTGGGCTTTCATTGTCCCAACTACATTTCCATACTCCTTCTCTCTCAACAGGTTTACATTGATGAGCTGCTTGAAATAATGGTTTAAAGTTCCTAATTTCTGGAGTTACGTTAGAACTGTAATAATTATACGTATCGTTATCTATTACTTCACGTCCCTGTTGCGCAGCGGGATGATAACATCGACCCTCACAGGCCGACGCAGGGTGTCCATTCTTATTAGAAGGACTTGGTCTTGTACAAGCTGTGTTATCATCGGTAAAGCCTACACCAACAAATGGAGCATCTTCATTAATATGACAGTATTTCATATTGATATTAAATGAATCATATGCAGGGTTAATTTTATATTCATCTTCTTTATTTGGTAGAGTAGGTAATGCATTTTCCTTTACGAACTTATATCTTTTATCTAGAGGTATCATATAATCTTTAGTAACTTGTGACGACATTTTATTAATAGTTATTTTTTTATAAAATTAAAAATGATATGCAAAAGAGATGTGATAAGAAGTAAGTTACAATGTCAACCAACAATGATGTTAAGATAATATATTATTCTGATAGAAATATACTTGTAGTTGATCGCGATATAAATCACGGCTGTACGTATAACGTGGTAGATACAAATAATAAAGTTATAGGTAAGATAAAAGATAATGGTAGCCAAAAGCCAATATGTTTAATAAAAAATGGTGATACGTTAAATATACGAATATCTTGTGTAAATAATATACAAAAAAACATAGATGTTATAAATTTTTTGCATTCTAGATGTCCTGATTTGTTAAATATAGATTATATGTTTGATATAAAACAAAATAAGTGTAAAAAATTGATAGTAAAAGGATATGTGCAAAGCGGTAAGACTTCTTTTATGTTATGTTCTGCTCTAAAATATTTATTTAATGGTTCGTCTCAGTCTTCGATTATTATATTAAGGGATTCTATATCCGATAGATTTCAGATCAAGAATAGACTTAACGAGTTGAAAAAAGACATAATTAATCATTTATATGCTTTAAATAAGTCGTTTTGCGACGATTTTTGTTTTATATCTGACTCAAATGTATCTAAAGATGATTTTAAACATGCAATGAGTGGTGTAAACCCGAAGATATTTATTGTTTTAGGTAATAAAAGTCAATTGAAAAAACTGAATGATTTGATGAGATTTACAGGTAAATGTTCTTATTCGTTGATGATAGACGAAGGTGATTTGATCAGTACTGGAGAAAATAATAGATGTACTCAATTGGATATATTAAAAGAACAAGCTTCTTCAACCATGTTTGTATCAGCAACTGTATTAGATATTGGTTTATTGGATCATGAAGAAAATAGTAATATATACGTGATGAACGGTAGTTCGAATTATATGGGTATAAATTCATTAAAACATCGTTGTCTATTAGAAAAGTCCGAACCCAGCAATAAGAAAAAAAGTAACCCGTTTGAATTGGACGAAAATTTAATACCGTTTTTACGAAAATTTAATGATTTTGATCCACACTATATTGATATACATGATAAATATCATCCACAACACTGTCTTATGTATATCGGTTCAGTTATAGAACCACAGAGAATTGTTTTCAAATATATATGTAAATTAATTAATACTGTTGTTATATTATACAATGGTGATGGGATAGAATTATATCATTCTAGTATTACAAGCGCCGAAGAATTATCAAATCTAAGTGATTATACAGACAAAGTAAATATAAAAAAATGTAAATGGTTTGATCAGTCATTTAATATAACAGGTAACGTAACAGTATCTCATGTATTGCAATGGTTGAAGGATAATGGTGGAGTCGAAAAATTCCCTCGTATTATTACTTTATCTGGTCGTTTAGCAGGAAGAGGAATTAGTTTCACTAGTTTGGATTATGGAAAATACCTTAATAAACATAAAACTAATTCCTCTTTTATTGGTTGGAGGTTAACATCTATGTATTTTGTTACATCCAAACATACAAATCAACCAAATCTTATTCAAGCTGTCGGTAGACTTTGTTGTGTAAGGGTGGATAATATAGAAACATACATTTACACGACACCAGATATTTACGATGATATTAGAAAAGCGTACTGGACTCAAGAAGAACTAATAGAACGAGCTCGACAAAAACAGGTAGAAGATGAAGATATTGTATTGAATACAGCTATAAATAAAGTCAAAATGTGTAAAGACAAATTATGTACAAGATCATTAACAGTAAATGGTGTAAGAAAAATAAAACCAGAAAATATAGTAGGGCATAACGACGATGGATTTGATTTTTATCAAATCTATCAGAATTACGATAGAGATATGTCATGGGATCTCAATAGACAAATGAAAGATGAAGAAGAAAAATGTTATGATATGGATCCAGAAGAATTTAATAGACTAATCAACTTATTTAATAAATGGTCTAACGAATCAACTAAAATAGCTTGTTTTATGCAGGGATTAGATCCTAATAAGATATACAAAAAACATGAGATAGATGAACACTGTTTACATAATAACATCAGATTATCTGACGTTACATTTGATAAATCAGGAAAATCTAATAAATATGGAGATATTATAAAAGTATCTGGATATAATTATTGTTTACACCCATGTTTGATTGAACAATATGTTAGATGTTTCTAATTAGCGTCAGGTGTCATCTTCTGTTAATTTTTGTTTGTTATTATCGTACATGTGAGCCCATATAACAACTCCTATACCAACAAGTAATACTGGGATATAATATAATAAAACACTAATCTTTTTATTATTATTTCTAATATATTCCACTAATATAGCATCATTTATTGTAAATATACCCATATACACTAGCATCCAACCTATACCTCGTAAAATAGAAGGATTGATCATTTTCTTTATACTAATTATAAAAATAAAAACGATATATTCTGTAAATAATGAATAATATTTACAGAATATGAATTCTTCTACTTATAATAAACAAAATAATCAATCTGAATATTTTGTAAATCTAGATAATGATCTATTGTTAATTATTACAGAATTCATGACTTATAATACATGTAAATTGGTATCTACAAGTAAACAAATACAACAAAGATTCGAAGAGTTAGCTATATATTTTTTCTTAAATAAACAAAACATAAGAAAGTTGAAGTCTACATCTCATTCACAAATAACTAATATGTTAACATCGATGGATACAAAATCTTTAAAAGCATGGGGTAAGAATCGAACCAATTTAGAACGCGAATATTTATTTCGTCATTATTGTGTGTGTAATGATGTTTCACACATGAAACATATTATGTCTTTAGGAGTGGATATAGATACTGAACTATTATTTAATACAGAAAAGAAATTTTCACGCAGAGCTGGTACCCCTCCCAGACTTGTTAAATATACAGCTATACAAGAAGCGATAGCAAACAATAGCTTAAATGCTCTTAAATTATTAATACAATATAACGCAAAATTGGATCAATCGGAGTGTCAATGGTTCTTAGATTCGTATATAAGTATTTTTCATTATATACCTATAAATTTAACTAATGACGATGTACATATATTAGTAAAAACTATCGGACAAGCGTTGATATCACAAAACAACTTTTCGTTTTTATTCAATCTTAATTGGATTAATAATGAACAATTGTTTACACCTTTTATGGAATTGTTATATAATATAAAAAAAGGTACTTGTACAGGTTGGATGTCTAAGTGTAATTTGTGCGACGACGAGAAATGTGATATCAACGATAACCGTAGATATTTTTCACATGGTTACATATGTTGCTCTACCTGTATTAATTCATTTGATTGGTTAAAAAATGTTTCCTTCGATAAATATCTAGAAACTATGAAAAATATACATTTATTACAACAAGAAGATGACGATATGACTGTAGATTACGGAAATTATGATAGTGATTCACTTACATCTATAGACTCTTTTGCTGACGAATCATGGGATCATCAAACGTTATTTGGAATCACAGATTAATTTAATTTGTTTTCATGTTAAAAACAACAACATAATGATTTTTTAAAATTTTTATTTTTAACTTTATCGTTTTTTTTATAATTTAAAGCCATTAATTTTTGAGTTAAATCAACATTTAGTTTTTCGTTTGGTATAGGTATATTTATAAATGTATTATCTTTTAATTTAAAAGATGAAATTTCTTCTAAATTATCAAACATTGGATTAGCAACAGCTGAACAATAAGTACATTTATTTTTATTAGGTAATTTTTTGGCACATTCTATACAAATCGCGTGTTGACATAACGAAGTGAATGTACGTGGTTTATGTTCAGAAAATTCGTCAAGACACAAAAAACATTCATATGAATACCATTCCATTTATTGTAAATAATTAATTATATAGATTATAAATAAAAGATGTTATATGTTGGTTCGTGTAGATATATGTATTCTTATAAATGGAGATATTTCCCTGCTAGATTACATACAACCAGGGAAATTTTATTTTTTTTAAATAATATTAATAATATTCAAAATATAATTAATAAATATCCATCAGAGCTATCTGATATAATATTTGGTGATATATGTAACCCAGTATTATTAAAACAAACTAATCATTATATCAATACTATAACTAAATCTGTTATATCATCTATAGAAAAAATAATATTAGAAATTAGTTCGCGAAAAATATTATATTACAATGATATTCCTATTAATTATTATTATGTTAATTATTATAAACGTAACAGACATTGTATAGATCTTGAAACGAAATATAGTTTAACTGAACACATTTTAACTGATGATGAAATTAATAAAGATTTAACTGACATTATTAATTTGTCAAAAAAAATATTTTCTAGTACTATTCAAATTCATATTATTCCTCACTTAAATTTAAAAACAAAAAAAACAAATAAATATATATTAGAGCGAAATAAATTGACTATTTTATTAAAAAAAATATGTGTAGAAAACAAAATTAATTTCCATAATATTGGTGAATTCATTGAAAATAATAATGACAATTGTTATATTGAGGATTATATGAAAGATTCTACTCATTATAGTAAAGGTTATGGATTAGTTAAGCAGTATTTAATAGATAATATATATCAAGTTTAATATTTTTTCATTTAACCAGTTTCAGAATTAAAATGTCCGGGTTTCTTTTTTTAAAAATACTCATATAAATACATTGGAGTTAAATAAATAATTAATTATATAGATTATAAATAAAATGACAAGTCAGAAAGCTTTGCTCTTATCTATTTTTATATTGTGCACATTGATGTATTTTATCTCAGGGTTTGACAAAATAATTAATTTTAAAACAAATTCCACTTCTATTCAAACAAAAATCAACTTGGACTCAAACATCGTGTCTGATATTTTATTAATTATTGCTATAATTATAGAAATACTTGCACCTATATTAATAATAGTATCTATGTTTAGTGGTCGTAAATCATTGGGAATGTACTCTGCTATATCTTTAGCAGTCTTTACAGTTGTTGCAACTTTATTGTACCATTTCCCTCCTACACAGAAAAAACACTACCATCCATTTATCTCAAATATGACAAGTACAGGGTGTATGTTATTGATCGCCTATGTCTTTTACACATCTGAATAAATAAAAATGAATATTTTTAAAAGTTACATAATATTTAGGTAAATTATAAGGATGGATCAAGCTAAAACAGTAAGCCATGAAATGTTAAATATGAGAGGTTATAAACTAAAAAGCGAATCAGAAGACAGTAGTCATAGAATTTTTTCAAATGCTGCAGGTCATAATATAATTGTGTTTTTCGACACGCATGAAAAAATAAATAAAAATATATTGTCAAAATATAATCAACTAATGAACGATTTAAATATCAAAGAATCTATATTGGTATATTCAGGTACTATTACAACCACGACATCTAAACTCATCGATGCGTTAAATCAAAGTAAACAGATACAAATATTTAACATAGATGAACTAACATTTAACATAACGAAACACGTATTACAACCTAATTTCGAAAAATTATCAATAGACGACAAGAACGAGGTGATAAATTTATTAGGTAGAAAGATTCCTATAATGAGGTATAACGATGCAATATCTAAATTCTACAATTATAAAAAAGGAGATATTATTCAAGTGACAAATAAACAGAACGTAATATCATATAGAATTGTTAAATAAAAATGATATAATTAACATAATAATTATATCATTTAACAAGTACACTTATGTCGGTAAGCAATGAATATAATGCATTATCTTGTGTTTTAAAGATAGAATCTAACATACGAGTTATTAACAATCTAATAAAAAAACAGTATTCAGACGATAAATGTTCAAAAAGAGTTACTTATCAAGTAATTGGTGATATTCTTGATAATATGAAATTGAAAGATATAGTAGAAAAACTGAAATCACGTAAGTATAATTGGAATCACCATAGTTTCGATAATGAAAAATATGCTTTAGAGGAACAAGATAGATTTATAGAACACCCGTTTGAAGTCGAAGAAGGTGTAGTAGTATGCAAATGCGGTTGTAAAAGAGTTTATAGTTACTCGAAACAATCACGTAGTGCTGACGAGCCAGCAACTACATACGCGCATTGCACGAGTTGTGGTAGACAATGGAATTATAGCGGTTAATCATAAGGAACAAAATGTTTTTAAACCTTTAGTATTTATACATTTATTTCGTGTACCACCTAATTTTTCTTGTAGTATACTACAGTTAGGAAACTCAGATAAGGTTTTAGATATATTTTCCCTATGCCAATCACCTACAATAATTATATATTCGTTTATATCATTATTTTCCATTATTTTTGTAATTACAACAAAATCTAAAACCATAGCCCATGCCATTTTCAATGATGAATGAATGTTATTTAATGTTATATTAACTTTGTTTTTTATTTTTAATTGATCTACAACTTTGTTAAAATCTCCTTCTTTTGTTTTTGAGTAACTTATTTCAGTGATTTCTATTACTTTGTTGTATATATCGGTAAACATTGAATTTAATTTTCTGATATATAAGTTTAATTGATTTTTGTAAGGATGTTTATTTTCTATAGGTGATATGTTTAATAATTTGTCTTCAGTATAAGGTAGTACATAATTATATAAAATAGGATTTGTTTGTTGTATTAATAATGATTTATTTATATCGTTTTTTTTACTAAGAGAATCTAAAATAGGTTTAATATACAAATTATCAAAATTGTAGTATAAGTCCCCTTGTCTCTTCAAACCTCCTTCATTTTTATCATTTTCTTTTAATAGAATACTTCTGTTGTCAATGTTATATACATATTTTTCAAACATTGATTCATCAATTTTTTTGTGTACATCTCGTACAGCTTGTGACCCTACTTTTGGAAGATCATTATAATTAAAAAAGGAAGGAGCTTCCAAGAACAATCTACAATTATCGTTGTTTTTTAATCTATTAATTGAATAATCTATAACAGATATAGAATTTTTATTGCATTTGAAAATGTCTTCGTGTAATTCTCCTATTATATTTATTAATTTGTGTTTA